>Ga0325414_1000775_pt1 | contig 28169 bp, 11 predicted proteins | sample PopdelMetagenome_8_FD_206183 | JGI IMG/M metagenome (GOLD analysis project Ga0325414, IMG submission 206183) | Populus deltoides microbial communities from Bellville, Georgia, United States - Leaf-PdKOR-R3 | ecosystem: Host-associated > Plants > Phyllosphere > Phylloplane/Leaf | place: USA... | reverse complement strand
TAAATTTGCCTTGGGTTTTAGTTTTTTGTTACATTTTCTTCGTCGACAGGAGCAATATATTTTCATAGCAGCCGTGCATGTATAATATCTAGCATGATCTCTCATATTCTTTACCTTTTAACTTTTAAGAAAATCCCAATTTGGAATATAGGTTTTCGAACGATATCAGATGCCCAATCTTTCCGAAAGCTTTCACCGAAAAATATTGACCTCTGGCCAGTCATAATTGACAGTTTGTTTGGATGCTCCAACTGTGAATTGAATTTGCGCAGTCCTGTTCTTAAGAGAATCTGATGGTTCAACCTCGTGTTCTGATTTGAAAACATTACAGGGGAACCCACCAAAGACAAGAAAAAATGGCCACAGCCATGGCCTGATTTGAATTTTGCTGGAATAATTATGGAGCAACCGAGCAATCCCTTGCACAATTATTTATCTTTGAATCAAAGTCATGTTGGTTTTGCTGGTGCCTTCATAAAACGAATCCTCAATAGGCGACTTTTCTAAAGGAACACACCATTATGACAAAGAAATTCCAGCTTTCTGAAATTTCCCTCAAAGCTCTTTTTTGAACCATTAAATTTTGTAGGTTTCTTTAATGGGTGGTGCTTTTATTGCCTTTATTCTCCTATACACACTTCTCAACCCACAACGACCTTTCTTGGTGGATATCTATCTTTCTTTCCTGATCATTTTCCCTTGAAATAAGGCTGTCATCGCTTTCAATTTCAATGGCTATACTCATCTCAACATCTCCTTTTCAAGGACCTTTAATTTGTATTTTTGTCAACCCCATTATCATGGTCACTGCCCTCAGCCACTTGATCTTAATCATGGTTCTTATTAATTGATTTTTGGTTCATCACACACTGAATTGTTAGGCCATCAATAAAAGAAGAGGAAAATGGAGGGAGAGACTTCTCTGGCAACGAGGATCTCGATAATAATGCAAGAGAGAAATCAGCTTCCAAGCTTAAAAAGTTGTTCCCTCTTGTGATATAAAATGCCACTACGAATAAGTGGGGAATTTTCAATGGATAATCAAAGTAACCCAACTTTAGGGTGAAGCGAAAGATATATTGGCTCCCCTTGAGCTTAAATTATAAAAAACCCAACTGGCAAAGTCCCTGACAGCAAATTATTCTTGATTTAACATATGGATCCAAGGCATGAACACAACAAGCAAATCTCAAACTCTTCGGCTATCCCGTTTCTTGGACTTTGATTTTCACATGCTATCCATCTGGACAGTCAAGCAGATTAACTTAACAAAGGCCACACAAAGACGCACCATAATAATTATGTTGCTGATAGAGATTTGATTAATCAAGGAGATTAAATCTATAATAATATCACATGTGATGGTCATTCCCTAACACATTGATTGCTTGTATTAAAAAAAGAAGAGAGTAGATCCCTCGTGGCTATCAAGAAATCTGATCAGATAGGCAAGGCAGCATCATTTTCTGCGATGCCTGGTTACGCATACATATTCCTCTTTTCAAAAAGTTTTCACCCATGTGTATGTGCAGCCAAGAATCGTGGTTTCTCTATAATTGTGTATCTTGGTACTGTTAGGGCTGTGATTGATGCCCTTCCAATGACAGAAGGTTTTTATGGCTTCAACTATGCCACTAAAGCTCTCACAAGGTCTTGTTTGCTTGTCAAGTCTCACAGCCACAGAGGACCACAGAGTTTTCGCACACTACTCCAAATTCTGTAATAATTACAAATAACTTGAGGCACATATACTTAACTTGGTTGATTCCCAGGCTAACTTGATGAATCATTATACAATTAGTGTTATATATATATATATATATATTGCATTAATTAACGAATTCGTTGAGCTTTCAACAAATCCCTAACAACTCATTCACCTTGATCGATCTAGTTCCTCCAGTACTGATGGATAATTTGATTTCTGGCTGATATTCTTATGTTTAATTTCATCTTACTGGTAAAATTGATCCATTGATATTAACAAGTAATTACTAGTAAGGCAGTCTTCCATAATTTCTTTTGGTTTAGACTTGTTATTGTTACATATATAGTATATTATGACGACTTCCTCCCCTCAATTTAATTTGAAATATTACTTGCTGATAAAAAAAGAGGAAATATTACTTGTAGGAAGATCTCCTAATTAATTTACCACAGTAAATAATAATAATTTTTTAAAATATTTTTTTATTTAAAAATATATTAAAATAATTTTATTTTTTTAAATTTATTTTCGATGACACATTAAAATCATATAAAAAATTAATTTTAGATAAAAAATTAAATTTTTTTATCTGATGAGTCTGTCCCAAAAGCTACTCAAACCTGAGGAAATGATCCAAATGAAAAAAAAAAAAAGTTCAAGATTAGAAATTGCCATGGCCCCTACAAGGACTTTAAACTCCATAATTAGCTGCAAATTATCCTTCCCAAAATCACAAAGCAAACATGTATTCCAAGTGGAGTGGCCCTTGTGCCCAATAAGTCAAGAAATATCAAATTATTTGAGTATTATTGCGTAGTTGGCAAGGAGCAAATAGGGGATAGTGGAGTCTTTGTTTTGTGTTTAAAATTTTTGATAATTTTAATTTACAGATGTTAAAAATAAATTTTAAAAAATAAAAAAATATTATTTTTATATATTCCTAAATAAAAAATATTTAAAAATATAGTCACCGCTATAATTTTAAATACCATCAAAAGAAGCATGTGACACTAATTCCATATAACGCGTTACGATCACACATATTTGTTTTTGTGTTTAAAAGAAAGGACCGTGGGGGGAGGCATATATATATATATATATATGGAGATTGAAGAGTGTCCTCTGTGGACCAACCTGCTATCAGTGAACGTTGTCGGCATTTTAAATAATCGAGGGCAATAGTGTCGATCTAAACATGCCTGACGATCGGTTTAATTAGACATTGGAAAGTCGTCCACTTGTAAGCATCTTCTTGCACTTCAAATTATTACGTGCATTGTATAGGAACATGGCTCCTCTTTTACCCCCTTCTTTTTCTTCGATTTCAGTTTTTCTTCTCCTTCTGTCTTCTGTTCTTCATATGTATTTATCAGATAGAGTTCCTCCTTGTTTTTGAAAGATTCACTTTTCATTGACTTTGTTTTAGTGATCTGACTCTTTATCTTAGAACAAAACCATGGGGTGTATATATATAAATCTACCCGTTGATTCGAGAACTTGGTTAGCTAGCAGGCTAGGCGTTCAGAGATTAGTTAAAGGCTGCTTTTGTGCAAGCCAAAGTATCTGCCATAACAAGCTGGCGCCGGAGTGATTGATCAATCTCACCGTCCCATATGTTAGAAATGAATTAATTACCTGATTGATTGTGAAATTAATTAGGGAATTAATCCATGCAAGCCGGTGATTAATGGGGCCTAGCAAGCAGCAAATGACATACATAGAATAGGGTGGAATCTCGTGCTAGCTAGGGTCACTTGTGTATGTCTTGCATGATTTTTCATCTAGGTCAATGATCACACATATAAAATTTAACTGTCATTTAAATTTTAAAATATGGAAAAATCTAGATACCTCAAATTAACTGGTAACTAGTCAATGAAGAAATAGCTGATTAATTTAAACTGCAATTTCTTCTCATTAGAGGTAAATTAAATCAGCAGTTCAAAGGGATTCCGAATATGTTATTTGGTCGTGAAAAATCTTACATGATACCTCACTGTTAGCTCTCTACTGATTTAGTATATGGTTTCACTTTCATATATGGCTGTTGCTTTCTATATATGCCTTTTCTTTGGTTGCTGAAGTTCCGATGCTATTTATGATGCTAAGATCAACCATTTCTTTCTGCATATCTTCTGATGAGTTTCTTCGTTTTTCTGCGGCAATCTTATCTAATTTTTCCACAGTTTTGTTGTTTGATGCCCTGTTTGCACCTGGCGTCTGTTGCCGTTTGTTATGTGTTTTGGGTTTTAAATGATAATTCACCAATATTTAAGCAAATTGAAGACATTTTAACATCAAATATACAACATTTATGTAACCAGATCTTAACTTTTACCAAAATTATAAATTACTTCAATAGTTTTAGAAACGTTGGTGGTGATTTTGTGTAGCATATGAACAAGGAGGGACAAAATCAAATCCTGTCGTAACGTTATCCAGGTTAAACTACGCATTTTATGGCTTACAAATAAAAAATTAAGCAAATACAATCACAATCATGAGAAACGGCCAGGCCCGAGCTGGGTGAGTAATTAAGAAACCTTTTTTTTTTTTACAGAAATAGTCGAAATTTGGATTAATTCGAGTAAATACTCAATCCGTAACCTAGATATAGAATTAGGTCAACTTTTAAGTGAGATCTCATAGCCATAATCACGTAACTTCTCGCACTTGGATTTGAACCTTCTCGTGGACTTGGCTCCAAGGAAGCAGTTAATTTTAGTATAATTAATCTGGCTAAAATCGTTCTTTCTTTTGTTGCGAATCAATATGGTCACGAGCTAGTGTGGCTTATTAGCTTATTAACCTTTCTATTAAAAGAATTGAAAAGCATCATTGTGATTCACTTTTCATTAAAACAGTATAAAACGCGAAGTGCCTTATTTTTTTTTAATTTTGTAATTTTTTTTCTTTTTTTAAAAAAATCTACCACCAAAATTTTTTTTCTTTCAATTTCATCATTTATTATTTTATTGATTTTAAATTGACCATCATAATTTATTTTAATTTTTTTATAAGATGATTATAATTTTAAACAAATATTCTGATATTTGATCAATACTATTCTGATATTTGATTAATACTCGATTTTTACAAGCAATTATTTTTGTTATATATCATGTCATTAACTAAAAAATAATTTTTTAAAACCTAATGAAGTCCATGATCCAGGTCAGTGAGTAAAGCCGCAAAGCCCGAATCAATCCAATATATATATATATCATCATCTTATTATTTAAAAAAAATAGAATCTTGAAAATTCTTCTAAAGCCAGACTATGCTTTTACTAATCGTCTGAGTTGTATTTGAACTCACTAAGTCAACTCAATCATATAGAGTTAACTCCCATGCGAAATAATCTTAAACCCAAACTAAGCAAGAAGTTGATTCAGGAGATTTCAAGGTTGGCCCATTAGGTCTGATTTAATGTCAAATAGTTTTTTTTTTTAAATGCAATCTTCAATTTTTTTTTCGATTGAATCATTTTTTGGTTTTTTTTATATCAATCTCATTCTTCAATATTTGTTTGATTTTGAATTAATTTTTATAATTTATTTCTGTTTACTTTCTATAACGTTATCGTAGTTTTAAATAAATATCCTGATATTAAGTCGGTGCTCAATTCTGCGATAGTCTATTTTTAATATCATATCATTAAGATAAAAATAAGTTTTGAAACAAAAGGTTGTTAAATTTAATTGAGTCTATGATTTGGGTTACAGGTTTGATGAGTTAATTAGGCGTGAAGCTTGGGATGATCGAATATGTCGCCATCTCAATATTTAAAAAAAATATTATCTTAAAAGTTTTTTTAAAGTCTTAGTTGGGTCACATTCAAGCAACTATCACATAATTAATTTTAAATAAAGATAATGTAAGGAATCATATTAGAAAAATTAAAGGTTGGTCTACTAGATTAATTTTAATAACAATATCAAATAATTTTACAGTATACTGAACAAATTATTTAGGTTCAAACTTTTTTTCTTTCCCGAATGTTATTTGCCAGAAAACTAGTGATAATCTAGCTATTTGGTTAACGTGTTTAACTTTTCCTTGTAAGATTAAGACAAAACCTCATATTCGAAAAAAGAAAAGTGGAACATTTTGATTTATTATTTTTATCTTCTTTTCATTTTTCTTTTTATCGAGATGATGAGATTCTTGCTTGCGTTTGTGCTAGAAGTGCATATATATTTGGCCACTTGGAGAGAGGGAGGGAGAGAGAGAGAGAGAGAGGGAGTGGGCAGAGAAGGCTTCACCTAAACCAACTAATAAAGAGCAAAACTATGGTTGAACTTCATTTTCCTTTCTCCAACCCCCCACTGGAATTTCAAGACCGAAGATTTCTTTAGATAAATGAAGACAAAAAGATTTTGCGAAGAAAAGTAAACTAGCTAGTGGTATGCTTATCTCTCTTTGCAACCAAGCAAACCTAACCCTCTAATTTGGGTCGTTGCCATAAATCATGATCACTAAGGAGTAATATAAACAATTAATGTCTAATCTACCATAGCAAAGCCAAAAAATCACACATCAACCAAACCAATTAATGACGAGAAAGAAAGGGAGAAAAAAGCATAGCCATAGAGATAGAGATTGGGAAGCAGATAAAGGATTATTATCAATATATACTTTTTTCTTAAGAAATAATTAAACTTGTTTTTATACCTTACCTGTCTATAGAAGAAGTTAGGAAAAGTTAGCCATTTAGTAGGTGGCCAGTAGTAAAAACTTTAGACTAAAAGGTTTGTTTCTCATATAGTTTCAGGTTCAAGTCATGTGGTTGCTAATATGATAGCCACTAGAGGCTTACATGGTCGTTAATTTCAGGATTCATGAGATTAATCGAGATGCGCGTAAGCTGACCCGAACACTTATATTAATAATAATAATAATAAAAAAGTTACAAAAGTCATATATGGACCCGATTTTGAAGTAATAATTTGTCCTAGTCCCTAGTCACATGTCAATAGCACATGATATGCTTTGATTTCAAGAGTCTCTTTTTTTTATAATTGCTACAATATTTAGGTCGAGCAGAGAATTGGGGCCCTTGTTGCAGGACGCCGAGGACACCATTTAATGGGCTAGACCCAAGTATAGTTTGAACGGACCCATTTCTTTTCTTCTTTTTTTACTAGTCGAATTTATCTTCTAACCAGTGGGTAAACCAGAGTTCAAAAAAAAAGAAAAAAAGAAAAAAAAAGGGATGAATGGTTTGACAGAAGACCAGTAATTAATTAGTTGATTGAAAACTTTCGGGCAATTCATTATTGAAGGATGTAAGAACTTGAAATCAGGATCTCAAGTTCAAGTTCTCAGTGTGCTGTCGAAGATGACGATCATAGACCACCTGTTCAAAACCAGAGAAAGAAAATAAATAATAGAAAGAAGATCCAGGCAACTTTCTAATTACCTGATTAAATTACTCATGATCGCTCGCTAGCCATTTACTTTATAAATAATAAAGCACTTACATGCATCAAACATGCATGGTAAGAAAACATCACGATATTGACAGGTATAGTAATGCAAAATCAATTCTTAGATCTTCCCCTCAATTATTATTATTGTTATTATGAATTTCATTGATTTTAGGTTAAGCATAATATGGAGCATTTTCACAAAAAGAGTGATGCTGCTAATTAATCGTTAAGAAAAAAAATGACAAATTCTTCAAAAAATACATATAAAACATCAAATTAACATGATTTATCGTAGACGATCCCATAATATTAAGATTACAAGAAAGATCCCTAAGGTTATTTTGGTTAAACTTAGCCACCAAATTAAGGAAATCTTTCAACCTGCAGAGGAGGGCACGAGAACGCGAAGAACGCATATAATGCATGTGATGGGAAGTTGAATAAAATCTGCTTCGGAAACTTAAGAAAGTTGAAACATGAGAACCCGTTTATTTATTAAATCACCAAATGAGCATGCAATTAATAAGAGTGAGATCAGGGGGTGATTGAAAACAAGATTCCAATAAAGCTAGTCCTTTCCTTTTATCCATTCCATGATTTTTTTTATCAAGTTAGCTTGAAAGATGTAAGAGTGAGATCAGGAGGAGGTGATTTGAAATGGGGATATGTGCTGGAAAATTTATTTAAGAATATTTGAGGTAAAATTAAAGGGAAAACCCACTCGCTTTCAAAGTTAAGATTTTGTTACCAATTTAGTTTAAAAGATGCGAGAGTGAGATCAGAGGTGATTCGAAATGGAGATACATGTTGCAAAATTTGTTTAATACCATAGTTAATGGATATATTTGAAGCCAAATTAAATGTGGAATTTACTCACATAGAACTTTATTGAAATTTAATATCCAACATAAGCTTTTTATTATAGAATATTAATATGTTAAAAATAAATTATGGGTGAATGAGAAATTAATTTTTAAAAAATCATTGGTTGACATGTTTTGGTAAAATCTAAAAACCCTTTTAAAAAAAAAACCTACAACCAATACGCGCGCATCGGCTCAGGGCGAGCCCAAGTTTAGGTTTGTTGTAAAATAATATTTTGGGCTTTAAAAAATTAGTTTTTTATCATCTGAAAATTAAATTTGGGATTAATCCATGAATAATTATTTCTTCTAGCCCATGACTATTAGCACCTAAATAGTCTCTTCTAGAAGCATTTTTAGCAAACGTCAATAATTTTTCTAGCTCAAAAATTAAGATTTATGGCTAAAAAATTCATGTTTAATTTTTTATTTATGGTGGCTAATTATCAACGGTTAATAAAATTTTTTTTCCAAATTTTTACACACTTTTCCTCACCGTATTTTTAATGTTTTTATTCTCTTTTTATGTTTTGATTTTCCTTATAAATCTAGAGCTTATGTTTACTTTGTTGAGGGATAATTAAGTCTTTTTTACTTTGGTTCAAAAACCTTTTTTAGAAGTGCATCTAAACTAAGGCGGTATCGTTGAAATTTTAGTAAGCTTATTATAAACATTGTTTGCACCAAGAAAGGAGAAATAAAGTTTTAAGGACAAATAATTCTTCTTTGACAACAACAAAAATTTTATTATTTTAAAGTGGTTCAAAAAGTAAGTACATGTCTTTGCTTTTATTTTAAACTTACATGTACTGTATGATTAATATGCATGCTAAGATTTTGTTTTGATATCAATTACAAGTTTGATATAATTTTTATTTATGTTGATAACATGGTAATCATGAGTTATGTTTTTACTTATAATTGTAAACTTATATAAACTCTAGTATTTTATGGACAACTTTTGTTTAGTTTGCCTTTGTGATGATAAACTTAACAATTTATTTTAGTCTTTTATATTGCAATATGTGCCAAAATAAGTGTGATAGAAGGATATGGAGGGAAAAACATGAATAATTTAGGAGTATCATATATGAAATGAAAAGGAGGGTTAACACTCAATAAGGCAACAAAGCAATGCGGGGGTATAAGGAAAGAAATACTGACTATATATGCTTTGAAAGAGAGGGAGATGAGGGGTTTGGTGTTGGTAACTATATTTGTAAAACTTGGTCCAATCTGACAGGTTGATTTGAGAAACCATTCATTTAGAGAATGATTCAGATCAGGTTGCTAGTTGAATCGACAAAGACTTTGACCTGAAAACCCATTTGACTCGGTTAGGATTTTAACGACCTTGATGACCTAGCCAAAAACAATTCAAATCCAGGTGGGTTAACTATAAGCTAAAAAAAAATCTCTTTTAAATATCCAATAACTTATTATGTTCATTCAATTAAATTTGACTATCTAAAAGTGAAGAATTTTTTTTTTTTATGGATTATAGTTATTGTCATTTGGATATTTAAGACTTTAAGTTTAGATATTTAAATTATGTTTGTTAATTTGAACTTTTATGTCTTTAAATTATAATATTATTATTTAAAATTAAAATTATGTTCAAATGGATATTAAAAGTTGTGTTGGAATTATGCATATTTATATTAAACATGTTATATCATTTTTAATATAGTATGTTATTGGCCTATCGAGTTGACTTGTTAACCCATAAATTGATATAATAACTCAATAACCTTGACTTTATATATATATATATATGTATAATCAATTTACTATAAATCAAAGTTTGTAAATATATATATTAGAGTGGTGAACAAAGATATTTAGTTTATCATCACAAAAAAGTGCTAAATAAAAGATATACAATAAAAGTCTAGAGTTTATACATGTTTAAAACTATAAGCATGTAAGAGCATAATTAATGAAAAACATACTTTCAACACAAAAAATGATAATAGAATTTGAGCATGCATACTAAGTATAATTGATATTAATTTAAAATTACAACATGCATACTGGTAATAAAATAAATTGTGCTTAAATTAAAACAAGAAGAGTATTTTCTTGTTTTAGCATATTAAAGTAGTGAATTTTTTGTTCTTGTCAAGGATAAATCATTTGTTATTAAGGCTTTATTACTCCTTATTTGTGCAACAAAGATACTTGCCATTTGCCTCCTAAGATTTCATCAATATCACCTTGATTTAGATGCATTTCTAAATAAGCTTTCTGGAAAAAAAAATGTAACTCAAGATATGAAAATAATTAAAAGCTTAACTCTCCTTTTATCATCATGCTGCAACTAACACTTATTTTCTTATAGGAATAAATAGGAAATATTAATTTTCTAATGCTACCGAGAATATTATATGACCTAGTTTTTTTAAAGTGGGAATAATCAAGTTGAATGGATTATGTCGAAACAACTCTTATACTATTTAATTTTAAACTCGAACTAAATAAAGAGTTGGGACGAGAAGTTTTTTTTTTATTAATTTCTTTTTCTCAATTTTTTTTTTATTTTTTTATTAGTCGATCAGTTTGCTTTTAAACTCTTTAAGTAGACTAGGTCACGTTGAGATAATTTCTACGTAATTTAATTATAAATTGAAGCTAAACAAGGGATTGGATCAAGTGATTTAAAGATTCACCCTTTATGTTGGATTTTATAATAATATTAAATAATTCTTTATAATTTAAATATTTTTTAGTAAGTAAAAAAACACTGATATGAATCACAACGATTCACAACGTGGTGTGGATTTGGAAATTACTTGTTAATATGAGAATGGACTCTCTTTGATATTAGTTGGTCTACGAAATAAATAAAGTCGGTGGAGTATTTACTCAGATGTTCGTGTCGTGTCGGTTGAGTACTAATTAATTGGAGAGGTTCGTGTCGTGTGTGAGGGATGATTGTGCAATTTGGCCCAACACAGCCGTGCCTTCTCACATCATCTCCGTAGCTACACACACACACACACACACACACGAGAAAGGAAAAAAGGTATAGTAAGATACGAAAGAAGCATCTCTGTCTCCAAAAGCTTATATGCCCATTTCCTCTTTATTCATGAGATCACAATGAATCTATCTTTTACTTGAAGTTTCTCCACTCTTGTAGGTGTAACATAAAAGTTAAAGTCCCTTTATTTTCCCTCTCACTGTCAATAATAATATTGCACCAAGCAGGCTCTCCCTCCTTTTCACGAGTATCAATGACAGATCAAACAAATTCCAGAGTCACAGAGATTTTTGATTCCTTTCCTATGAAGTTTCTTTCACTGTTGAAGTCTTTAATATGTATTAGATGTTGATTACTTGACTGAGAGAGGTTTCCCTGTCCTTTCCAGTAAGTTTAAAGTTAATCAAAACATGTCGATCACGTAATTAATATATATGGGCTATGATAGCTGGAAACTCCCGAAATAAACTCTATCTGGATCATTTCGGTTTCTAAATTTCTAATAGCTAAGATAAAAATTATCTGGGAAAAGAAAAAAAGGTAGGCGGCTAGCTTGTAATGCCTTGCCCATGCATGAAAGGATGAGCCTAACCTTACCAATTACTCAAAATATCATGTGAGGAATATATAGTTTGGTGTTGGTTTCGACTATTTTTTTTATATAATTTTTTTTTATTTTAAATTATTATTTTTAATAATATTAGATTGTTTTGATGTGTTGATATAAAAAATATTTTAAAAAAAACTATTTTAATATATCTTTAAATAAAAAACCATTTTAGAACGCAATATCTACCCATTCAGGTACGTAAAGGGCCACGACGTTTATTTCATTTTATTCTTTGGCTTGGAGTTTCACAAGTTGGGAGAGCACCAAATGGCTACCACTAAGCCACCTCCTAGCTAGATAGACTCTTTGTTTTTTTCTGGCTGATGAAAGAAGATTAGACCACCACTAATTAACAAATCTCTATATATGCCTATCTTAGATACTTTAAAGCGAAATAGCGTGTCATCCATTCCTTAAGATGGGACTGTTTGATCAGCCAAGATTTGGGGTTCCCAAATATTGGTTGAACCGAAACGGCTAGTTCATGAGAATCATAATCTTTTGAACTCTTTTCTCGAACAATATAGAAGTTGGGTCTATTTCTTTTTCTTCGGCACGAAGAATTTGAAAAAAAAAAAAAACTATAGAAAAGTATTTTGATACATGGAAAAGCCCCACGTGGCATATTTATTATTTAGTCTCTAATTAATAGTTATATGTGTCGAGGAATTCAAATGTAGGGGGGGCGTGGCGAGGCATGTGTGTTGAAATATCAACCCATCATGAATGTAATCTTAAAAGTAATGGTCTATTCTTTTTTTATTCAGGAAAAAAAAAACAAAAACAAAGAAAGAAAGAAAATGACCTAGACCAAACATGTCGCTTTTGAAGCCTTACCCCGTTCGAAGATGGCTTGAACGATCTTCTAATCAAGCAGCCAGTATTCATGGGAGAACGCCTAACCGAAAAGGCGCCCTCCTAAGCAATAATTAAGTGAAAAGGGATTAAAATATGATTTATTTTATTTTATTTTTTCAAAATGAAGATAAATGAACTAGCTGACTTATTCCATATACATCTACAACGACGACACAAGCTAGAGATCTAGACAGAATCGTTCGCTTTATTGCAACTAAAACTGCGCGTAAAAATTTTCACTTTCACATGCAGTTTCACTCTCAACTTCTTAAAGAAAAAGAGAAATCAAACATTTGAATGAGAGATATTCTAGGTTTTTTTATGGAAAAATGGTCGTAGAGTAATTTCTCGAAGGATTTAATCCTTCAAATCTAGATCATACCAGCCAAGACATGGTTTAATGCGATCGCAGATTGAAATACTTCATCAATACAAAATAGCTATGACTTTGGATTTTTTTTCCAAGACAAAATTTTCAAAACAGTTGTACAGTTTTTCAATGGAAATTGACAATCCTGAAACAGCTGATCATTTAGATATTGAATATGCAATGAGATTTATTAACCATGCCAGTTAGGCCATGATTAGATCCGATCTAATCAAGTCGATGACCTGCTAGAATCACTTGAACATTTTCTCCTTTTATGTTAAAAAAAGTTTTGTATAATCACAGCGCGTTGCGAGGATAATCAATCTAGTTAATCCTATTATGTTATATTTAAGATTTGCCCTTATAGAAATAACGTGATCCAATATCATCAAAATGATATGAAGAGATAAGTTTATTTTTTGCCGTACATACTCAATATCAGCGTCAAGAATCATAGAGTTGTTAGGGTTTCCTGTACTATTTCTTGAATCTAGGGGCATATCTCGCCAGCTCGATCACTACTACAATATATAATTGATGGCACCTTACTTTATTGAGCTCCACGTACACGTACAGGACATGTTATTTTTCAATAATGTGCATTAGCCACTAATTCTCAACTTTTTTCTGTGGAATGTTCATGGTTTTGGTTCCACATGCTTGACACAGTGAAATAATATTCTGGCCAATATATATTACAATTTCGAATAATTTCTTTTGGGTGTCGATTATAACTTCGCCTGAATCGATGACCAGTTAAGAAACCATGCAAAATGATGGCCCTGGTGATCTTACAAGGGCAAGTTAAGAGCCTCTGGGTGTACTACTCGATAACAGTACTGTATAGTGAATTATAGTTCTCAGGGCAAATCAGTGTAAACAAAACTTTAAAGATAAATTATAGATCATGATGAAATAATGCTTAATTTCTCAAAAATCTTTTGTTTTTTTGGATTCGTAAATATGATCATGAAGATAAGGAGCCAGATCATGACTATTGGGCGGTAATTTTCTCCGTATGATTTGACTGTTTTTATTTCTAAATTCCACCACAAGCAAGACCACTTCCCAACAAAAGAAGGTGATAAAGCAGCAAAATTGAAGAGGCTATCTATCCATTCTGAAATAATCACTATATATTCCATTAGTTAGCACCTTTGAAAGAGAGGAGAAGCTTCTCTTGTTTGCATCGAAGTCAATCTATATGCATAGTGCCAATCAACACCAAGCGTGACAGAAGAAAATACCAACCCTTGTCCTGATTCCACCTCCTCATCAATCAATCCAACCCATCTTTCTAGGCTACATGGTCCCCATGATCCATAAAAAACTCTCAAGAGAGCAAGGACTTGGAATCTGTACACAGGGCATATTGTAACTATGTTTGCAAAATGACATGTTCTTGCTTGTATAGGTGTGGAAAGGAGCTAGCTGAAAGATTGGTCTTAGGTCGTGTCTCTCGTGCTTTCTAGTGGTTACAAGTGACAAGGTAGCCACAACCAATGAGCTAATGCCTTGCATGAATGATTGGCCCCAAATCATAATCAATATTGCAGCAGCCCAATATCCATTGCATCTCTCCTCCATCTTATTAGAGCGAATCGCTTTCTTTTATACGTGTTGTTTAAGGTCATATAATTCATTCCGGTCCCTAATTGACATCTTAATTGTTTGTTTACCAACAAAGCTTTACTTAGAGGAGAATAATTATTTTTCTAGCTTGGAATGCTGTCTACTTATCGAACCCATTTATTCTTATCTTTAACGCAAGTCTCTGGGTTCGGGGGCCGCCGGCCATGAACTTGAGATTGATCGTGAACAGGCCAATATCACTTTTAGTAAATTATATGCCAGCCACTACATTTATATACATATATTATATTTCACGGCATGTTTAAGACTTGAGATAAGATTGATGAGTTCCCATTCATGTTTGAAATTAGGTTCATAGAATCTTCAACGGTTGCATAAGATTAATTAGGTTGTATTGCCCTTCAATGGGAGATGTAAACTTTAAATCTCCGATTTCACTCGGGGCATTGCTTTCTTTGACGGCTAACGCAAGTAAATGATCATCATGTACAATCCCAGCAGCATAAAGCAAGCATTGTTAAAGGTATTTGTTCACCCGTTAATTTGATTGATAAGAGACTGATTTTGGTGACGCATGTCTTCTTTAAACTCTCAATTGAACACGCACGCCAGTTAAACCTCTGTAAAATGATACTCTTGAGATCATGAAAGCTTATTAATTAATTGAGATATTACTTAATGATAAATTAATAATTTATATATTAATTAATAAAAAAATAATTTCTATTTGATTTTAATACATGTATTATATATTGTAATTATACAAATACTATCTAATTATTAAATGAGATGTTCTTTAGATGGGCATTTGCAAAGCATCCTCATCCTCATTCTCATCCTTATCCTCATCTTGTGTACTTAATTAAACAGATCAAGAGGTCATTAGAATATTTATTGCCTGTATTCAAAAGAGTGATGTTAAACGACAAAAATTGCAAAATTCTTAGAGCTAGAAAAGGTTCTTTCTTAATGGCTAGTTCAATATGAAAAACATGTGAATATGATCGAAGAACTAATCATGAAGAAGGTAAAGGAGCTTTAAAAAAGATATATCCAATTTCATTTCTCTCAAATTTAGCTCGAGAACTCCAGATCAAGACATGACATCAAAGACGTAATATTATTTAAGAGAAAATAGATATATTGATATGGATTTTATGGAGAGCAATTTAAAATCTACAAGAGAAATTATTTTTTCATGAAAATTTTTTTTTCAATATGGATATAAACCATATCATTTTCATGTAACAAAGCAACTTGAAAGTAAGAAACAAGGTAAGAAACGAATCACAATTGTTATTTGTTGTAATGATGATGGTTCTAAGAACATTCTTTTACGATTCATTGTCATGTATGCTAAATCACGGTGTTTCAAGAATGTAAATTTCAGCATTATTAACTATGGGTACCAATAAACAAGTATGGGTGAATGAGAATTTATTCTAATAATATGTTTGATAGCTTGATAGAGAAATGGATGGTTGAAATGTTCTCTTGTTTGTTGATAACTATCTCACTCATCAATAAATTATTAATGGTTTAAAAAATATTAAATTATTTTTTTACCATTCAATACAACATCAAAAATTTAATATTTTAATACGGAGATCATACAAGCTTTCAATGTGCATTATCTTCGACAACTTTGTTGAAATCTTGCAAATGGTTATCAAATGGGGATCTCAAATCCAAAAAAAATAAATATTTCAGATGTAATGAATCTTGTAATTTTGCTTGAACAACATATGTTCAAGCAATTATAGTTAAAAATTGTTTTCGACATTGAAAATTAGATATATGAATACATAACTTTAGAAAATTTGGATCAACACTAAGACGTTGAAAGAATTCAATAATTTCATATTCTAATCAAAAAGTTAAAATATCATAATATAATTGATATGAAGTATATTTTGAGTTTTGTAGTAGAAAATAAAACAACGAAGTATATTTTGAGTTTTGTAGTAGAAAATGAGACAACTGTAGAGTTGTTTAGTGAGAATAAAATTATTAAAAACATCATGAAAAATAACAAAGAACATGAAATTGAAGATAATAGTTTTGTATTTGAGCTTATTTCATGCAAATATGCATTCGAAGAAACAACCATATTGCATGTTTTTTTTCTTACAATACAAGAACACTACACTCCAAATTTTTAATGCACTAAAAAAAATCATATATGAGATAAAAAAAGATATCAATTTCAAGAGGAAACAAGTAATATTGAAGTTATATTTTATAAAGATCTCTTAAATGAGTCGTGTGTGCGTGTAAATAGATTAACTTAATTATTTCTTGTCATTGTTTATTTTTAAAATAAATTAATAGCTAGAGAGAATTTCGACAACTTGAATATATAATTAAGTATAAAGTTAAAAGGTGTGGGAAACATTGTTTTTCTATACTCATATTAAATATTGGAATGATAAGGAATTGAATTTCATAATTTTTTTTTGTTTTGCTTTCTATAAAGTTAACATAATCTTAAAAAAAAGTCTTAGTATTGATTTGACACTCGATTTTACGATTATGTATTTTTATTATAGTATAGTTAAATAAACAATAGTCTAGAAAAAAAAATGTATTAATTCAACTAAAGTCTATTACCCGGTTTGCAAGTTTGATGTTTTGACCCGGATTACCCAATTCTCGGGTTTACCCATCAAATTTGATTTGTTTTTTTTTTTATAGTTTTTGATCCTTTAATTTTTCTAATTGTTTTTTCTTTATTTCACTCTCCTTCAATATTAGATTGGTTGAGAAATAAAATTCATAATTTATTTTTTTCTATTTTATATAGGGTTATTATGATCTCAAATAAATATTTTTTTTAGAGTTAGTGCTCGATTTTGCAAGTATCTAATTTTATCATAAAATTAAATAAAAATAATTTATTAAAATAAAAAAGTTATTAAACTCATTAAAGTTCATGATCAAGATCACAGGGTGACCGAGATTGATTCAATCTGACATAATCTTAATATTAAAAAAAATTGTTGTTTTAATTTTTTTTAAAAAATTATGTCATGTTTTACTGATCATATAAGTTATCTTTGAACCCATTAAATTGAATAGTATATTTTGAATCAACTCCTATCTAGTTTAATTCAAGATAAAAAAACCAAGTTTTCAAGTTTCAGGATTATTAAATTAAATAATTTATTTTAAATTAATTTTCATCTAATTTAATTCAAAACTCAAATTGGATAAAAAATTCAAGTTTTTAAGTTTTAAAATTATTAAATTAAATAATTTATTTTGAATCAATTTTTATCCACAGTGTACACGTGAAGTCTCATTATTATTTTTTTAGTCATGCCATGTGCTAGTCTAGAAAAAATCCCAGCAACTTCTTTTGCGGACTGGGGGCGTTCTGTGACCTGTGGGTGTGGCCACTCTATTATTTGGACAATAGAGAGATGACGCGTTAACACAGTGCTTCATTGATCATGCTTTTTTACCAAACATCACGATGCTTCAAATATTTTTTTCATGTTTTTTTTTTTTATTTTTTTCCCGAAAACCAGTCTATATTTTGAGAGGAGAGATCTAGCCTAAGCGTGTTTAAAAATATAATTATAGTTATTTTTTAAAATAATTTTTACTTAAAAATATATCAAAATAATATTTTTTTATTTTTTAAAAATTATTTTTAATATTAACACCTCAAAATAATCTAAAAACATTAAAAAAAATATTAATTTAAAGTAAAGAAAATAATAAAAAAAATTCAAATGTAATTTTAAAATACAAAAAATCAGGATGATATAACTAAGAAGAATCAAGCAGTAAAAATATATTTTGATAAACTTGGAAAAGAAGTTAATGATAGAAATCCAAAGTCAACCCTAAACAGAACTATAATAAAATAAATAAGGGGCTAATTTGAAAAATTTACAAGAATAAATAACAAAAATAGAATCCAAGTAAAATAACTCCTTTTTTTCTTTGAAGCAGTGAGATAATATTACAAGGAGGAACAGATATTTAAAGAAATACGTATTGTCAAAGTAAAATAACAAAATTTTATTTTTAGGGTTCTAATTGAAAGAATCCTAAATACATATAGGGGTCAAATTTAACTTTATGAAAATTCATGGGACGCCCCCCCTCGAAGGCAATCCTAATTCATGCGTGCCTGTAATTTAGTTGAGTCTTTCTACTGTGTCGTTGATGAATTCTATATCAATATGTTTAATTGTAAATTTATAAGTTGTTTTTTTAAAATATTTTTTATATAGAAATATATTAAAATAATATTTTTTTTAAAAAAATTATTTTAGAAATTAGTGCATCAAAATAATTTAAAAATACCAAAAAAATATTAATTTGAAGTAAAAAAAATTCAAATTTTTTCAAAGTATTTTTACAACACAAAAATAAATAAGACCAGTTAATTAATTAATTATCAAAAAATAACCAGATGTAACGAGTCTGTAATTCTTTCATCTCTCCTCTTTCTTTATAATTAATTAATAAATAATTTATGCTATTGAAATGGTATTATCATGAAAGAAAAATGAAATCTCGAGTTAGAAAAGAAAACTTGGGTAAATTACACACCTAGGTAATTAAACAAAAATAGAATTAATAAAAATAATTAAGTGTGTAACTCTAAAATTAAGAGAAACTTTCCCCTTCTCACAGTTTTCGTCTGATATATATTAGTAAGGGTGTTTGTTTTACAGGTGGAGGTTGAGGTTTGGATATGAGACCCACTAAAAAACTACAAAAAATAAAAAATATTAGTTTTTGTAGTTGAATTTTATGTATAATTGGGTTGTACCCAACCACAACATTAACCACAAAAACTAAACCAAACACACAACAATATAACATCTCACTTAATTTTTAAATTAAAAGATAAATTTCACAGTTTATTTTAGTGTAAACTAGCTAGGGTCAGGTTGACCCGTTGTAGAAGAAATTTATTTTTTATTCTTAACCATCAACTGAAAACTTGATGAATTCATATAATAAAATAAATATTCGAGAATTACATATAATAATAAATATTAAAAAACACTATCAACATCAATTAAAGACCAAGTTAAAAAAACTTAAATATAAATACAAATTAAGATATTTGACCTCATATTATAAAAAATACTTTAGAAATTTTTTTTAATTACATGATAACTAATTTATTTTAAAAAAAAAACATTTTTTAATTTCATTGAAATAAAATGATTTGGTAGTATGATTTCTCTTTTCCTATTTTTTTTTTGTTTTATGTTTACTTAATAAAAAAAATCAAAACAAATATAAAATATTTGGATGAATTGAAATAAGGATAATAAAGGTGTCTCTTTTATTAAAACTCTTTTATGTTACTAGCGTGCTCCATTTTAGTCAGCATTTTTAAAAATATAAAATGCTTAACTATTTTTTTTTTTTTAAATAGAGGTAGGTGACGGGTTATTTGCAATTGCATTCAACACATCACCTACTTGTTTAGTTCTGACCACCTTAAGTGTCAAAAAAATCAGACTATGCTCTTTTGTTACTAAAACACACTTCATAAACTTCATTAAACATATATTTAATTTCAAAACAATCTTTAATCGGTCAAAAAAATAAAAATCAATTTAAAATAAAAAATCATTCGCAATCCATGATCTATTTATTCTAGCGATATTAAAAGTCAAAATACATAAATAGAACTTCTTTCATTCAAAGAATTAATTGATACTAGAATTGGTGTTTTTTATTTGTCAAAATACGAACAATCAACCACTTTTCTCTTCTTTATTGTTTTTTCAATGACTTTTAAAGGTCAAGTTGTAAATAAAATGAGATTTTGGACCAAAAATGCTAAAATATCAAACTAGAAGGACCAAAAACAAAATTTGCAAAATTCTTGAGGTAAAAATTGTTAAAAATGCGCTCCATATAGAGTTTTTTTTAAAGCCTAATTTTTTTTTGTCTTGATGTCAACTTTGATCCCATGAATTTTATTTTTTCACAAACAATAAGACCAAATTCTTTCTTGCAAATTAAATTGACCATCAACCCAACTTTATAATTTTTTTTAACACTAAGATAACTTTATAGAAAAAAAATTAAAAGGAATCATCATATTCAATTCTTCACCGATACAATATAAAAATTGAAAAAAAAATTGTTGAAAATAAAAAAATAATTAAAAGATTAAAAATGGGAAAACACTAGTACAATTCATAACATTTTTTCTCATATGCCACGGCCGCACACATGATAACATTTTTTAGGTGTTTATTTTTTTTAATATCTGGGTTGTATTAAATTATAAAATAATTTTAAGATTTAATAAAGAAGTTCAAATTTTATTCTTTTGCGTCCCCAAACAAAACCACGGGAAGGAAATCTCACGGTGCATGGTAAAAGTATTTTCTTCCATTTTTCAATTGTTACCCCAAGGACTAGGAGTAGTCGTGAATTCCTAAATGGGGCAATCATAGTTGCATAAATAAAATATTGACGTTGATTGAGTTTGAATTCAAATTTAATAATTTTATTATTCAAATTCAGAAATAAGACAGTGTAAATATTATAAATTCATCCTCAATTTGTTTTTCTAGCACCAGTGAAAAGGTCGTTATTCCTCAAAACTGGCCCCAATGTCCATGCACCCTCAATTAAGGGGATGCTGCCGGAGGCACAACCAAAGAGGGTGGCTGCCTTGCTGCCGGTATCGGTATTTCGCTATACACCATGTCTACATCGGAAATTGAGAACTTTATAATTAATACAGTTATGCTGATGTGATAGGTACACTACAAGCTTCTTGTTGTGATTAGGGGACCACTGATTTTGAGTATTTATAACGTTTGTTCTTAACCAAAGTGCCTATTTTTTCATTATGGTGGAAATTTTAGTGCTGTTTTTATTTTGCCCTAGATCATACGAAAGAGTGTTTAAAAATTGCAGTAACTTACTTTTATTTTTGGGGGTATTTAAAAAAAAATGTTTAATTTTAAAAAAGATTAAAATATTGATTTATTTGTTGGTATTTTTAAATAATTTTTTTATGTATTCTCATGTAAAAAATATTATCCACTACAGTATTAAAGTCACATTAAAACCACCTGAATTGTTGTATCTAGCTGTAAAGAGAAGAAGAAGAAGATAGAAATTAAGTTTCTTTCAATATTTTTGTGTGTATAGAGTTACTAGGGTTACTCGCTCTACGTACTAGATTCTCATACCTAAATATTCTAGGTCCTAGCTAAGTAATTGATCAACCTTTACCATCTTTTTAATCTTTAATTATTTCCCTACTTTTGAAATTCCAAGATCAAAAGGTTAAAAAAAAAAAAGACGTGCATATATATATGTATATATATATATATATATATATATATATATATATATTCACGAGATTAATTTTAGAAGTGAATAGATTTGCATCAAACCATGGTAAATTCAACATCGAGTGGTCACCTGACTATTCATGCCTCCACACAGTTACACGCAAAAGAAAATATAGGCAGCAGCCAAAACCCTATGACATGGGCCCTGAAGATACCTGCAAAAGTGTGACCACAATAATATGGAGAGGGAGGTTGGATTTGCAGTGAGAGCTTTGATTCTTGCGGCAAAAACAAAGAGAGACCCACTCACCACCAGCACCAATCTATCACCCCACACAGTGATGTTGATTCTAATTACCCCAGCACTGAGTTCCTTTTTATCTTTGCTGCCTCTCTTGTGACTGCCATTATCACATCTGAGAAACAGATGCCAGAGAGTACTGGTTTCTTCTTACGAAGGCTCGTAAACGATGGCACCACACAATACGACCCACCATGCATCTTCTACTGACAATTTCATAAATAAAATGTCTTCCCACCCTTCTCATCTTTTCTCTTGCTTCATAACTTTTGTTCATTATTTACATATTTTCATTACAGAAAAGTCCTTTTCTTTGGAAATGTAATGTGATTCCTTGATTTGACCTACCATGTAACTATTCTTGTTGGGGTTTAAATTGTCTTCTTCTCTTTTCTGGCCAGAGGTGAAAATCGACGATATATATATATATATATATATATATATATATATATATATATAGACTGACGCGGTATCATCTTCTTTTTTGACAATTACTGGAGTGGTTTTGAGATATTGACCATTGAACAACTGTTTTCTTTAATATACAGTATATAATAGCTATGGAGGCTTTTACTGATCTAGGCAATGGCACACTCACAACGTCCACAAACCCAACATAAACTTCAATGTGCTACAATACTACTAGTTAGTTCACATTATGTCCATGAAAGTAACATAATTTATTTCTTGTATATGGTCTTATATCTGAGACAAGCTAGCTAGCTAGCTAGCTCTAGGTTGTTGGCAATAACACCATACATCCTTTCTCTTTCAAGGTAGAAAAAAATAATGCATAATTTCATGAAAAGTCAAGTTAAAGTAGTGCATTATAAAAAATAACATTAACATATATTATAAGTCAAAATATTTAAACACTCATTATGAAGAAACATTTAAAATATTTCATTTTAATTCATCAAAGTCTTCTATCAAAGACTATATTATAACCCTTTAAATGAAAAAACTAAAAAACAAATCATAATAATATTATTATATACAAATTAAATGGAATAGAAATAGATTCCTACAATTATCACTAATTTTTTAATAAGTCGTTTATATAATTAAATGAAGCTAAAAGATCTTACAAAATCTTAACAATTATAGAAATACTAAAAAAATATATATATCCAAGGCAAAAATCACATAACACACATCTTGCATCAGATTATCACTGTGGTCTTTGTAAATCTCATTTTAGTCAAATTCCTCCAAATAAATAGGTTGTTACCAGGATTGTGGGAACAAATATAAGGTTAATTTGGTCTGCCCTCAGACAAGTCTCTGGACATGTCTCTCTTCTCGTCACGATGCTTGTTTGTGCCTTCCCTTAATAGTTGATCATATCATTATGTTATGTCTGTTATTAAACTCTTCAACTGATCAAATATCTCATACATGATTTTATATGCTACCTCTTGCCTCACAATGCCTCGGATGATCATGACTCAGTGATCTCATTATGGGTAGGATGATATTGTCAATGCATCTGTTCATCGAATAAATCAACCTACTTTAACACTAATTAACGTAGGATAAGTGAAAATAATAGTGTTTATAAAAACCTTCAAATATAAAAAATATCATAACTATAAATTAGAAACACAAAAAATACTCAGTTTTTATTCATTAAATTCTTCTATCAAAAGACTATTATAACCCTTTAAATAGAAAAACTAGAAAACAATAACGATATTCAATGAGAAAACAAAACAAAATAAAAATAAAATCCTATATATAATTATTATAATTTTCTAATAATTCACTTGTCTAGTTAAATAAACCTAAAAAAGTCTTAAAAAATCTTAACAATTATAGAAATATTGTAATAAATATATTTAAGGCAAAAATCACATAATATATACATCCAGTGTCATAATTAAGTGATTTTCTTTCCCTTTTTTCCAACTTGAAGTGCTTTCCAAATACAGTTTGGCCAAAATAACTAGAGGAAAAAGATAATTATGCAAATGAGGATCATTATATATTGTGGGCCACTGTTTAAACAATCTTGAAAATGATGGTTGCTCAAAATAGCGTCTATATAAATATTTCCCAAATATCACAGGACAAGTTAAATATTAACTACATTCCTACATAAAAAAAAAAAAAAAACAAATTAACAGCCCTATGATTAATTACTTGAAATTCTTCAAACTTAAATAAGTTGATTTCTTCAAGAACTAATTGGTTGAGTTCAAGATTATTATCTAATTGCTAACTATTAGGAAAAAGGGATTATCATGTTACAGTAATTTCTCTTATTTGAACTTCGACGGCGTTAAATAAAGACATGTTTTATTTAATTATTTGAATATAATATTAATGGTTATTACGTTACACCATTTTTCAATTCAATACATAGAGGTGAATCTGAGCCCTGATTTTCTTGGTCAACCTCCAGGAAAGGAAGGAAAAAAAAATATTTGTTTAAGTACCGAAATAAAACAAAAATCATAGTATAGTTTTAAGAACAAAGCGTCTGGCCGGCCAATAGGAAATGAAGATGGGAATTCATGCCTGAGCCCCAAGCAGAGAAGTTCTTTAGATTCAAGGGAACAAAACCAAAAGAGAATTCAAAGAGCATGTTATATATAATTAGTAGCTCAGAATTCTAGCACTGGATCGTTAACTGGGTTGATCTTTTATTTTTTTTGTTGTATAGACTCGATATCTCCAAATTGTGTGAATATGTCTGGACTATATGCTAAGTTATGTAGGACTAATTAATTAGCTGTACCAAAGATAAGGCTTACTGGTCGATCCATTCTATAAATTAAAACTTTCTTCTGGTTGACGCTCTTGTTTTGGTTCCCATGTAAGAAAATATTTCTTTAAATGATGATATTTGTATTTGAACTTTATTATGCATGATAGCTAGCTTGTAAGAATGCAATGGAAATAGTGAGTTGATGAGGAGGAAAAAACAATGAGTCTGGAATTGGGTGGTGGAGAGTTTTCATACACACAAATATAAATTGCCATGGTGGAAAGTATTACTAGCTAGGAAACGAGAGATAGTCGATTGATTATAGGAGATGGAGAGGTAATATATGAAGCTGGCCCTTGCATGAGATGGGATGGGACCAAATCAAAGACAAACTGCATGATGCCATTCTAAGCACTCTCTCTCACATTTCCTCTCCTTTTCTCTTTTTTGGTGGCTTCTCTCTTTCTCTATCACCTCCATTGATTAAAATCTTAAATCCTTCATGGTTCTGAGGAAGATCACCGCTACAAAGTCGACTTTTCTCGTGTTGCTCACTTAATGATCTGTTCCCCCCTCCTATATTTTTGATCTCTCTTGTCATTGGGAGAAATAAAAATCATGGATGCTCTTTTTCAGTTGGCACTTGCTTTCTTGCTTTTCATTTTATTTTACACGCCCCGTGACAGTAGTACTGGGGGAATAAGAGTCTTGTTGATTTGTTCCAAGGAGAGCAAAACATACAAGTATCTATCAGGTGTAACGTGTCACACATATATATGTCTATGGACTAAATAGAAAAAAAAAAAAGAGAGACAAAGACAAGTCAAATACATAGTCTAACAAAAATAGCTCCAACTTTAAATATGATTGTTAGATAGAGGCTCAAATTTTGGTTAATCAGTTCTACAAGTTTAGATCAATTTGTTGTAATTAGTTGAGGTTTGCAAGGCCTTTAAATTAGGTCTAGAGATTCTATTTTAACTATTTCTCTAATTAATTTTGATTTTTTAATTTAGCTTTGAATTTTTTTATTAGGTTAATTCTCACTGTAAATAGTTTGTGTGTTATTTTCATCAAATTATTAAATTTTAGACTTTTCAGAAAAATATCATATATTTTTCATCTATTTCTCTGTAATTTAAAACTGTAATCTTAGAATTTGAGAGCTAGCTATAGTTTTTAATTACCCATGTTATGTGTTGCGTTAATTTATGATTTTACAATAATAAGATATTAAGATAATTGATTAATCTATCCCTACAAAATAGATTAGAGATGGAGTGGCAATCTAATTTAGCAAATTGCTGGTGGAGAAATTTTGATATTTATTTTGGTTACATTATCCTCTAATCGAACTTGGTTTACTTCTCATCAACTACAAAAACAAACTATATATACATTAAATGAAGGCAAACACGTTGGTTGATTATGTATTCGTCAGCTATTAATCTTGTTATCGTCATCAATATATATTACATAACCCTCAGAATTTAAAAATAAAAAAGCTTTTGCAATTACTCAAAATCACTTTAAGTCTTTTTATTTCTAAGTTGTCCGAAATCATTATCTTATCCTTAAATGGACAACTCTAGGTCTTTTTATTTCTAATTAATCCAAAATTATAAATGACAAAATATCACTCAATATCATTATCCTACCCCTAAATGGAAAAAATCACATAGATTCAAGTTTATATAATTAGCCTTGAACCCCTGTAATATATATTCTCCAAGAGAGGAAACTTCTCTTCCTCCTTTTTAAGCTTTGCTCTAGAAACGCACACAGCAACACAACTTTCAAAAACTCCTTTTCTTCACAAGTACTTATTTTATAGGTATTCCAAGTACCCAAAAATCCTAACCTTCTACGCCTTCTAGCCTGATATATATATCACAGTCTCGGGAAGCAGTTTTGGGAAGGGCAAAATCTTTATGAAGTATTTAGCAACCTCATGGATCACAAGTAAAGGTACCCTCGAGCTAAAAGAAATGAAGGAAAGACTGGAACATTTTAACTAATTTAATGATCCATCAATGGTTCCTGGCAATAATCTAGTTTTGAAAGTTTGATTTGGCTACAGATTAATTTATAGTATTTGTAATTGTTCAAAAAAAGAAACAAAAACAGGCAAAATGATTAAGCTTTATGTTTATAAGAAAAAACCCTCCAATTTGGGATGGATGAATAACATAATTTCTTAAATATTGGAGCCTTGAGGTTTTAGATTTGACTCGAAATGTTCAGTATAGTTCTTGTTGATGATTTTTATAAACGATATAAGAAGATAAAAAAAATATATAGGTTGAGAAAATATTGAAACTGTTGTCGTCCTTTTTTCCCCTTATCTTTTCAATTATTAATTCTAGAAGCGGCAAATTAATCACATGAAGATTTATATCATGTCATGATCTGTTCACATTTTGAAAATCTCCTCTCCTCAATTGCGTCCTCAAATCAAGGATTCAAGACGCTGCCCTAGAAAAGAAGGAAAGGATCGAGCAAGGCTACATTGGTTGGTTAATTATTTGAAATAATCACCGGATCAGAAATCCTGCTCAATCACCAAACTCTTAGGTTGGAGGTAATTGTGATCTTTACTTTATTTTCTAAGATAAGTGTGAAAACAAGAAAAACAAACCCTTTTTTTTTCTTTTTTCTCTTTGATACTTTGGAAGTTTGAATCTTAAGAACAAGGTTCTAGTTAAATTACATATGAAAAACAGATCAAACTCTTTATTTATTTTTTTCTTTTGAGATGAAAGATCGTTCTCTCTTAATTATTTAGAACCATTCATTGTGCCTCGAAATGCATGGTTAGATGCTGGGGTTTTGGATAATATACAACACAAAAATATAATCTTCACATCCACAATCCATGCAACACATCCATGGCGATACGTTTGTATATGGTTACTCTAGTTTTTTCATGTGTGATATCCATGTAAAGACGATAAGACATTGATCATGACGGGATTGACAAGGCAGCAAGGAGAACAAATATTAAAAGAGGGCGTTCCATTTCAAAGCAAATGCTTGAATATAGACCACTTAATTTGGTACTAAAATCAAACTCGGGGCTAAGTTAACCAAAGAAGAAGAATTTTTTAAAAAAATTACAAGACGCGCTCTTTTTTTTTTTTTTTTTTGGTACGTGAGAGTTCCCTTTCAAATCAAGGAAAAAAATTAACTAAGATTGCCCATTGATTCAAAAGCCATTAACCATCAATTCCTACCTTATATATATATAATGAAAAAAACTAAAAAGAGAAAAATAAATAAAAAATAAGGATATATTATTGTTATTTTTTTTATTTTATACAATGAGAGGGAAAATAAGATAAAACGTAGTTGTGGGGAAAAGCTGGCGAGAGGAGCATGGGGCCATAAATAAAATGAATAATACAAAAACAACCTACACGTTACCCCCTTTATCCAACACCATTGAT
>Ga0325414_1000773_pt1 | contig 28176 bp, 14 predicted proteins | sample PopdelMetagenome_8_FD_206183 | JGI IMG/M metagenome (GOLD analysis project Ga0325414, IMG submission 206183) | Populus deltoides microbial communities from Bellville, Georgia, United States - Leaf-PdKOR-R3 | ecosystem: Host-associated > Plants > Phyllosphere > Phylloplane/Leaf | place: USA... | reverse complement strand
GGAACGTCTCATTGTCCTTGTGTGCTAGCATTTTGTGGGAGCATGTGGGCCATGCATAGCACAGATCAAACAGTTTTGACTGTCCCTAGCAACCAGCGTTTAAATTTTACTGATAGTATACCATGAAAATTTTTTTTTTTACCCATTTTTTTTTTGGTTTAAGTTGATCCATTTATTGTAATTAAATTATACGAGCATTTTCAGAAGATGTTTTTTCTTTTATTTACTTCTTTTAAAACATGCTTGTGTTGCTGATAATTTTTTTACTGATTAAAAAATTATTCTTGCATGTAGCGTATCACAAGCTAATAAATATAAGTGTATGTTCCAGATAAAAGGCTGGTGTTACACCACGAGTCATTTTTTTAACATAAAATATATATATATATATATATATATATATAATATTTTTTAAAATAAAAAATATAATATTCAGGTAATTGGTTCAAATAAATTTAATAAATTCGATTAATTTAATAATATCATTAAAAAATAAAATATTGACAACAAATAAAGCGAAAAAACAACAATAATTCAATATAAAAGATCAACGCTTGACAATATTATGGAAATATATCTTCATAATATTCTCAAAGCGTCTCAATGATCTTATTTATTAACAAAATAAAAATTAAACGAACTAGGATAATTTCATTAAAAAATAAAAATATAAAAATATGAATATAAAAAAATAAGACAAAAAATTTAATTAATGTTAACTTTTTAAATGATGACCAGGGTTATAAAACTGAAAGCACTATATATGAAAAAATCATGAGTTAAAATCACAAAAAAAAAACACAAAAGAAATCCAAAATAAAAAATACAATCAAAATAATGTGTTAAAATTGCAATAAAAAATAAATCAAAAGGCAACAACAAATTTTAAATTTGAGAGTTAAATTGAAAATAATAAAAACATTAACAAAATGATAAAAATCAAGACATGAAAAAAAAAAAACAATACACTATAAATTTGGATTGAGGAATGAAACTACAAACAATGAAACTTTCATTAAAGATTTCAGGAAAAAAAATAAGAATAAGCATCAAATCTTAAATATAAAAACATAACAAAAAAATGAATATACAAAATTATTCAACGTGTTCTTTTACACAAAAAAAAAAAACTCGTAAATGCAAATCAAAAAACTTATGTACATATCTAATTAAACAAATCAATAATCATTGTGTACAGCAATGAGAAAACAATCATCAACAATAAATAAAAATAAAATTGAGAAAAACAAGCTAAAAATCAAGATTAAAATATCTAACATTGCAATACAAATAATTTACTTGATTATGTTTAATGAATTTCTTTATCAAAATAAATTTGTAATAGAAATTGACACACACATAAAATTTATTGAATAATAATTTAAAAAAAAAACAATGTAAGGTTGCACATATGAGAAATCTTATAAAAAAATCATATTAAAAAAAAATTAATCTATATAAAATTAAGAAAAAATCACTAATAAATCATAACTACCTCTTTAAAAGTTAAACACACACAATATCATTTAAAAATAATCACAATCTAATTAAAAGATAAACCTAAAATTTATTTAAAAAAATACACACAAATAATGCATTATTTTTTTTAAAAAACTATTTTTTAAAAAAATAATTAGGCCAGGCATTGGGAGGCTTGGCAAGCCTGGCCCAATAAAGCAACGACTTGCACACAAATCTGCAAGACTAGACCCAAGTATTGACCTTTATTTATTAAAAAAGTTTAATGAGGTAGATGACATTATCCGCCTCAAATATATAAAAAAATAGTGTGTTGTCTACATCACTAGACGATGAGTCACCTGCACAACCCAGAATTCGATCATTGTGGTGGTCGGAAAAATAAGATTCTTTGTTTTTATTTTTATTCAAAAATTCATTTCAACCTATTTTTTACCTGAAACACTTATAAAAGACTTTAGAGACATTGTTAAGTCAATCCATGGCTACCAAAAACCCAATAAACCTCTCGAAAACTTGAAATAAAAATTCTTTCTGATCTTAGATTTATTTTTTTAGGTGTTTTCAAGGTAAAAAAAAAAACTAAACGTAACTCCTCTCATCATATGAAACATTTTGACACAAAAATCAACTATTTTGGTGGCCGAAATCTTCCCCAATAGCTACTTCTCTCTCTAAGTTAGAATTCGACGACTCTCTCTCTCCCTTTCTACCTTCCTAGCAAAAAAAAGACTAAAAAAAAAAATAAAGTTAGGTATCAAAATGTATTTTCTTTAAATTTAAGGGGCTAGTCATCTAATATCTAAAAAAATAAGAGGTTCAAATAAATATGTTAATGAAGTTTTAACCCGCCCTCTATATTATTCTAGATTTTCATTTCAGTTTTTTATTTTTTAATTCAATCCTCTCTCTTTATAAAAAATAAAAATTGAGGGTTAATTTAAGCTTAAAAAAGCTAAATCATGCAAAATAAAAATTCAAGAATTAAAGTAAAAATTAAAACGAAAACATTGGTTTAATCCATAGTGTATCGTGAAAGAGTATATATATATATAATGTGTGTGTGTACACGAGAATGGGATAGAAGTTCAAACCCTCCTCCACTTCATCCGCACTTGCATTATTTCTAGTGTTCGAGGAAGTTAACCGATGAAGGAAGAATAGTGTTTTAAAATTTTCGACAAATTCTATCACGGCAGCAATGTCTGAGAAAGGGAGACATGTCCTCTTACGACCCTACCATGGCGTCAAATTCTCACTCACTCAAATGTCATGACCCTCCCCCCTCCCGTGTAGTCACAACCCCACTCATCTTATCAATCACATCAAATTCTATCAACTCTTTCTCTGTGTCTCTCATTGTTTGAATTAATTTGCAGAATTCTTTTTCAAAGTAGAAAAAATTCAAATCTTCATTTATGTCCAGTACAGTTTGAACGGGAAGCATATGTCTTCAGTAAAAATAAACTCTTACTTTGAATTCTCACTCACACATCAATGAAACTTGTTACGTTACTTGTAAAACCACCCCCACCGCTGCTTCAACACCCCTCCACAATGTGCTGCACTCCCTCCACTCTGCTTCTCCTCTCTCTTGCTTCCATCCTCTCTGTCTGCTCCTCCGATGCGAAGAACATGCTTCCCTCTGAGGTTGAGACCATTTTCAAGATCATGGACTCCATTTCCTCGGATGAAAAATGGAGAATCTCTTACCCCAACCCTTGCAATCCTGGCTCAACCTGGCTTGGAATTGAATGCAAACTAGGACAAGATAACCACCTTCATGTCTCCAGGCTTGATTTTGGTACTCATCCAAACCCAACTTGCAAGAACACTGCTACATTTCCTTACGAAATCTTTGATCTTCCTCATCTCCAATCTGTTTTTTTCTCTCAGTGCTTCACTCACACTGAAACCACGCTATCTGCTTCACCAAAAAGAGGAGGAGCCTTCTTCGATTCTTCACTTCAACAACTCAGTCTTAGATCAAACCCTGCACTTGTTGGTCCGATCCCACCACAAATTTCCTTCCTAAAGTCTTTAGAGATTCTTACTTTGTCACAAAATCGCCTTTCTGGGCGTATTCCAGTTGAGATTTTTAGCTTGAACTCGTTAGTCCACCTTGATCTGAGCTACAACATGCTTACGGGTCCTGTACCGATCCAGTTGGGGAATCTCAACAACCTTCAAGGCCTTGATTTGAGCTACAATTCACTTACTGGACCAATTCCTGGCACCATTGGCCGCTTGGGTATGCTTCAAAAACTTGACTTGAGTTCAAATTCATTCATTGGTACCATTCCTTACAGCATAGAAAAGCTCACTTTATTGACTTTCATGGCTTTGAGCAACAACAAATTGAGGGGAAGTATTCCAAAAGGAATTCTGAAGTTGCAAAGTTTGCAGTACTTCATCATGGATGATAATCCAATGTATATACCTTTGCCAGCAGAGTTTGGTGAACTGGTGAAACTGCAAGAGCTGAGGCTTGCCAATTCATGCTACTCAGGAACTATACCACCAAGCTTTTCACTGCTTGTCAATCTAAGCACATTGTCTCTGCAAAACAACCGATTAACCGGTAAAATCCCAGAAGGATTCAGCAGCCTCTCTCGTATATACCACTTGAATCTTAGTGGAAACTTGTTGGGAGGTGTTATCCCTTTCAATGCAAGCTTCTTGAAGAGATTAGGAAGGAATTTGGACCTAAGTGGCAACCCGGGTCTTTGTTTGAGTCCATCTGAAGCATATAATAATGTCAAGAGTGGCAGTGGAGTTGGTGTCTGCGGCACTGGTTCTCTGATCAAGAAATCTCAAGCTGCAGCTCATGGATTATCCAAATTATTCTTCCTGTTTGCTACTCTGGTTTTTCATGTAATTCACCAAAAGCTATTTTAATTAAGTATGTTGTTAAACCTTTCTTCTTTTCTTAATTAAATTCTTGTTTTAATTTGGTTTTTTAGAGTTAATCCTTTTATGTTGGGTTCTGTTGCAGAAATGAGTAATGATTAGTGTGTTATTTTACTCCAATGTTGATGTTTATGATTAGTAATGATTAGTAACTATGGCCCTCCGACATCAATGTTTATGTTTGTGACATCATAATTATCATTAGAAAACTGGCCCAGCAAGAACAGGTTTTTACCGCTTGTGTTTTCTGTAAGACCTTGAGTGACTAATGGCTTGATAGGAAGCCATCTTTTCTTATTGCATTTGAGGCCATAAATTAATTTGTTTATGATAGTGTGTTTTAATTATTGAATCGTGTCCATTGGATTCTTGTAGATATTTGGATGGCTCAACTTTTCAAAAGAAAATTTATCAGACATTTTTTATTCTATTCGATAGAATCCATTCCAGGTAAATAAATACCTTAATCGTACCTCTCTATGTAATTCTTTTTCTCTCGTAATGTTAATGTAATGTTCATTTCTACTATATATATATATATATTTGCCGTTACATCAAGATCCAAAACCTAGTGAACAACCAGTTGAGTCCGAACATCTATCCTTAAAAAATATCCACATAACTCAGAACAACCAGACTGTAAATGCAGCTCCCTACAAATTACCTAGTGATGACACTCTTTCCAATACCAAACACATCATCCACCAAAATAACTTTACAAACACCAACCTTAATATCTTAGGTAAACAGCTTACTCGACTGGAAAAACAAATACAAAGAACTATTATCAGTTCCGTTAATACCGAAACCTCAACCGACCTAAAACTAAAAAACATAGTCTTCAAACCTTATCAAATTACAAAAACAAGTCAAACACAAATCCAAGAAAACCACACAGATTTTTTTAAAGTCATCAAAACATATTTACAACACCTTGACAGTTCATCTTTAACTGTCCCAAAAACACCACAAACAACTAACCCCTCTACATCTACAAATCAAGTCAATACCCTACAAAATAGTCCTGAGCAGTCTTTTGATGAATATGCTTCTCCAAACCAACCTCTTGAACTAAATAGACTTACCTGGCAAGCTCACAAAACAACCATTCCCCTAGATATTTTCATATCTACTGAACCAACTGTCATTAGCCAACATAAATATAATGCCTCTTCCCTCTATGAATGGAACATAGATGGAATGTCTGAATACAATATCTTAAACGCTCTCTAACAAATGACCATGACAACCAATGCCTACAAAACCCAAAAAAAAACCCTAGAAAAAGCCATAGCTGAACTCCTTATTGTAGGTTTCTCTGGCCAACTTAAAGATTGGTGGGATTACCATCTCACTGAAATAGATCACTTACATATTTTAAACTCTATACAAACCATTGAAGACCAAACATCCATTATTGACCCTTTAAGAAACACTATTCAAGATGTTGTGTCTACCCTAATCCTTATCATCTCCTTACATTTTGTCGGAGATACTTCCCATCTGAAAGATAAAAATGCTAAACTTCTCTCCAACCTTCAGTGCAAGAAGCTCAGTGACTTTCAGTGGTATAAAAATACCTTCTTTACTTGTGTTATGCTTCGAAAGGATTCAAACCAGCCTTTTTGGAAAGAAAAATTTCTTGCAGGCTTATTGATTCTCTTAGGAGACATGGTCCGAAACAAAATCAAAGATACCTTTACAACCAAAACCATACCATATGATCAGCTTACATACGATGAACTTGTGAGCTTTACCAAAAAAGAAGGCCTTAAGACCTGCCAGGACCTCAAACTCCAAAAACACTTGAAGTGGAAAATGAAACGTACCAGGCAAAAACTTGGTAGTTTCTATCATCGGTTTGACATTTCCACTAAAAAACCCTCCTGCAGTGGAAACTGTTCAAAACTCAAAAGCTTTCGAGCCAAAAACCTCCTTACAAACAATCAGCCCATAAATACCGAAAACAGTTTTACCATAAACCAGAACAAACCTACTACAAAAGGCCCTACAAGAAATTTATCAAACCCCATAAACCTTTCCAGTCGAACCCTAAACTAAAATTTGACCTCAAAAACATTACTTGTTACAAATGTAATAAGAAAGGACATATATCTCGTTTCTGCAAAGTCACTACTAAACTATATGAGCTCCAAATAAATAAAGAAACCATCAACCAAATACAAAACCTATACATAGAAGCCACAAACACTGACCCCTCTCCTCTAGACACTTCTGAAGAAGAATTTCAAATTGATAAAATAGCAACTACCAGTGCTACTTCAGATACCTCTACAAATTCCAAACAAATTAACGTCTTAACCCAAGACCAAGAATTCATTCTTGAGGTCATCAAAAGACTTGATGATCCTCAACTTAAAAAAAACCTATCTGGATAAACTGTTGAAAGATTTCAACCAACCAGAGCACCCTCCATCTAACCCTCCAAACCGCTTTATATTACCCTCCACTGACACCAATACCTATAACCTTACAAAGATACTTAACAAGAAGAAATCCAAAACCACAGTCACAATCCCAGAATTACATTCTGAGATTAAAACTCTCAAATCCGAGTTACAAACCTTAAAACAAGCCCAACAGAAAGACTTTGCCATATTACAACATCTTTTATCTAAAATTGAGAGTCAGTCTGACACTGAGTCTGAAACAGAAGATCAAACCATTGAATCCCATGCATTACCTCATACACTTATAAATATTGAGCATATTCCAGATGAGTTCTTGAATGTGTTAACCCAAATATCTTCCAAAAAATATTTGATTAAAATTACGCTAATTTTTTCAGAAGATTTCAAACTTGACACTATTGCCTTATTTGACACATGTCCGGATTTAAACTGTATCAAATAAGGTGTGGTTCCAAAATGATTTTTACAAAATATCTCTGAAAAACTCTCTGCTGCTAACAATTCAAAATTGTATATTGCAGGCAAAACTCAAGCCTCTGTTTTCAACAAAGGCATTTCTCTTAAAACATTCTTTGTCGTTACAAAAGATATTAATCATACCATCATTCTTGGCATTCCATTCATCGATATGATCACTCCATATCAAGCACATCATGATTGTATTACCTCCAAAATCAATAGCATCAAACTTGTTTTTCCATTTTTAGAAAAATCTAAGACTAGAAATTTGAATTTGATTAAAGCATGCTCCATACATCCTATCATATTAATGCATTAATTCATGAAAAATAATTCCATCTACATGATTTACAAAACCATGTTTCCTTTGGTCGTATTAACAAACAATTACAAAACTTTGATTTACAAAAGAAAATCATTGATTTACAAAGTAAGATTGAACAACAGATTTGTTCAGACTTACCTAATGCTTTCTGGAAAAGAAAAGAACACATTGTTGATTTTCCATACGAAGATACTTTTTCATAAAAACATATACCTACAGAAGCAAGACCTATACAAATGAATGTTGATTTAGAACAACATTGCAGACTTGAAATCCGCGATCTCGAGTCTAAAGGTCTTATCCAAAAGTCTAAATCACCACAATCGTGTGCAACCTTTTATGTAATCTGAAATTGAAAGAGGAACACCTAGACTTGTGATCAATTACAAACCTTTAAATTCTGCTCTAAAATGGATTAGATATCCAATCCTAACAAAAAAGATTTATTACAAAAATTGCATTCTGCATTCATATTTTTTAAATTTGATATGAAATTCAGATTTTGACAAATCCAGATTGATCCCAAGGATAGATACAAATATGCTTTCACAATTCCTTTTGGCCAATATGAATGGATGTCATGCCCTTTGGCTTAAAGAATGCACCATCTGAATTTCAACGCATCATGAATGACATCCTCAATGCACATTCAAAATTCTACATTGTCTACATCGATGATGTACTTATTTTTTCTCATTTTATAGATTAACATTTCAAACATCTACATACATTTTTTCATACTGCAAAACAAAATGGTTTAGTTGTTTCTAAAACAAAAATTTCTCTATTTCAAACCCGTGTCCATTTCCTATGCCATTATATCTGCCAAGGTACTGTAACACCCATAGAGAGATCTTTAACCTTTACAAATAAATTCCCTGATAAGATTACTAATAAAACCCAATTGCAAAGGTTTTTAGGCGGTCTTAATTATGTTCTAGACTACTATTCCAACATTAGTGGTCTTGCCAAACCTTTACATGACAGGTTAAGAAGCAATCCCATTCCTTACTCTGACCTCCATACCAACCTCGGGAAACAGATTAAGAAACAGGTCCAAAGCATTTCTCTGCTCCACTTAGCTAACCTGTTAGCTCCTAAGATTGTCGATACTGATGCCTCCGACCTATGATATGATGGGATTTTTAAACAAGTCCAAGATAACAAAGAACAAATACTCCAGTACACATCCGCCTATTGGAATGATTGTCAGAAAAATTACTCCACTATAAAAAAGGAGATTCTTTCTATTGTTCTTTGCATTACAAAATTTCAAAGTGATTTATTAAATAAAAAATTTCTTTTACATGTTGATTGCAAATCTACAAAAGAAGTTTTACAAAAAGATGTTCAAAATCATGCTTCAAAACAAATTTTTGCCCGATGGCAAGCTATTTTAAGCATTTTTTATTTCTATATTGTCTATATTAAAGGAGATTCAAATTTCATCCCTAATTTCCTAACCCGCGAATTCCTTCAAAATAGGTCCTGATGCCTCCTAAAGTAAAATCCAAAGACAAGAGGAAAGCTCCCCAAACCCAGCCTACAAAACCAGAGAGCCCAAAGCCTTCTGTAAAACTCATGTCTTCAGCCATCCTAGCTGCCAAACCTATCAAATCCTAGTATGAGACAGTCATTGAAGAAGAAGACACTACAAAACCACCACAAGTACAAATAGACACAGTTCAACATTGGGTTGACACTATATCCAAATCACTAGAATTACTTTTTGCGTTACAAAAGGTGTCCCAACAAACCTCCAGTGACTTCATATCATAAACAAGTAGTATTTCCAAACCTATTTCAAAACCTCGAGGAGGCATTTATGCTTCAAAACCCCTTTTTTTTTACAACCTACACAAACCAGTTTTCCAAAAACCAAATCCAAATATATTTTCAAAACTAATTTCCAAAATATTTTAACCATGGAAAAAGGATTTTATCATGAAAACCCTTCCATTGCTGCTTCAAAAATTTTCCCTCCAAATTGGTACTACAAACCCTGGAATTTATCCAAACCATAATCTTATTATGCCGCCATTCTTGAATTACCAACTCTGTCAAATTCAAACACTTCAAACTACATTCAGATCACATTGAACCGACATATTCTACATGCATCATTCACAAAGTTATCCATCCTAAAGATATGGCGGTTCAATGTGATCTGAATGTAGTTTGAAGTGTTTGAATTTGACAAAGTGGGTAATGTTAAGGATGGCAGCATAGTAAGATTATAGTTTTGATAAATTCCAGGGTTTGTATACCAATTTGGAGGGAAAATTTTTGGAGCAACAATGGAACGATTTTCATGATAAAATCCTTCTTCCATAGTTAAAATACTATGGAAATTAGTTTTGAAAATATATTTGGATTTGATTTTTGGAAAACTAGTTTGTGTAGGTTGTAAAGAAAAAAAGGGTTTTAAAGCATAAATGCCTTCTCGAGGTTTTGAAATAGGTTTGAAAATACTACCTGTTTATGATATGGAGTCACTAAAGGCTTGTTGGGACACCTTTTGTAACGCCAGAAGTAATTGTGATGATTTGGATATAGTGTCAACCCAATATTGAAATGTGTCTGTTTGTACTTGTGGTGGTTTTGTAGTGTCTTCTTCTTCAATGACTCTCTCATACCAGGATTTGATAGGTTTGACAGGTAGGATGGCTGAAGACATGAGTTTTGCAAAAGGCTTTGGGCTCTCTAGTTTTGTAGGCTGGGTTTGGGGAGCTTTCCCCTTATCTTTGGATTTTGCTTTAGGAGGCATCAGGACCTGTTTTGAAGGAATTCGCGGGTTAAGAAATCAGGGATGAAGTTTGAATCTCCTTTAATGTAGACAATATCGAAATAAAAAATGCTTAAAATAGCTTACCATCGGGCAAAAATCTGTTTTGAAGCAAGATTTTGAACATCTTTTTATAGAACTTCTTTTGCAGATTTGCAATCAACACGTAAAAGAAATTTTTTATTTAATAAATCACTTTGAAATTTTGTAATGAAAAGAACAATAGAAAGAATCTCCTTTTTTATAGTGGAGTAATTTTTCTGACAATCATTTCAATGGACGGATGTGTACTGGAGTATTTGTTCTTTGTTATCTTGGATTTGTTTAAGAATCCCACCATATCATAGGTCGGAGGCATCAGTCTCGACAATCTTAGGAGCTAACGGGTTAGCTAAGTAGAGGAGAGGAATGCTTTGGACCAGTTTCTTAATCTGTTTCCCGAGGTTGGTATGGAGGTCAGAGTAAGGAATGGGATTGCTTCTTAACCTGTCATGTAAAGGTTTGGCAAGACCACTAATGTTGGCATAGTAGTCTAGAACATAATTAAGACCGCCTAAAAACCTTTGCAATTGGGTTTTATTAGTAATCTTATCAGCGAATTTATTTGTAAATGTTAAAGATCTCTCTATGGGTGTTACAGTACCTTGGCAGATATAATGGCCTAGGAAAGGGACACGGGTTTGAAATAGAGAAATTTTTATTTTAGAAACAACTAAACCATATTGTTTTGTAGTATGAAAAAATCTATGTAGATGTTTGAAATGTTAATCTATGGAATGAGAAAAAATAAGTACATCATCAATGTAGACAATGTAGAATTTTGATTGTGCATTGAAGATGTCATTCATGATGCGTTGAAATTTAGATGGTGCATTCCTTAAGTCAAAGGGCATGACATTCCATTGAAAGTAGTTTTGTATCTATCCTTGGGATCAATCTGGATTTGCCAAAATCTGGATTTCATATCAAATTTAAAAAATATGAATGCATATTGCAATTTTTGTAATAAATCTTTTTTGTTTGGGATTGGATATCTAATCCATTTTAGAGCAGAATTTAAAGGTTTGTAATTGATCACAAGTCTAGGTGTTCCTTTTTTAATTTTAGAGTTTTTATTTACATAAAAGGCTGCACACGACCATGGTGATCGGGACTTTTGGATAAGACCTTTAGATTCGAGATCGTGGATTTCAAGTCTGTAATTTTGTTCTAAATCAGCATTCATTTGTATAGGTCTTACTTCTGTAGGTATATGTTTTTCTGAAAAATATCTTCATATGGAAAATCAACAATGTGTTCTTTTCTTTTCCAGAAAGCATTAGGTAAGTCTTAACAAATCTATTGTTCAATCGTACTTTGTAAATCAATGATTTTCTTTTGTAAATCAAAGTTTTATAATTGTTTGTTAATACGACCAAAGGAAACATGGTTTTGTAAATCATGTAGATGGAATTGTTTTTCATGATTTAATGCATTAATATGATAGGTATGTATGGAGCATGCTTTGATCAAATTCAAATTTCTAGTCTTAGATTTTTCTAAGAATGGAAAAACAAGTTTGATGCTATTGATTTTGGAGGTAATACAATCATGATATGCTTGATATGGAGTGATCATGTCGATGAATAGAGTGCCAAGAATGATGGTATGATTAATATCTTTTGTAATGACAAAGAATGTTTTAAGAGAAATGCCTTTGTTGAAAACAGAGGCTTGAGTTTTGCCTGCAATATGCAATTTTGAATTGTTAGCAGCAGAGAGTTTTTCAGAGGTATTTTGTACAAATCATTTTGGAACCACACCTTATTTGATGCAGTTTAAATCCAAACATGTGTCAAATAAGATAATAGTGTCAAGTTTGAAATCTTCTGAAAAAAATTAATGTAATTCTAATCAAATATTTTTTGGAAGATATTTGGGTTAACACATTCAAGAAATCATCTGGAATATGCTCAATATTTGTAAGTGTATGAGGTAATGCATGGGATTCAATGGTTTGATCTTTTGTTTTAGACTCAGTGTTAGATTGACTCTCAATTTTGGATAGAAGATGTTGTAATGTGGCAAAGTCTTTCTATTGGGCTTGTTTTAAGGTTTGTAACTCGAATTTGAGAGTTTTAATCTCAGAATGTAATTCTAGAATTGTGACTATAGTTTTGGATTTCTTCTTGTTAAGGATCTTTGTAAGGTCATAGGTATTGGTGCTGGTGGAGGGTAATATAGAGCGGTTTGGAGGGTTAGATGGAGGGTGCTCTGGTTGGTTCAAATCTTTCAACAATTTATCTAGATAGGTTTTTTTAAGTTAAGGATCATCAAGTCTTTTGATAGCCTCAAGAATGAATTCTTTGTCTTGGGTTAAGACATTAATTTGTTTGGAATTTGTAGAGGTATCTGAAGTAGCACTGGTAGTTGCTATTTCATCAATTTGAAATTCTTCTTCAGAAGTATCTGAAGGAGAGAGGTCAGTATTTGTGGCTTCTATGTATAGGTTTTGTATTTGGTTGATGGTGTCTTCATCTATTTGAAGCTCATGTAGTTTAGTACTGACTTTGCAGAAACGGGATGTATGTCCTTTCTAGTTACATTTGTAACAGGTAATGTTTTTGAGGTCAAATTTTGGTTTGGGTTTTGACTGGAAAGGTTTATGGGGTTTGGTAAATTTTTTGTAGGGCTTTTTGTAGTAGGTTTGTTCTGGTTTGTAGTAAAACTATTTTTGGTATTTATGGGCTGATCATTTGTAAGGAGGTTTTTTGCTCGAATAGCTTTTGAGTTTTGAACAGTTTTCACTGCAGGAGGGTTTTTGGTGGAAATCTCAAACTGGTGATAGAATCTACCGAGTTCTTGCCTGGTACATTTTATTTCCCACTTTAAGTGTTTTTGGAGTTTGAGGTCTTGACATATCTTAAGACCTTCTTTTTGGGTGAAGCTCACAAGTTCACCGTATGTAAGCTGATCATATGGTATGGTTTTGGTTGTAAAGGTATCTTTGATTTTGTTTCGGACCTTTTCTCTTAAGAGAATCAATAAGCCTGCAATAAATTTTTCTTTCCAAAAAATCTAGTTTGAATCCTTTCGAAGCATAACACAAGTAAGGAAGGTATTTTTATACCACTAAAAGTCACTGAGCTTCTTGCACTGAAGGTTGGAGAGAAGTTCAACATTTTTGTCTTTCAAATGGGAAGCATCTCCGACAAAATTTAAGGAGATGGTAAGGATTAGGGTGGACACAGCATCTTGAATAATGTTTCTTAAAGGGTCAATAATGGGTGTTTGGTCTTCAATGGTTTGTATAGAGTTTAAAATATGTAAGTGATCTATTTCAGTGAGATGGTAATCCCACCAACCTTTAAGTTGGCCAGAGAAACCTACAATAAGGATTTCAGCTATGGCTTTTTCTAGGGTTTTTTTTTAGGTTTTGTAGGCATTGGTTGTCATGGTCATTTGTTAGAGAGTGTTTAAGATATTGTATTCAGACATTCCATTTATGTTCCATTCATAGAGGGAAGAGGCATTATATTTATGTTGGCTAATGACAGTTGGTTCAGTAGATATGAAAATATCTGGGGGAATGGTTGTTTTGTGAGCTTGCCAGGTAAGTCTATTTAGTTCAAAAGGTTGGTTTGGAGAAGCATATTCATCAAAAGACTGCTTAGGACTATTTTGTAGGGTATTGACTTGATTTGTGGATGTAGAGGGCTTAGTTGTTTGTGGTGTGTCTGGGACAGTTAAAGATGAACTGTCAAGGTGTTGTAAATGTGTTTTGATGGCTTTAAAAAAATGTGTGTGGTTTTCTTAAATTTGTGTTTGGCTTGTTTTTTTTTAATTTGATAAGGTTTGAAGATTATGTTTTTTAGTTTTACGTCGGTTGAGGTTTCGGTATCAACGGAACTGATAGTAGTTTTTTGTATTTGTTTTTCCAGTCGGGTAAGCTATTTACCTAAGGTATTGAAGTTGGTGTTTGTAAAGTTATCTTGGTCGATGATGTGTTTGGTATTGGAAAGGGTGTCATCACTAGGTAATTTGTAGGGAGTTGCATCTACAGTCTGGTTATTGTGGGTTATCTGAATATTTCTCAAGGGTGAATGTTCGGACTCAATTGTTGGTCCACTAGTGAGGTTCAATGTAGGGGTTTTGGATCTTGATGTGATTGGACATGCATGTTTGATTGATGCGAAAAGATATGCAATGTGATGTTCAGATGCATAATGCAATTCGAACAAATCAAAGAATAGAATTTGTACTTTATGTAACTCAATGAAATTATAAAACTGTTTCGTATCTCACTTTTCTGTTGGAGAAAGTATTGGAAAAACTAAAGAAAACGAAGAGTCTTCTAAGAATCTGGAACTTGTAGAGTGTCGATGGAAAGACAATTTGACTTTGCCATCTGTATATTGGGTAATGTTTTTGATTTGGACATTGGGTTGTGGTGGTTGGAGTAATTTAGGTTGTGCTGCTCCTTCAAAGATTCAATCTTCTAGAAGGGATATATCTTTGTATTGGATTGCTTTTGAGACAAAAGTGTTTGAGCGAGATAAATCTGTTTATAGGAGGAGTGTTTCTCCTTTTTGGGATTGGAATTTGTGTTTGCTGGCAAAGGCTGAGAACATGGTTTTGTAGTGGATTTTGAATATGAGAGCAACAAGGATTAATCCTTCAGGCATATCGTAATTATGGGTCTTTATTTGTAGTAGCATACTTTGTAAGATATTTTTGTGTTTGAGGGATATGGTTCAGTTTGGATAACAGTCAAATGAAACTGGACCACTATAAAGGCTAGACTCAATAGAACTTAGGAGTGAGTCTTGGAAGTTTTGGAATCTAGCATCTTGAAGGACAACTAGAATGGAGGTGTTTAAGCCTTTTTTTGTAAGGGGTTTTATCCCAACTTGGACAAAGCCAAGTTGATGTATTTATAATTTCTGGCTAGATGTTTTTGTAAGGATTTTTAAGAGAGGAGTTGGATGGTTTCAAAAGGTTTTGTAAGTTAAATATCCCTTTCTTTAGTTTTGATTGTAAAATCTGTTTTGAAAATATTATATTTGGACTTTTGATAAATCTGGGTTTGAGAAATTTTTGGAATTTTTCAATCATCAATATTTTTTGTAAAATCCTCAATAGTTATTTCTTCACTTTGTACAATCCTTATACTTTTAGAAGTTTCGGAGGTAGAGGAAGCTGAAATAAAATTAGTCCTGTAGAAAACAGAATCCATATATAGAAAAAATAAACTAGAAAACATGTTGTAAGTTATATGGATTTACTGCCCAAATTATCCAACGGGACTTATACCATTCAGTAGCATTCACCTATTTGCTAATGGTCTCTTGTCTTACTATGTCATTGTTCCTACCCAGATCCCAGTAGGCTCTGATACCAAATATGGAACATTTCCACCAAAAAAGGCCTTGATGTTCTTCTATATATATATATATATATATAGTATGAAATCCTATGTATTTGTTGGTTTTTTAATTTTTAGAGATGTGTTTTTTGTTGTGGTTATTGTAAGCAATTGTTGGCTTAGGAACCATAAAAAAACAAAACAAAATGAAATGAAAATGCTGATGAAAATATTGACAAGATATTCTTTTCATTATCGGCAAGTTTTCGACGATGATATTCCACTATTTATTCTATCGGCATTAAAAAATACTGATGGAATCTTCACTATATATCGATGAAATATTTTGTCGGTATTTTTTAATTTTTTGATAGTTAAAAATGGTTGGAGATATTAATTATTTTGTTTCACTTAACAAACATGGTTTCTTGAACCATATAGGAACGTGTGGCGCGTGCATACGGGGCCCCCGACAATCAAAAATGCTTTTCCATCGCGTCATTGGAAGCGTCACTACATTCTTTTTCTGTTGGTGTCGTGCATGTCACGATGAAGCTTTTTTTTTCCTCTCTTCTTCCCTGAAAAGTATAGTTTGGTTCTCATTGTTGTTGATATTTCAACTTCAATATATTTTCTTTTAGTTTTTAATTTTTGTTCTTGATTTTTTTTTAGAAGTTTTATTTATTTTTAATTTCATCCTCAATCTCAATTTGTAATATATTATTTTGATTTTCTTTGCCCTTATGTATTTTTCTTTTAAATTTCACTTTTCAATAAAAAATTTGTTTGTATTTTTTATTTCAAATTTTGTTTCTCATTCTTTTGATTTTGTTTTTGGTTTCTTTTGTTAAATTGGTTTTTCTTTTCAATTTCACCCTTTAGTCAAAGATCAAATTTATTTTGTATTTCAATCATGATCCTTATTATTTTAATTTATATATATATTTTTATCATTGTGTATAATTAAATTTTTTTTTCAATTTCATCATTGAACATTTGATTGATTGATAATTGATAATTGAGTTTCATAATTTTTCCAGATAGTACACTTCCTTATTATTTTTATCATTTATATCTCTTTGAAAAAATATTTTTTTTTATAAGTTATCGTGATTATTTTTTTTAATTTGATCAATTTGTTGTCTTTGTCTTTTTTTTTTTATTTAATTAAAATAAAACTAATTTGGGGCACCTTTATATATATATATATATAAACAAATGCATGACCAGTAATTATACTATAAACTAACACTAGACTTTAATTTCGATTAAAATTGAAATAAAGGAATATAAATGTATGGAGTGCGTCTCTAAAATGTTTTTATTTGGACGCCTATAAAGCATTTATTTAATATCATGTTAACTTTATTAACAAACGTATATTTCTTATTAATGTTTTACTATCTACATGTCTATGATTCGTTAGTAATTATTAACTAATGATGTAAATAATTTTAAATTAACAAATAATAATTATTTATAAATCTGATATTAATGCTAACTGTAATTGTTTTTATACTTCGAGTGCAATGTAAAGGTTATCTTTTTACTGTTGATAATAAAAGTAATGTTTTTCGAACATGAAAGAATAAATTTTTTAAAAAAAATTCATAAATTATTTTAGAATATTTAAGAGTGTAATAACTATTCTTTTTTAAAATATATTAATTGATTTTTTTAAAATATTTTTTTTGATATTACCATATCAAGAAGATATAAAAATATTTAAAAAATTTAATTGAAAGCAAATTAAAAGCATTCGTTTAGATGCATGTATAGAGTGATTCTGTCCATGCTTTTCACTGTTTTGTCTTGGAGCATGGCATTATTGTCCTTGCATGCAAAATAGTATTAACTTTCAATAAATGCTAGATGATAAATTACAAACTACTGCAAGTGTTTTTTTTAATCTTTAAAGATTATTATAACACTGAAAGAAAAAGTTTATACAGAGTTTCTATGTGCATTTAACCTTAACTTTCAAAAATTCGGAACATAGAGATGAAAGAGTTTGGCAATCTTCATGCGTGTTCCTGGTGGGATGGAAGCATGTTTTTATTTTATTTTATTAATGTGGGTGTTTGAGTTAGCTTGCGTACAACTCGACTAATCCAATGGACTTTGAAGTTAATGACCATGTAAACCTCTAATGGCCATCATATTAGCAACTACAAGGTTCGAATCTGAGACCATAAAGGAAGCAAACACTTTGATCTCAAATTCTTACCACGAGATCACTTATTAGACGGTTAGTATGTTATCGTTGTTACATTTTAGGATTAGAACATATTTTGGGACATGTAACATTGATTTTTTTAAAAATAATTATTTTTATGTAAGTATAAATTTAATTGTAAATGTAATGATGAAGACGAAAATAATGAGTGTTTTATTGCAGAGAAAGCAATAAGAACAATAATGAGGAATCATGAAACTTGGTAGTGTTTGGTAGAGATAATCTACATAGGAGGTATTGTAGCTTTTAGTATCTCGTATCAATTATAGTATTGATTGTAATTTAATTATCTCAACAATTAATTATATTTGTATCGTTTTTTCGCATCATTTTGGTTCCTAAACTCTCTTGAGACTTTTACTTTGAGCTTTGTATTTTATTTTCTTCCAAATAAGTTCTTAATAAAATTACTATAAATACAATTTAGTCTCTATTTGATATTATTCATTTAAGACCCTACATGTCAAATTATAAACTCTGTTAAAATTAATCAATAATTTAAATAGTTTTTTAATGGAAAAGATAATAGTTGAGTGGATATAAATAGGTATCTTAAAAAAAATGTTTTCTATAGTATCACATATCTATTTTCATAATTTTCTTGTTAAAAAAAATTATTTTCAAAATCTCAACTAAAACAAATCAAGATAAAACATCATAAAAAAAAATTTAGAACAAAAGAAGAAGAAGTATTCAAATGATAGTCTTAAGATATTATAATAAATAAAGGTTTTATCGAATATAAATTATTATTTTTAAGTCATTGAAGTGTTTTTACATTTTAGAGATCAAAATATACATCAATAAAATATTCCATACTATAAATAGATGACACTAGATAGGTGACACGTGTTTTGCCATGGACCTAAACTATTTTTTTAAAAACTTAAAAAATGATACTCTAGCATTGCTAGTATGTTTTATAAAAGGAAAAAATATACAAGTTGATTCAATTACATAATAGAAAAAGCAATGACAAATAACAATAACCAGAAGAAAATGAATGATTGTTAAAAGGGAACAAATCACAAAACTGAATGTCAAGATAATTCAATGTTAAAGGATAAAATTAAAAAAAATAACAAAATAACAAAATAAAATGCCTTGAATCAACCTGAACTAGCATGTCAAACTCACAACTCATATAAAGCAAATTGAAAAAGATAATGACGGTCAATTCCCAACAATTTAAATATAGGAAGTGAAAAAAAAAGTCAATAAAAAATCCCAAAGAAATAAAACACTTGTAAACCCGTGCAAAGCCGCTAAATCTTGTGAATCAAATCATGTAAATAAGATAATCTAATAAAAAAATAAAAAAATAACAAAGTTAAATTTAAAAAAAAAACAAAATTTGAAAAATAAAACTGAGGCGTGGTTTCAAAAAGGATAAAGAAAGAAAAACAAAACGGATAGGTTTTTTTTTCTTTAAGTTGTTCCTAGTGAAAGAGAGAGAGATGAGAAGAAGAGCTATGTCGTGCTTGTAGTTGTGTTTTGATTTTGAAAATGGAGTGTCAGCGGAGAGAATGTGAGTTAGTCGGGACATTTTTTAGTTCACATTTTGTTTTTGGTTAATGATTCCTTAATTTTTTTTTAATAATTATTTGGTTAAACAACTTCGGTCCTTTGTTCTCGTGAATTCTAATTTTTAATCTTGATCTTTTTATATAAGTTTTATTTATTTTTAATTTTATTTTTCAATCCTAATTTATCAAATATTATATTCTCTATTTGGTTGTAATTCTTTTAATTTCCATTTTTTTTTCTAGCTATATTTTTTGTAAAAGTTTTATTGCTTTTCAATTCCATCATTCAATTCAAATTGATAGTATTATGTTATTTAATTTGGTCCTTATTATTTTGATTTGTAATTCTTTTTTTTGGCTCTTCTGTAAATGTTATTATTCTTTTCAATTTCACCCTTAAAATATTGTTTTTATTTTTTATATCAATTTTTGTCCTCATTCTTTTAATTTCATTATATCCTTTGAATTAATTGATTTTTCTTTTCAATGACTATTTTTTTATTATTATTTTTATAATTGATTTTTTTTTTCTCAATTTCATATTTCAATATTTGATCGATTGAGAATTGAAATTCATGATTTTTCCTGATTGGATGCTTCGTGTCTAATGACTTAAGTTATGAATTTGAAAAGTTAACATAATTTTTTTAAGAAAAAAAAGCTGCATAATCCTCTTGATTTTTTTTTATCAAGTTATTCCAATCTCATGATCTGAACCACGAGTTTAGCGAGATTTCTCGGGTTGACTCAGCCCTAATCACCATCATTACATGTTTATCATGCTAACTCGAGTTGACTACGACTGATTTTTTTATGTCTTTTTTTGCCCTATTTCATAGTTTTTAAACCTGACGCGATGGCCAACCCTGTCTAAGACCGAGTCATGAGTTTTAACCTGGTCATTTATCATCCCGGTTCGACCTCTAATGTTTTTATACAACAAAATGACATCATTTTCATTAAAAAATAAATAGTCAACGAGTTACAATCGGGTCTTTCCAAGTAAACCGGATAATCAATTCAAACTAGGTTTTTGATCGGATCATTTGGGTTTTATCCTTCTTCTATTTTCTCTTAAACTCGGCCTGATTTTAGCTCTAAAGTTGCTAAGTCTCTATTCAACTTGCCAAGACGACCCAAATTTTAAAACTATATCAACTTCAACACTAAATATCATTTTGTTTTATAGAAAAAAATAGTTCAACACCATGAGTTATAACACCATGCTAGTAGTTTGCTAAAACAATTGTGTTAATTTTTTTCCTTTCAACTCATCATCACATCATAATGGTGGAAGAAATTTTATTGTGAGAGTAATATTACATATTACTTTGAGTAATAAGCTAAAGGGTGTGGGGAATTCATTATTTACCCACACCCAATGCACCATGGATTACAATAGAAATCCATAGTGTATTCCTTTTTTATTTCTACTTTTTTTTTTGTTTATTTTTTTTTCCAAAATTACTTTCCTTTTTTTATCCAACTTTTCCCTTTTTTCTAGTTTATTTTTTTTTTCAAAATTATCTTTGTCGATTTTACTTTTTTTAATATTGAGCTAGTTAAAAATTTTGCTTTATAATTTTTTTTCTTTAAAATACTGTGGATTGCTACGGTGTTTTCCCACATGGTTTTTCTATCTTATTTTTTTATTCATCAAAATTATATTTGTAGATTTTATTTTTTTAATATTGAGCTGATTAAGAATTTAGTTTTGTAATTGTTTTTTCTTTATAACATTCTTGATTGCTACAGTGTTTCTCCGCTTGTTTTTTTTTCTTTTTGATGATTTTCTCTGAAATTATCCGTTTTGAATTTATTTTTTAATATTCAGCTGGTTAAAAATTACAATTACAATATGTGAGAAAAACATTGTAACTTTCCTCGCAAATTACTGTGAATTGCCATAATGTTTTTTCCCACATGGTTTTTTCCAGTTTCTTTTATGTTTTTTTTTGTAATATTTTTTTTCAAAATTATCTTTGTCGATTTTATTTTTTTCCACATGGTTTTTTTCTAGTTTCTTAATCATGTGGGGAAAGCATTGTAGTTTTCCTCACAAAACACTGTGGATTGCTAGAGTGTCTCTAAACATGGTTTTTTTTCTTATGATTTTTTCAAAATTATATTTGCCAATTTTATTTTTTTAATATTGATCTTGTTGAGAATTACAATTACAAGTCATTACAAATAAGGCTAAATCATGTAGGGAAGCACTGTAGCTTTCATCACAAAACACTATGAATTGCTACAGTGTTTCCAACATAGTTTTTTTTTTCTTTTTTTGTGTTTTTTTTGTTGATTTTTTTCTAAAATTATCTCTGTCGATTTTATTTTTTTAATATTGAGCTTATTGAGAATTTAGCGTTGTAATGTTTTTTCTTTAAAACACTGTGAATTGTTGCAGTGTTTTCCCATATGATTTTATTATTATTTTTCCCAAAATTATCTTTGTCAATTCTTTTTTTGAATATTGAGTTGGTTAAGAATTATAATTACAATAAAGCTAAATTATATGGGGAAATAAATTATATGGGGAAAGCGTTGTAGCTTTTCTCACAAAACACTGTGAATTGCTACAGTATTTCTCTAAATGGTTTTTTTTATGATTTTTTCTAAAATTATATTTGTTGATTTTATTGGAGAAAACACTATATTTTTCCTCACAAAACATTGTCAATTGCTAAAATATTTTTCCTCATAGGTTTTTTTTCTTTCAAAATTATCTTTGTTGGTTTTTTTTTAATATTAAGTTGGCAGAGAATTTAGCTTTATAATTTTTTTTGCTTTATATTATTAGAAAAGCTAAATTATGTGGTGAAAGCATTGTATCTTTCCTCACAAAACACTGTGGATTCTTACAAATCATTTTGTTCAGTCTCTAAGTTTTTTTTTATCACCAATACAACTTTTTTTTCCATTATGAAATATTGGCTCCATCATACCTTTAGTTTTTATTACTTATCTAGCGCTGATTCACAATTATAACACTATTAAGTACATTTGTTTATAAGCCTACAACAGCGCGCGGGCATGCCATTTCGTAAATAAACTAAAATTGCTAACTAATTCATTGTTTCTTCTCTTGTTCATCCAAAGACAAATTTATTGTGGATTCGCAAAGTACCAAGCCATTACCCTCCTTTCTTCTTCTTTGATGGGTCATCTCCACTTTGCCATCAGACCCAATTAAGTTGCCCTACAACTGGCGTTTGATGGGGAAATGGGTTGGGATTTGTTGGTACGCTTATATTGTTATTTCAATTGTGTATCAAGAGATAAGACCATTGAATCTTCTTTTCTTTGTAATCACTAATAGACTAGTGAAGCTGGGTTACAACTAATAACTAGGATTTTTTGGGAAATGAGTAATAATAATGTCCTAAAATCCAAGATATATAAATAAGAGGTGTGTCAATATATTCAAGTGTTCAGATTTTTTCTTCTTAATCTAAGAAACTCCAGACTTGTGATAGAAGCTTGAGTACTTGTAAAAACAGTCTCAATTATAGGGACCTAAAGACTTTTGATGATAAAATCAGTATATTTATAAGAAAGATATTAAATGACTTGAGACAATAAATGACTTAAAATAGTTTTAAATTCAAGGAATAAATATGTTTGTTCTTGATTTTTAAGTTGATTAATGCTTTGAAATCTATATATCTTTATCTTAAAAGATGAAAAGTTATGACCTTATACCTAAATGGTTCATGGGGTATTTATGCCCCATGAACCTTGTCATTTTCAAAGAAAGGAAAGACTAAATAGCCGTCTGCTTCTGGCGATATTAATGAGAGACGAATATAGTTTACATATCATTAATAAGATAGGAAGTATGATAGATCCCTTAAGAGACCTGATATACACTTATAAGTATAGGCATGGTGGTTTATCATGTTTTTTATACTTTTATTGTAAATGATCGTCCACAATCAAGCATTTAGCTTTAGAACTTGGACATTACCAAGTTCTTTGGGTATGACATGTTCGCCAAACCCACGTTACCTTGGGCTTGGCTGACTGTTAAGTTTAAGTTCTTTGGGTCTGACATGTTCACTAGACTTATGTTACCTTAGGTTTGGCTGACTGCGGGAGTATTTATGTAATATCCAAAAGATGCATGGCCTAAATGCTTGTGCCACAACCAGATTTCAGAACTCTGATGTTTATCAGATGTTTTAGCTGAGAACACTTGGGCCAACTGAGTTGAGCTTGCCGGAATCAGATCTAGATAGTAGAGTTTCCCTCTTCTAGTACCATAACCAATTGTCTTCCGAGTTTGAATGTCCTTGAATATACAAAGGTTAGGCCAAAAAATCACAACACATTTCAAAGCACAAGTTATTTGAGCAACAGATAATAAATTATGATTAAGAGAAGGGACAACAAGCACCGAATCTAAATTCAAATTTTTTATAAGGGAGATCGTGCCTTCTCCTAACACAGAAGAAAGGGTACCATCAGCTGTGGATACTATCTGTTGATTTGAAGGTTTTATGGACTGGATACAATTATTGTTAAAGGTCATGTGATTTGTGGCACCTGAATCAATTATCCATTCACTATTTCTAACAGAAGTGGAGGTATAAAGAGCCTTACCTGCATTCCCAGCAGTAGCAATAGAAGAGGAGGCTTTCCCAGGATTGTTGACAGGATTATTGACAGACGTATGATTGGGCTCTGCCACAGCAACTGAAGCATGAGGATTTGTCTTTAAGTTTCGTTTACGAGGTGCTTTGGAAAAATCCCACCATTCTGAATATCCAATCAATTCATAGCATCATAGTTTAATGTGTCCTGTTTCACCACAATGAGTACACATGCGTTCTGGTCGTGCAACTCCTATTTCATAGCTGCGATTTTGTGATCCAATTGACTAATTATGATTAAGTGAGCCAGATGCTCGCTCTGGTTTCAGGTTTATTGGTCGTTGATATTTGATTCAACGAGCTACCATAACAGATGGTTCTGAGTGTCCAGGTTCACCATTCAGTGTGTTTCGTCTAACAGAATCACGACGAACATAGGCATACATTTCTTCAAGGTCTAGTACAGAATCTCTCCTAAGGATCTCACCATGAATTTGTTCAAACTCTTCATCGAGTCCATTCAGAAATATATGTACCCGCAGTCTCTCAGCTGATTTTTTATAGGCAATTACATCATCAGGGTCGTTCATGATAGTTTTATCACGATGATCTAGTTCTTGAAAGATTTCTATCATATCACCATAATAGGTAGAAATAGGACGACCAACCTGTTTGGTGGAGAACGCATGTTGGTTTAATGCAAATAATTATGATTCATCTGCCCCATCATAGAATGCTTTGGCAAGAGCATTCCAAATCCCATGTGCAATAGGCAGTTTAAGGTAGCGTTTCATAATCTCTGGTGACATGGAGGTCAACAACCATCCTTTAACCTTCTGATTCTCAACATACCATTTAGCATAGGATGGATCAGTAGTCTCTAGAGATGTGTTACTCATAAGATATTCAAGTTTCTCTCGCCCTGCAATCTGCATCTTCATGATTTGAGACCAGACATCATAGTTGCTTTCAGTAAGGATGACATTAATTGAGAAACTGGAATTCTCTGATTGAACATGGATAACTGGTGCAGAGGAGGATGATTCGTTTTTGTCACTAGTCATGGTACGGAGGGAAAGTTTATAAGGTTTCAGGATTTGTGTTGTGATGATATAGAGCAGATACTACACCTAGCTCTGATACCAAGTAAAGAAATATGCAGAATACGTGAAGGGATTCAATTGTTTTATTTAGCTTGCTTTCTCTTTTACAAGCACGGTATATATAACCAACTTTACAAAGCTATGTTTTCCTGATTTGGATAACTATATGGAAAGTTATTTCTATCCGGATACTATCACAAGTTTACAGGGATTCTAGGATATATTTTTACAGCTAACATCAGAGATACAATAGGACTTAATTACTGGAAATCCAACTTGGAGATAATTACTTAGACTTATCAACATTCGAAACCTAAATTCATTTTATAGAGGTCATTCCCTCCATTATATATCACTTTCAGTCTTACGTTTACATTGCAGTTTGCATATTCGCATATTTAAATTATAAATTTTTAGGGTTTCACAGTTATACCTTGATCAGTAGCACTGAAGACCTTTAATCCCTTGGTTTTTTACTTTTGTCAATAGGCAAAATAGACCAATGAATAATACCATGAAGGGAAGGTCCTCTCTATCAAAAAAATGTTGGGAGTAATGGGTAATAATGAGGTATACTGGCTTAGCCAGACCTCAAGATGGGTATAGCCTAATCTAGGGTTGTACTCATATTGGAGGACACCCCTAATAGGTGTAAATGAAAAGCCTTTCTTGGGCCTAAAGGAGGAGAGGGTTTGTACCATGTTGGACAACCTCCATACTGAATACGACATCAGTTGTATGACTAAAGGGTTATATGGTGATTTAAGTAATTTTGCTTCCATATTTTTTTTTTAATTTCAATACCTTCCATTTCTTAACTGTTTTTCTATGCAGGGTCTTTATCTAGGACCATTGGATTCAAATTCAATGGGTCTACCTTGTTTATGCCTAGTGGTGACTCCTCTTCTAAAGAAAATCAATCATTAAAGCGAAGATGAACATTAAGGAGATCTCCACAGTCCAAGTCCATGCTGAGGATGCTCCTGAAGACATTCCTATAACTAATCTCTCTACTGATGAGGTTTATTAAGAGGCAGGATAAGAGCAAAATATACATATGTTTTTAGTCATTTTACACTATGCTTTTTAATGTATTTTAAGTTTATTTGAGCTTATTGAAAGTTATTTTTATGAGTTTGGCATACCTTGAAGACTTTGTAAATTAATTGCTTAAAGATAAGAATTTCTACATTTTATGTTTCAGACCTTACTTTTTGCGATAGGTTTTTCAACGAGTTATAATTTCAGAATGTGAATATGGCTTGAATCAAAGTTAAATTACACATTTCAAGCTTTCCAGGAAGGTATTATGGGCAGAAATCCAAGTTCGTTTGGACCTCTAATTAGACTAGTAAAATCGGGTTGAAATCCTCCTTGTAGTAGGATTCTTTACTTTCACACTACATATTCAAACAGACATATCTTGAGCCTCAAACATTGAATGTATGCGATTCAAAAGCCAATAGAGAGAATAAATAGAGCAGAACACAACTGAAATGGGGCTCTGTAACAATCTTCTCTTCTTTGTTTTTATCAATCTCCATTAGCAAGTCGTGAGAAGTAATATTATCATTGTAGTTCTTTAAGATTCAAGTATTTATTTTTTCTTATCCAAAATTATGCTATTGATTGTTATTCAAGCTGATCAAATTGTTTTGAGATAGCATGTATGCTTTGTAATTTCTTTTAATCTGTAATTGTTGTAAGGGATTAGATTAAGAAGTAAAAGAATTAATTTGATTGCTACAACTCTCATATAGATTTATTAGAGAAAAATAAACTACGTTAAATTTTCAAGCTTTTGAACGTTTGCTTAAAATAAATGCATATATTTTACTCATAAGACTACTGCCGAGTAAATGAGAATTGCTTTCAATGTTAAATTCGCTTAATGGTAAGAAATTGATTAGAAAGCTTTGTCTAATTAATTTACTCTTAATCTTATCGATTTCCCTCAGCTTTAAGGGATATTGAATTTATTTGCTTGATGTGAAAGAATATTTAATTTAGTTTGATGACCAACAAATTTATAGGAATGAATGTGTGGACTATTGAACTAAGTTAATGACATATCAATTTATTATTTTTAGAATTATTTTTTTTACACCATTTCAGAACATAAATATTATTTTTTATATAAAAAATAATCAAACAAGAGCTACAATGCTAGTATTAAACTAAGAAAGATTGGCAATGAGATATCGTTTTGTTTTTATCCAATCAGAAATGACAATGGCATTAAAATGAGAAGCTTTTTAGGATAGGGCTTGATTTGGATTTATTTTGATACTTTTGAAGTAAGCTGGGACTTGGCCCATAAAGAGCTTTGGCATTGCAGGAAACTTTGGTCTGAAGGGTGTGTGTCTTCATGGCAGCTTAGGTTAGACTAGTTTACATGTTTGCGCGTTCGGATCACACACACAAAAAAAAAATTGAATATAATAAAAATATCTAAGTTATAAAGTAATATTTAATATTATTATTAAACTTTATTTTTTGGAGTGAACTTTAAAATCTTTTTATTCAATTCTCTATTTAACTAAAATTTAAAATTAATTTATATGAAAATTATCCCGATATAACTCAATCATTTAGATTAGTCTAAAAACAACATTGTTACCCAACAAAAAAAAATATAAGAAAAAATTAAGAAGAAAAAAAAATAAAATTAATAGGAGAAACCTCTTAGTCTAATTCAAGTTTAAAATTAAACCATGTAGAATCTCTTACATGATCTCGTTGATTTAGAGTGTTATAAAAACAACCCAATCGACCTGTAAAATAATTTTAAAAATGAAATTAAAAAAAAAAATTTCAATCTCACTTTATGCCCAGCTTGATTGTAAAATTAAACCTTCTATAGGATATTTCATCATGATAGAGTCACCTTCGTACATCCAGAGATAACTACATGACTTGTTAAAACAAAAATCTAGGGACAAAACGGAGAAGAAAATGAGGAGCTTCACTGTGACATTGTCGGGT
>Ga0325414_1000771_pt1 | contig 28177 bp, 19 predicted proteins | sample PopdelMetagenome_8_FD_206183 | JGI IMG/M metagenome (GOLD analysis project Ga0325414, IMG submission 206183) | Populus deltoides microbial communities from Bellville, Georgia, United States - Leaf-PdKOR-R3 | ecosystem: Host-associated > Plants > Phyllosphere > Phylloplane/Leaf | place: USA... | reverse complement strand
TCAACAAATACAAAATTAACATATCTAGAAAGATATAATACACCGTATTAACAATAATTAAATGAGTAATGCTATACAAATAAAATTTTCATACAAAACTCCTGCAAACGCTTGACACTTTTTTTTTCAGGAGAGATGGGATTTTAGTATAAGTGTAAATGATTTTTCTAAAAATATATATGTTACAGTATTATTTTACATTTGCATATTGAGATTAATACACAAGTGGAATATTTAATTAGTGTTGCTCTTGTCTCTAATTTTTTTTTAGTTTAACGTAGGTGTCCGGGCCAGCTTTCACGCACCTTAACTAATCTCACGAGTCTTGAAATTAACGACCATGTAAACCTCCAGTGGCCATCATATGAGCAACCACAGGGCTTGAACCTGAGACCACAGAAGAAACAAACCTCTTGATTCCAAACTCTTACCACTGGGCCACTACCTAGATGATTGCTCTTGTTTCTCATATTAGTAATGGAGATGATGGCGAAATTTTATTCCCTTCTCGCCAAGTGTTAGGGCTTGAACATAGGGATCATTTTCTAGGAACAGCATCTTCGTATTGAGCGCAGTGAGCACCATTACAGAAAGAGATACCAGAACGCACAACGACAATAGCACAAGCATTACTCCATGTGCAAGGAAGCCCTTCACCTCTTTCGCATAATCTACTGAAGCCATAGCCAGCACTGTCAAAGGAAAAGAATAAGCCCACCATGCTACGTTGAACTTTCTCATGGATTTTTTGAATAGGGATGGCCTAGCTAGAAACCTGTTTTCACATTACAAATAAATTAACAAATATTAGAAAATTAAGGACCATACATGGATGCTTCATTTAAGACACTAAAAAAAATCACAACTCAATTTTAAGTTTAAATTACCAGGGATAAGAAGAGGAAGAGAGACAGAAAGAAGAGCATCTTTGCCGGGTTATCAAAACTTTTGGAAATGGAGTCCCAAGCCAAGCTTGCCAGACTTGGAGCTGCGAAGAACAAGAAGAAGACGGGCCTCAACATAGTAGGCAGGCTGTTGCCCCCTGATAACCTTTGATATAGTGTAACAAACAGGACAATATAATGTGCCATGCCCAAAGAGAACATACAAACAGCACTCTCCCTCCACCCCATTTCCGCTGCAGCCCGGGCCCCTACCAAATTCCCTATCACTGATAGCTGACTGGTCGGATTCGCCACCGCTGATAAAAACCTCTTTCCTTTAGTAAACCACTGGCCGTAGATTTTGACATCGAGAACCACCACTGGAACCACAAAAACCCACCACAGAACTAGGCAGTACATGGTTTTTGGAGTAATGAATGGTGATGATTGAAGCAAAAGAGGCCAGGAAATCCAAGGAGCAAAAAGATAGTTCACTCCTACATGGTGCAAGAACTCAGCCTTCACCATTTCAAAGTGATATAAACATCTAAGGATATACAGAACAGAGAGTGAGGCTAATGAGAAGAGAGCTAGTGGCCAGAGAAGAACAAAAGCTGTGGAGGGCAGCATTCGAAACATACGTCTAAGAGCAAGTGCATCATCAGGAGATTCTCCAAGGATTTTCCATAGTAAGGCTTGACTACATAGAGCAAGGCTAATCCTAAAGTAACCGGTGTTGGAGAAAACAAATGATAGAACAGAGGAGGGATCACAACTCACATAATTTGGTGGAATACAATGCACTAAACAATGATACTCTCACACCTTTCATTATCAAATCCATACAATATATATAGACATTATAAAATGTCTTTTACAATCTTCAAAGTACTTAATTAATATTAGACTCTTTAATACTTACTCTAGATTATTGTACTACTAGATTCATAGTAATTCTAGGTTCGTAGTATTTTTAATGTGGATGATTATTTATTGAACTAACTTCAATACACTTAATCTTGATAAACAAGTTTAATAACTAACATTCTCCCCTCTTAAACTTGTTTCGTCCATCTTCATGATTCCAAGTTTCTTCTGCAAATAACATAATGCATCAGTCTTCAATGGCTTTGTAAAAATGTCTGCAATTTGTTCATGAGTTTTGACATGAACTAACTCCACATCGCCTTCTTTTATGTGCTCTCTGATGAAGTGAAATCGAGTATCAATATGTTTTGAACGTTTATGATGAACTGGATTCTTTGCAAGTGCTATAGCAGACTTGTTATCAACAAAGATTCGTATAGCCTTGCTCTGTTTCTGCTGCAAATCTTCCATCAGTTTCTTTAGCCATATTGCATGACACACACACGATGCAGCAGCAATGTATTCTGCTTCACATGTGGATAATGCAACAATAGATTGTTTCTTTGATGTCCACGTGAAAGCTGTTTCTCCCATAAAGAATACAAATCCAGTTGTGCATTTTCTGTCTTCCAAGCTTCCTACCCAGTCACTGTCACTATAACCTATAATTTCAAGATTCTGTAAAGATGAATAAAACAATCCATAGCTTGTAGTTCCTTTAACAAAACGAAGGATCCGCTTTGCTATCTTCAAATGTGAACTTCTCGGCTTCTCCATATATCTGCTAATCAAGCCAACTCCATACAGAATATCTAGTCTGGTACATGTTAAATAACGCAAGCAACCCACAATACTTTTATAGTATGTAGGATTAACTAAATCCCCTTCTCCTTCTTTAGTTAACTTGGTTCCATATTCAACTGGATTGTCTGCTGGACAACAATTCTCCATAGCAAATTTCTTCAAAACTTCTGTTGCATACTTGGTTTGTGAAATGAAGATTCCATCACTGCATTGCTTCACCTCTAATCCTAGAAAATAGGCCATGAGACCTAAGTCTGTCATTTCAAATTCCTTCACCATGGATTGCTTGAAGTCTTGAATCATAGTTGGATCATCTCCTGTGAAAAGTATATCATCAACATATAAACAAACAAATATTATTCTGCCTTGTAAACTTTTCTTCACATATAATGCATGTTCATAAGGGCATCTTATGAATCCTTTCTAGGAAAGATAGCCATCAATCCTGGAGTTCCATGCTCTAGGTGCTTGTTTAAGCTTATAAAGAGCTTTCTTCAATCTGCAAACCTTCTCTTCTTCTCCTTTTACCACAAAACCCGCTGGTTGTTCTACATACATTACCTCTTCAAGGTTGCCGTTCAAGAATGCTAACTTTACATCCATCTGAAAAATCTTCCATCTTTTCTAAGCTGCTAGGGAAATCATCAATCATACTGTTTCCATTCTTGCTACTGGAGCAAAAACATCTTCATAATCAACTCCATATTGTTGCTTGTACCCCTTCGCTACTAATCTGGCTTTATGTTTTTCAATTTCTCCTTCTGCATTCCTCTTTGTCTTGAAGATCCATTTTACTCCTATTGCACTGTGTCCTTCGGGAAGTGTTGTCAATTCCCATGTATTATTTTTTATGATGGAACTGATCTCCTCCTTCATTGCTTTCTTCCACCTGTCTTCTTGATATGCTTCTTCAAATGTAATACGATCATTTCCTGAAAACAAGCAAAGCATATTAACATCATCAAGATTGATTCTTTCTGTTACATCATAAATCTCTTGTATGCTCTTTGTCTTTCTTGTTGTTGAGCTTGAAGGACCAGCAGGACTGTTAGTTGATGCGGATGGAGCTAACATGATTTCTCCTTCATCTTTCTGAATTTGTTCTTCATCTATAATTAGTTTCTGTGGCTGATCTTCAGAATTCCAACTCCATTCTTGCTCTTCATCAAACTTCACATCTCTTGACATGATCACCTTCTTTGTCATCGGATTGTACAATTTGTAACCATGCGAGTTTTCTCCATATCCCAGCAGTATGCATTTCTGACTTTTATCTTCAAGTTTGGTTCTTCTTTCCTCTTGAATTTTGGCATAAGCAACACTGCCAAAAATTCTCAAATGATCAACTCTTGGTTTCTTCATGCTCCATTCTTCTTCTGGTGTGATCTTCTGAAGTCTTTTTGTTGTAAATCTGTTCAGCAAATACACAGCACATACAACTGCATCTCCCCAAAACTCTTTTGGACAATTTTTTTTTCTTTTAGAATACATCTAACCATGTTCATAATAATTCTGTTTTTTCTCTCTGATACTCCATTCTGTTGTGGAGTCTGTGGCATTGTGAGCTGATGAATAATACCATTTTCCTTACAATAACCATCAAAATCATGAGAAACATACTCTCCTCCCCTATCTGTTCTTAGGCATTTTAGCTTACATTCACTTTGTTTTTCTACTAAATTTTTAAACTCCTTAAATTTGCCCAACACTTCTTTCTTTTCTTTTAACACACATACCCATGTCTTTCCACTAAAATCATCAATAAAAGTGAGAAAATACCTGCTTCCTCCTATTAAAGTAGGCAAAATAGGGCCACACACATCTGAATACACCAGGTCGAGAGGCTGAGATGCTCTTGAGCTCTTCTTTAAGAATGGCTTTCTGTGCTGCTTTCCCATTACACACACTTCACACATTCTGCTTGTGTGCTCTAACTTTGGTATTCCAAGAACCATTTTGCTTTTCTCCATCAGCATAAGTGATCCACAGTTCAAATGTCCATATCGCAGATGCCATAAATTCATCATGTTAGAGATTTCTGCCTTAAAACATTTTGACAGATATATGCTCAGATCCAGAGGGAACATCATGTTTCTAGTCATTTTAACTGAAGCAATTGCAGCTCTAGACTCATAAAAAATCTTCAGATTCTTGTCCTTCATCTGCACTTCAAAGCCTTTCTCCAAAAATTACCCCAAACTCAGAATGTTGTTCTTCATGTCTGGAACATAAAAAACTTTTGATATGAACTTCTGCTCACCATTCTTAAGTTCAATAAGAATTCTGCCTCTTTCTTCAATTGGTCTTTGAGAAAGATTTCCAAAGGTAATGTTACCTTTATAACTTTCACCGATATCAACAAATGCTTCCTTCATACAACACATATGATTTGATGCTCTTGTATCTAGATACCAGGTGCTGGAGTTGCTGCCATCAAATTTTCCACAAGCCAACAATAATGCAGGCTCTTCATAATCAATTTCTTTCTCAGAAAAGTTGACATTCTTGTCTTCAAATTTGTGTTGTGAACAATCTGAAGCAAAATGACCATACTCTTTACAATTATAACATTGTACATTTACATGATTATTCCTCCAATTTGAATATCCTCCATGACTTCTTCCTCTGCTTCTACCACGACCTCTGAAATTAAAATTTTGATTTCGTGCTCCATGAGATTCTTGATTTCTGAATGATCTTCCTCCTCTTCCTCTTCTATGAATGAACCTTCCTCTTTGAAATGATCCTCTGCCAGATTCATTAACATTCTTCACGGTTAACTTTGTTTGCAATGCTTGTTCAAGAGATCTTCCTTCTCCTCTTCTATCAATTTTCTACTCATAGGCTTGCAGAGATCCCATTAATTCTTCTACTGTCAGATCTTCCAAATTCTTTGATTCTTCAATTGTTACGACCACATGATCAAACTTTGAATCTAGAGACCTCAAAATTTTCTCCATCACACGAACATCATCAACATTTTCACCATTCCTTCTCATCTGGTGAACCACATAGATTACTTTTGTGAAGTAATCTGAAACTGTCTCATTACTTTCTTTACTCAACTTCTTAAAGTCTCCTCTCAATGCTTGCAACCGTACCCTTTTTGTCTTTTCAACTCCACTATAAGTCTTGTTAAGCATTTCCCATGCCTTCTTTGACGTCTTTGCTGGTGCCACCATCTCAAGAGTTGTTTCATCAAGTCCTTGATAAATGGTGAATAACGCCTTGTTATCCTTCTTCCTTCATTCTCTCAATGTTTGTCTTTCTACATTACTCATTGCTGCCTCTTCTCTTGTTGATTCTGATTCAGTGTAACCATCTTCAACTATCTCCCATAACTCTTGTGATCTTAGTAGTGCCTTGTATTGAATACACCACAGATCATAGTTTTGTTTGGTAAGACAGGGAATATGAAATTGAGAAATGTTGTTGCTGGAAGCCATATCTACTTGCAAGCTCTGATACCACTTTGTTGGAGAAAACAAATGACAGAACAGAGGAGGGATCACAACTCACACAATTTGGTGGAATACAATACACTAAACAATGGTACTCTCACACCTTTCATTATCAAATCCATACAATATATATAGACATTATAAAATGTCTTTTACAATCTTCAAAGTACTTAATTAATATTAGACTCTTCAATACTTACTCTAGATTCATTGTACTACTAGATTCATAGTAATTCTAGATTCATAGTATTTCTAATGTGGATGATTATTCATTGAACTAACTTCAATACATTTAATCTTGATAAACAAGTTTAATAACTAACAATCGACATGTAACCTAGCCAAGATTGATATCAAAGATTGCTTGATGATAGATAGAGAGCCACGATGTGGTGATGGTATTGCTGTTTGCTCGATCACAATTTCGATAACGGGTGGAATTTCTTGCATTCATATTTATTAAGGAAAGAGACTTGTACATGTAAATGACTTATATAGAAATAGTTATCATGTAGTATATTTCACTCTTATATTAAACAAAACTCTAAAAGTATAAATACAAAGAAATGATTGTTCTTATTGACAATCATTATAGTTCACAAAAAGACAATCTCTCAACATAATTCAACTTGGTCTCAGAGCAGGAAAATCATCCTTCACTCTTCTTCTTTACATTTGGTCCTCTCTTCCAGACCGGCCTGCATCTTCACCTTTCTTGTCAATGGAAAATCAAGAACTTCAACAATCTGCTGCTGCCGCCGCACCAATCCTTCACTCTTCTTTCTCTCCTTCGTCGCCACCAATGTTGGCTGCTACCTCTAATGCATCCACTATTGCTACTGACAACCAAGTGCCTCTATATTCTTTTTTAGATGTCATGACTGTTATGATAAAAGGGTCTATTATCTTTCCTCTTCCTAATACTCAACAAGTAATCTCTTTAAAGCTCTCCAACACTAATTACTTATATTGAAGGATGTAGATGAAACATTTTCTTTTGGTCAAGGCGTGTACTTCTTTGTTGATGGCACATCATCATGCCCTCCTTATCATCTACTATCTATTACGATATACTTACCATTTATCAATCCTGCATACTTATCATGAAAGCAACAAAACCACTTAATCATAAGGGCTCTTCAATGTTCTCTCTATAGAAGTTTTGCATCTAGTTGTGGATTGTAACACCTCCCACAGTTTTTGAACAATGTTGAAAACAACCTTCGCTTCTCCTTTCAACTAACGGATTACGATGACTTTCTCAGCACTTATTTATAGAAAGCAAATGCCTTAATTTGATGAACTTGTTGATGTTGGCAGACCGATCTCCATGGAAGAATTCAACTTGTATGTGTTCTGTGGGTTATGCAATGATTTTAAGGATTTTGTAACCAGCTTGTCTACTAAGGCTGATCCCATCTCATACACCGATCTTTATAGCCACCTCCTCACACATCAGTTTCTCCACAAAGCTTCTCTCCAACTTCTTGTAACAACTCATTTATTACCAACTCCAACATAACAACCATCTGTATTTTTTGTGCAGCATTATTTTGGTTCCAGTATTGGCAGAAATGGTCGGTTTCCTAGGGGCTAGAGACAAAATAATCGTAGCAGCTATAATCATGGAAATCATGGCTATGGTTTAGGCCATAATTTCAATACTAATAGTTATGCTTCATGTGATAAATTTAGACAGCAGGGAAATCGTTTCTCTTCTGGTTCCCCCTCTCAAAATTTTAGGCAGTAAGGTAACCGATTTGGAGGTTATAACTGAACCGTAAAGTGTCAATTGTGTTATGAGTATGGATGTACTGCCCAGCAGTGCTCTCAGTTGGCTACTTATCATCTCTACACATGTTTACCTTATCCAATATTTATGTTCCTGATATTAAAAAACCTCTACTGTCTATTCAAAAATTTAATCTTAAGAATAACGTGTACTTTGAATTTCATCCCTTTCTATTTTATGTTAAGGATCTTATGACAAAGGAAGTGCTTCTTTCCAGTCAGAGTAGAGATGGTCTATATGTTTTGTTCGAGTCATTTGCAACATTGTTGCCTCAAGTTTTCTCGTCTACATGTCTCTCTCCTTCCGCTGATGTCTGGAATTGTCGACTTGGGCATCCCAATCCATGTATTTTGCACTTTTTGGTGTCAAATAAAAAGATTTCCTGTACGTCAAAACAATTTAATTTTAATTGTCCAACATGCTCTCTAGGCAAGTTGTCTCGTTTGAATTTAAAAACTATGGGTCATCAAACTCAAGCTCCTCTTAACTTGATTTTTAGTGATGTTTAGGGTCCTTTTTCTATGTTGTCATCTGATGGATTTCGCTATTTTGTTATTTTTATGGATGCCCATATGAAATTTATTTGGTTTTATCCTTTGGTTGCTAAATCTAATGTTTTTACTATCTTTCATCAATTTCAGGTGCTCGTTGAGTGCTAGTTTTCTTTAAAAATTAAGTCTGTTCAAACATATTGGGGTGGTGAATATCAAAAACCAATAAATATTTTAAAACAATTGGTCTTCATCATCGTGTGATCTGCCTGCATACTCATAAATAAAATGGCATGGTTGAACGCCATTATAGATATATTGTTGAAACTGGGCTTACTCTTCTTGGTCAATGTAAACTCCCCTAAAATACTGTAGTTATGCTTTTGAAATTCAGTTTATTTGATTAATCGCATGCCCACTCAAGTTCTTAACCATAAGAAACCTTTTGAATGTCTTTTAAAGTTGCCTCCTGATTATACTTTTCTTCGTACTTTCGAGTGTCTCTACTTCCCATTTCTTCGTTCATACAATGCTCGTAAGTTAGATTTTCACTTTCTGCATGTGTTTTTCTAGGTTATAACAACTCTCATTTAGGTTATTGATGTCTTGATTTGTTGTCAAATCATATTTATCTTGCTCGTCATGTTTAGTTTCATGAAAATATTTTTCCTTTTGACAAGTCTGAACTGATTGTAGCTCTACCCATACAACCTTTTACTGTCACTTTACAATCTCTCAGGATACCTTATCCAGTCACTCACCTGATGCCCTCTACACCTACTACAACCCCTTCGAGTCCCTTACCATTACCTGCATATCACTGTCATGATTATTTTTTAGGTACAAGTTCAGATTCGCCACTCTCACATGCACCTTTCATCTCCCCTGTTGTTTCCTCCATTGGTTCACCTGTTGTTTCCCCCACTGGTTCCCCCTCTCGGCCTAATCCTATATTGAGCTCTTCACCACCAAGTTCTTCCTTTATTTCCCCTACCGGACTTAACTTATATGTTGATTTATTTCAATTATCTCTTCAAGAAATGTCATAACGTACCAGTGTGTCTTCAACTCCATCTCAGGTTGCCCACACTCATTCCATGGTGCTTCACCCACGTCCATCCAAAAACATAAACTTGAGTGTTGCATTTGCCTCTCGGGTTGCTTCTTTCCTTTAACAGGAACCACTTTCATTTATGGATGCCAACAAGTACTTGATTTGGCATAATGCCATGCAAAAGGAAATCTGGGCCTTTCATTGTAATCAAACTTGGTTGTTGGTACCTTTTCATTCATCTATGAATGTGGTTGGCAGTAGGTGGGTGTATAAGATCAAGCAACATGTTGATGGTCAGATTGACTAGTATAAAACATCGTTGGTTACCCACGATTTCACTCAGCATGAGGGGATATATTATTTAGAGACATTTAGTCTAGTAGTTAAGCTTATAATGGTTCGACTTGTGTTCATTATTGCTGTCTTTTATGGTTGGAAAATTCATTAGTTGAATGTCTATAATGCTTTCTTGAATGACATTCTTCAGGAAGAGGTGTATATTGCACAACCACATGGTTTTATTGACCCTATACTTCCATCTCATACGTGTCGTCTTCATAAATCATTGTATGGATTGAAACAAGCGCCTCGAGCATGGTACAACCGGTTAAATGAGTTTCTAATTTCCATTGGATTTTAGGCATCCAAGGTTGATACTTCTCTTTTTATCCTTTCTTTCGTTGGTGCTATGATTTATTTGCTTGTGTATGTTGATGATATTCTATTGATCGGGAGTAACTCGACTTTGCTTCACTGATTGATTACTTTATTGCGATCAGGATTTAAGCTTCGGGATTTAGGTTCCGTTCATTTGTTGTTGGGCATTGAAGTTAAATCTACTGCTATAGGTGTTTTACTTAGTCAATACAAGAATGCGCTAGATATTATCCAACGAGAAGGTATGGCTTATTGCAAACTGGTTGACACTCCTTTGTCTAAATTGGGAATCATGCATGGTACTTTTCACTCTGATCTGACACGCTATAAACAGATTGTTGAGGCTCTGCAATATCTTACTTTCACTATACCTAATATTTGCTATACAATTAACAAGGTATGTTAGTTTATGCATGTCCCTACTGAGGATCATTAGGCTGCCGTTAAGCGCATCCTGCGTTACCTCCAAGCTACAACCTTCTATGGTCTGCACATTACTCGGGATTCCTTCTTGTCCCTTCATGGTTGCACTAATGCTGATTGGGCTAACAATATTTTTGATCGAAAATCAATAGGTGGTTATCTTGTGTATCTTGGTTCTACCCCTATTTCATGGAAATCCAGGAGACAACACAATGTTGCTAGGTCTTCTATAGAGACAGAATACAAAGCCTTTGTTGATGGTACTGCTAAAATCTTATGGATTCGCTCTTTATTGTTAGAACTTAGACTTTCATCCTTATCCATGACTACGTTATGGTGTGATAATTTAAGGGCAACTTTCTTATCTACCAATTTGGTGTTTCACATCTGTACTAAACATGTTAAATTGATTATCACTTTGTTCGTGATCATGTTGCTAAGCAAGAAATTCATGTACGATTCATTTCTTCCAAGGACCAACTAGCTAATGTCCTTACCAAGTCTCTCTCTCCAGTCTCATTTGCTTATTTTTGATCCAAGCTTCGGGTGAAATCTCTAGCTTCAGCTTGATGGGTTGTATTAAGAAAATAAACTTATATGTAAATACCTTATGTAGGAATAGTTATCATGTGTAGTATATTTCACTCTTGTATTGTAGACAACCCTAAAGGTATAAATTAAAAGGAATGGTTGCTCTTATTGACAACCATCATAATTCACACAAAGACAATCTCTATATAGAATTCAACTATATTGAATAGTAACTTGTATGAAAATGTTATACAACACCATGTAGCCATGGACACAGATTGGGTTTAGGGTGTATGGGAGTGTGATAACGGTTATTTTTCAAAGTGATTTTCATTCCAAAACAAATTAAAATAATGTTTTTTAAAAAAATTATTTTTGACATCAGCACATCAAAATGATCTGAAAATATGAAAAACATATTAATTTAAAACAAAAAAATAATAATAATGCAGTGCCGAACACTGTTGTGCCATATAAAAGGTTTGCTATAGACAGTGATGTGTGAAAATGTTTTAGGAAATTGAAAAGAATGTTCAGTGAGCGGTAAGCATGCGATCTAAAGTCCAATTGGAGGCGGCTGATAACTAGCTAGGCTTGCCTTTTTGGACTTCATTTCTCACAGATTCGTGAGTTGTTTTGCAGTCCTTACAGCTAGAACCCATGCATTTGTGGGACCATTTTGGTTTGGTTCTGATTTGATTGGAGTTTTTGTTTTGTGTGCCATGCAATGTTATGGTAATATTTCTAGTTGATTATTGAACAACGGATCATAGTTCAAAAATTCTTAAAACTTTAAATATTCAGGTTAAATCTATTGAAAAAATTCTTAAAACTTTTAATATTCAGGTTAAATCTATTGAATAAATTCTTAAAACTTTTAATATTCAGGTTAAATGTACAAAAATTAAGCTTTATGGTAGGTTATCTACTCTGAACCTTATATATTACTCCCTTCTTTAGAATTTTTCAAAATTAGATTTTTAATTATTTATCAAAATTTCATTTGTTGATGTCTATTTTGGACAATTTCTGAAACTGTCATTGTTTTGGAGAATATAAAAGTCCATATAATTGAAAATGAAGTTGTAACTAATTCAATAATTGAATATAAGATTGAAAAATTAGTTTTGCAAATGTTCTTTTTTAAAAAAAATTGGATGAATATTTCTAAACAGTGCTAAAGAGAAATGTGCATAAACAAAGTTGGATGAAAGCAATTTGTAGAAATGAAAAAAAAATACCAATTAAAATCTGCGATGTGTCATTTTTACTTAAAAAAGATAAAATAAAACTTAAATAAATGACATGAAAAATAAATGGGCCTTTATATATTTCTTTGTCAATAGAAGATTGACATATGAAATGAGATATTTAAGATATATTGTCATAAATACTTAATCCTATAAATAAAAGTCAACTAATAAAATAATATCATGTAGCATTGAAAATAGATTTGAGAGCCTCTACAAATCTTTATAAATAGATGGCCTCATCATAGAAAAAATAGAACTCTAGAAGATACACAATTTCTTGAAGACAAGTTTTTCAAGCAACGAAACTCTCTCAAAAGCTTTTAAGTATCCTTCATCTACACTTAAAGTCTATAAAGAATGGAGTTTTGTTGGATCAAGCCTAAACACCTCATAAGACTTCTTTAACAACACTTTGAGAATATCAAAGGTATTATTCAAAGCATCAAATCACTAAATATCACTTTGTAATACACGTCTAAATTCAAGTTCTTGCAAAGCACAAATCTTGGCTTGATTTCACAAATGAATCAAGTCACCACATATCAAATTCAAGGGAAGAACTAGAGAATTTCTTATTCTTTTCTAAGAATATTTTAAATGGAGATTGTACCCAATCATATTTATTAAATCAAATGTCTGTACACATGTGCTTGTTTAGTTCCAGGTTCTCAAAAATTATATCTACAAATTTCTAACAACTTCATTGGGACATCTCCACCTTTTATCTCTTCCATTCAAGAAAGAACTTTCAACAACCTCTTAATGGCAACTAGGAAGAACATAATCCCCATTGTCGCTCAAAAAAGAAGTACGGCTACTGATTGAAGTCGCTGACATATCGCTGAAGATTTTTCAACCCTACTATTGAAAACAAAATCCATCGTTGAGTTGTATATGCAAACTAAGCCGATTCTCGAGCTAATGTCAACATCAATTGTTTTGAGGTAGAAAAACGGGCATGAGAGCTTGAATGTTAGAAATTATGGAAATTAAGTGTTGTTTTATCAAAAATTCATATTTTAATGTGTTACATATGTAAGTTGTATGATTTAGGGACTGATCTTCAAGGTAAAACCCAAGTTGGTTTCAAGGGTGACGTTTTCAGCCAAAAAAAAAAGAGAATGAGGAAATTTTCCAGTTGCAAAAACAACATAGCTATTTTGAGAAACAACTAGACCGATTTGATGGTCAGACCGTTTCTCAAAATGACAAGACCGTTTCTCAAAATGACAAGACCGTTTTTGGCTAGTGTTTTGAGGTAGCCCAATTTTATGTTTTGGTTTCTTGTTTTTTATTTGAATATTTGGATTATTTAAAGGATATAAATGATTATTATATAGAGATGAAAACTTAATGTGTGTGTATGCATGAAATTAGCTTGCTTGATAACATTTCATATGTTGAAACGTTAAGAGATGAAAAAGTTTGTGTGAGGATGTACGGGTACTTTTATTCACGAGTAACAAATACTTGGAGTGTTAAAAGATTATCGAGATGTGCATTCTTAATATTTTCAAGAAAAAAAATGTGATGTAATACTTAGTTTGATACAAGTGAGGCACCAGTTGTGGGACCTCAAACAAGTGGAACATGACTAGCGAGAGGAACATATAGATGCTTGGCACCTCAACCTTTTTAAATTACATAAATTATTATAAGTTGTATTTTAAATATTATGATCATTGATTTGTACAATATGTGTTTTAGAATGAAAAAGGCTCATGAAATCTCAATGTGGAGATTTGTTTAGACAAGTGTTGGGAGTATAAGCCAAGTACATGAGTAGGGCTTAGGTTGATACTTATAAAATACCTAGGTGGTTGAATGAATAACCAACCCTATGAGTGAGGCTTAACTGAATAAATCTGAATTGCTGATATAAGTGCATATGGATTTTGTGTACAATAGTTGACCACATGTGTGGGGTTAGACTTAAAGTCCATTAGGGCATAAGATGGATGCATTTTATGCATGGAAGTCAGCCATAAGAGTGAGGCTCCAAAATTGTTAACATTAAGTCAGTTATGATAAAATAGGGACGTGATTTTAAAATTGATGTACTGGCCATATATGTGGGGATAATGGACAATTTATAGTCAGCCGCATAAACGGAGACTAGGAATGTGTTGGACTTACACCTGAGGCATTGAAGCTAGGTGAAATTAAAGGTAGGTGTTGTTTATATCAATGAACCTTTAAAAGAGTTATGAAGGGTTGGTCATGATAATCCTTAATGTTAAGTTTACCTTTTTGGTATTCTTACGTGAAAAACAACATTTAGAGTTTAATGTTATATGAAAAAGTTAGTCCAGAGATTGGGGCTTATACGTTGATTGTTTGGAGTGAAAGGTTTTGATTGGTAAATTATTACCACTAATGGATTGTAAGGGATATGTTTATGGTAAAGGCTATAATAATGAAATCTATGTGAAATTTATGAAATAAAATTTAAATTTATGTATAATTTATTAGTGTCATGATGCAATGATGAAATTTTTATTCTAAATTGTTAGTATGTTTGTTTTTTACAGGTTTTTCATATGCTCTTCAAAACTAGATTGACATGATCACTACTTTTAGCTATAGGACTTCAAATGTTTCCATTTAGCTGTAGGATTTCAATGTTTATGTTATTCTGTTAACCTTGAAGGATTATACTAAATAAATTATAGAAATATTATGGTTTAATATTATTCTCATTATTGTGAAATTATAAAGATGATGATGACATCAACTTAACATAGTTAATGTAATAAATTGTGGTTTGCATTTCTATTTTAAGTATATGATGCAAATTTTGATGTTTTATTCTTTTATGTTCATTTTCCTTATTGTGGCAATGTATCGAAAGATATATTTATGTTATTTCATCAAAAAAAATATTATGAACATTTATGAATAAAGTCTAGGGTGTACATGATTCACCCAAGGTAAAAAAAAAAATCTTCATGATTTTTAAGTAATATGATATTGATTATCTTGTGTATCCACATAGTGAATATGTGTGGAGTGTTACAAAATACTTCAACAATTCACCCATGAAGACTTCTCAATGCTAATCACCAAGTAAGGAATTGAGTTTTGGCACCATGTCAGTGATGACAACTGGGACTACATCTTTGGAGGATCAAGTGACTAACCTAACAAGACTCTTTGAAAGTCTTTCAACTTAACTCAAGGAAAAGATCATGAGATAACGAAGTTGATGAACAAACTTGAGAGCATAAATGAGGGAGGCCAAAATTTAGCTACCAAGGTTGTGCAAGTAGATCAACTAAATGCCATTGAGGATTCTACAATTAGAGCTACAAGAAACATTCACGAGTTGAATAGTCTCCAAGGAAAGTTGGCCTATATACGAAGATTCATTACTAACTTAACTGGTCGATGTCAACCATTCACTTACCTGATAAAGAAGGATACATCATTTTATTAGGACGAAGCTTGTACTAATGTCTTCAATAGGATTAAAGAGTACTTGCTTAATCCATATGTTCTACAAGCACCAGTACCAGGATGCCTATTTATCCTCTATATTGCAACTTAAGTGCATTCCTTAGAAGTGTTGTTGGCATAATAAAATGATGAATCTAAGGAAAATGCTTTGTACTACCATAGTATGATGTTAAATGGGTCTGAATCGAATTATTCTCCAATAATTTGAGAAGACATGTCTAGCATTAATTTTATGATAAAGAAGTTAACATTATCTCCAAGTAGTATGACTAATCTTTTAAGTTGACCCTCTCAAATACATCATTTCAAGTCTGACAACATAAGCTTTATTGCTTCAAGAATTTAAAATTGTCTACGTCTCATAAAAAGAAATCAAAGGGCAAGCATTAGATGTTTTTCTTGCTGATCGTCATGTTTCTAGTGAATGAAATTTCTCTGAAGACCTGCCTGATAAGGACATCTTGTTCAATGAAATGTCATAAACATGAAAAATTTATTTTGATGGTACAATATGATAAAATAGAGCCAAAGCTAAGGTGATCTTTATTATACCTAAATGAGAGGTCTTGCCATTTTCCTTTTTATTTACTTAATGTTGTTCCAATAACTTGGTCGAATATCAAAATTTAATTATTAGGATGAAAATGACGGTGAATACAAATATGTCTCACCTTAAAATGTTTGGAGATTCTCAATTATTCATCAAGCAACTCTTCTCACTTTATTCATCAAGCAACTCCTCTCACTTTATGAAAAGAAAAAGCCAGAACTTGTCCCGTATCATAAGTACAAATTAAAACTAATGACATCACTAGATTACATCACTTAAGAACATATACCTTAAAATAAAAAATAAGCAAGTCGATGCTTTAGAAAATATGGTGTCAAAATTAGTGTTATATAGTGAGGAAATAAAAGTCTCGTATGTTATAGATAGGTTGTTATATCGATAACTCATGATGAAGAAGAGAAAGAACAAGTGGGTGTAGTTTTTGTTTATGAGATTGAAAAAGAAGAGTGACACCAACTGTTTATCGACTATTTAAGACATAATAAACTACGTAAAGACCTATGCTATAAGACAAAGGTGAGGCAAAGAGCCTTTTGCTTCATATATTTTCAAAACACTTTTATCGATGCTCTTTTGATAAAGTTTTTTGTGTTGTCTTGGAGAAGAATAAGTTATAAAAGCATTAGAGGAAATACACTCGGGGATCTACGAAGCACACCAATTGGGTCTTAAAATTCACTTTCAAATCAAAAGAATATGGTACTACTAGCCTATAATGGTGAAAGACTGTATAAATTATACTAGAAAATATCAAAGTTGTTAATTATATGTTAATTTGATCCACTAGCCACCCGAGCCTTTACACTCGATAATTGCTTCTTGGCCCTTTAATGCTTGGGGACTTGATGTGATAGAGCCATTACTAAAAAGCTCAAGAAGCATCTTTATATTTTAGCCGTAACTAATTACTTCTCGAAGTGGCTAAAGCTACAACATTAAAAGAGATAAAGAAAGAGATAATTATAAACTTTATTCGAACAAACATCATCTACCATTTTAGGGTACCAAGATATATCATAATTGATAATTGAAAGGAATTATACAATACATCTATGAACAAGTTGTGTGCATAATTCGATTTCAAACAACATAACTAATTTATGTACAATGCTCTAGTTGGTGGCTTGGCGGAAGCTTTTAACAAGACCTTATACAATATTCTCAAGAAGTTGGTGAATTGCTTGAAAAAGGATTGGCATGATAGAAATGAAGAAATACTATAAACTTATCATACTACATTCCAAATACCAACTCAAGCTACTTCATATTCCTTGGTATACGGTGTTGAAGTTGTTTTTCCACTTAAATGTCGAATTCTGTTTTTAAGGATTGCAATCCACAAAGGACTCTCTAGTGAAGACAATGTTTGTCTATGCCTCGAAGAACTTGAAGCCTTAGGTGAAAACCTCCTTAAAGCACAATAATTATTAGAATGTTATCAAGCTCAACTTTAATAATTATTAGAATGTTATCAAGCTGAACTTTGCAGAGCTTTCAACAAAAAAGGTGCGACCACGCTTATTCCAAGTAAGAGGTCTTGTCTTGGCAGTATGATGCCCATAATCATGTTAAAACACATGGATAATAAGTTCCTCTTTAAATAAGAAAAACCTTATATGGTTAAAGAAGTTTAAACCAATAAGTCTTACAAAATCATCGATGAGAACAAATTAAGGATTGGGCTTATCAACGATAAATTCTTAAAGAAATATCATGCTTGAAATTTGATGTAGCTCTTAGCTTGCAAGAGCTAAAATTATGAACGACATAAAAGTTTTTTGATCCTTTATCCTTAAAAATATGTAGGCAATTTGAAACTTGTTTTGATTACATTCATGCAAAAAACAAATAAGCAAAAAAAAAAAAACATAAAAAAACTTTGAACTACATTGTGACTTGATCATTTATCCATTGTAGCATATAGGCAACTTAAAAATTATTCTAAGTATAGTCATACCATCCCTTAAAACTATCTAAACTCATATGATTGTTCACATGAAAAAAGTAAATAACCAGACAACATAATCATAATAGGTAACAAGACGAGAGAGAGGGCAAAATATAGACTTTATTGATAAAAGGGAAAAATAATACATCAAGTGTGTATTATCAACAAAAAATCATAAGCTAGCATTACCAAAACTAAAAAGCATTCAAAGAGAAAGAAACGATATAACAAATAAAAGGGTTTAAGATATCAACATACTATGGTTTCGAGATATGTCCTTCTAACTCCTTCATTTGGTATCTAATAGTCCTCTTAATGTTTTAAGAATGAATGTGTTGGCTTCACTTATCATAAGGAAAATAGATATTATGGTGATCTCTGATCGAATGCTAGAGGTGATGACTTTTCTCTTAGAAAGCTCTTTCTCATGCACCTTGAGGGATCATACTATCTTGATCTTTTTGTGCTAAAGCTCCTTGAGCTATACCTTTATTTTTGTTATATCAACATGAGTGGTGGAAAAAGATTTAGAGGGCTCCTCTTCAAGGGCTTCAAAATCTTTGAATTACCCTTCATGCTTTTAAATTTCTAAAGTTTGCTACTCTGATGTCATCACAGAAGATAATGGAGACTCTAAATGGTTAATCTTTTTAGAATCTTTAATTACTTTCGTCACCATTCTTTTAATAGAGGAGCAATTATATCTTCTATAGATCAAAAGATCTTCTCAACTTTAGTAGCTAAGTTTGAAATGTAATGAATAATGTACGAATGATCTTATTTATGATGCTCTTCCAACACTTAACAACAAATTTAGATCATATCTCGCATAATATATCATCAGCATAATACCTAGTTACTCCTGAAGGTTCAAAGGAAGTAGTAGCTTTAGGAGGATGCAAGTTATTCCCTATATTGTTGAGGATTGGTAAGGGTGGTGCCAAGTTGAAAAAATGAACAAGAAAAAAAGGAAAGGTTAATATATGGCCAGAGGTTTTCCTAGCGGGTTTCCATCCGAGTGTTTACTACCAAGTTTCTTTCTGTCGAAGTGAATAGTTTATAAGTAACATGAATTAAAGAACACTTCCTACATGGACATCTAATACCGCCTCCAGTAAAATTTCTGAGAAAAATGTTGAGAAATTAATAAAACCCTGAACACCGTTACAATAATCCATCCTTCGCAATCCTTAGGGTGAATCTTGATATATCCATAAACGATCATCCATGACTTCTATCGAACCTCTATAAAATTATGATGACAACATGTATTAATTAACTATGTTACGTAAATAAATTTATAAAAATATTGGTTTACCTTGAGATTATCCAACAAGCTAATTACAACTTTTCAGAAATATTCATTATCAATTATCAACATCCATACAAATTTATACATATAAATTTACAGAAGTTACAACTCCACAATAGCATTGATAAAAATTAAAACGGACCCGTTAAACAAGCTATTAATTATTTCACCACAACACATGTAATTCGGTAATTCAACAATGTTTCAACAATTTACAAACAAATATAATTTTACAAAATCTAAAACAAACCATAACAAGCACAAAATTATACATTCATACTACAAGTTTGTTTGAGAAATAACAATAAAACATGTACATATACTAATAGAATACATATACTAAAAAAACAATAAAATTGACATTTAAAATTAGCATTTAAATGTTAAAATTAAAAAAGATAGATTTACTTACAGAAAATGATAAAATCCACAATAAATCAGAACACGGATGTTGTGACCACAAAACTTAAGGAAATATGACTTGTGTTGAGAAGAGGGGGAATTTTTTTTTTTGGGTGGTTGTTTGCATTTTGGGAGGAGAGAGTTGGGATGAGGAAAAAGAAGGAGAAATAGGGGACGAGAGGGTCGGCAGAATGGTGATATATTCACTTTTGCCGATGGAATCACCGGCGAACTCCTTCTGTCGGTGATTCCGTCGACAATTCTGACGGTGAATTGGTCACGTCACTATATGGAGATCCTGGTTTGAATCCCTCGGTGATTTCGTCGATAAAATCACCTTTAAAAACTTCCACATCAGCGAACCACCTTTTTTTAAACATTTTGACTATGTTGTCTGTAATTTCATCGGTATATACCGACCGTAGTATTTCATCAGTATATACTGACTGAATTATGGATGGAATAGTGACCGTCGGTAATTATTACCGCAATTTACCGACAGAATTATTTCGTATGTAATTCCGTTGGTTTTAGGTGAATTTTTTATAATGTATTATCAATTTAATTCAAATCATATATGAAATTGAATTTGATGCAACCATATTATTTGAGAGTGTTGCCTGCATTTTCCTAGTATTTTACCTATGTTTTTTTTTTATATAAAATGTCTTGATATTCTTTGTTTTATGTTTTGAAAGCACTTTTGGATGTAAGATTCAAAAAGAAGTAAATTGGAGATAATTGACAGATTCGACCTCCGATCGATGTTTTGTGTAAAGCTTGAGCTCTAGCGGTCAAAACAAAGTGATTCTTGTGATATTAGAAAGCTAACATCCATACCTTTCTATACATATATGGCAAGAAGAAAAAAAGAACATGGAAATCGCAGCTTTCAAACTCAAATCTCATATTCTGCCAGTGTTGACCTTCGACAATTCCGACTTGAATATCTTGAGCTATAGAAATCCATTTGATGCAAACTTAATTTTTTTTGGATTCCTAACTCGAATACCTATCATCCTACCAAAATTTAGAAAAAATTGAGAGAGATGATTTTTCTAAGATGACATATGAATTCTGCTAGTATATAGGTTTTGTGAAGAAATAAGTCCAAATTACATCCCAAAGCATCCAAACTGACATCCAAGTCTTTATTTCAGCAATTTAGTTCCTTTAAGTCAAAAGTCAAAGCTTGTAGATTTTATGCAAGGCTATTTCTCATTTTTAGGAAAATAGTTATTAAAATACATAAATGTAAATTGTCTACTTAGACAAGAACTATTTTATAGAAAAGGAATTAGAGTTTTTTAGGTTATAAAAAGAATAAAAGAAAGGAAAAAATAGGCGGCTAGCAAAGAGAAGAAATACGCCCTTTCCTCCAAAAGAACCTGAAATCATGCATTCTTCTTTCTTTTTGATAAGTTGTTCAATAGACATGCAAGGTTAAACTTTTTTTTCTTGGTTGCAAGGATACAGAAACCTTCAAATTTCAAGAACTGTGAGATTTATTTTACCTTTTCTTTTCAGTTTATATGATGAATGAATATATTTGTTTTCATATGCTTATTTCCTATGATTGTTTATTTTAATTACTAAAGCGGATTCTAAGTTATTATTATGAACAATCTATTGTTAAATTTGTTATCAAAACCGGAGTTGTGGTATATAAACTTGTGAAGCAACTAAGTTTAATAAATGTGGCAGATCTACGTTATTAATCTTAGGAAAAACATTCGAACAAATCAAGCATGAACTGTGAACAATTATGTTGTCTAGATTAATCAATTTATCTAGTTCTTAAGGCTGTCATTAAATTAAATTACTAGTGCGGACACTGTGATTGTTTGTTGGTTAGGGTTAGTTATACACCAGATCTGTTAACTAACAAATGTTAAGAAAAGATAAAGTTTACAATATAAATTGATGTTTCGTTTCAATGATCGGTTCTGATTTTTATTGGTGGATGTTTACTTGAAACCAAGGTTTGTTCTCTTGATAATTTTTTGATTTATTTAATTTTGTTTAATTGTTTAATTCTACTATAATCTAGATACTCTCAAAACCTCTCTCAAATTACATAACATCTAGCATAAAAATCTGAATCAAAACTTTCTCGTGGGATCGACCCCTTACTTGCTCTATACTATCTTGTTTATTTAAGTTAGTGTAATTAATTTGTGCGACCGTGACATTACAACAGAATTCAATGTTAATTTAATTGAAGAAAAAACAAAAAAAAACCTTAAAAAAACATCATCTTAAAATAAATCAAGAAAAACCATATATATATATATTAAGCAGAGTATTCAGTACGTGGCATTGTTATACCTGAGAATGATCTAAAAGATCAAGTCATAGGTTTCCAGCCTATATATTGATTTTATAAAAGAACAAGAACAAAGGAAAGCAGAATATATACAGATTTCTGATGCGAATGATCAAGGCAAGACCAACAATGTCAGGATCCTTGATCAAACACAGAGCATACTTAAATATAACAAGAATAAAAAAGAATAAGAACAGATATAACAAAAATACAGATAAAAATAAGATTAGCTTACTTACATTCGTAACGCAAATTAATACAGGAGATATTGGTTACAGAGGAGAATGGGTTACAGATATGAGTTATAGGGGAGACTAAAATTTTCTGTGGAAAAATTGGTTTGACTTCTGTGGATTTTGAAGTGGCCTTTTATAGACGAATTGGCATGGAAGGGGCCAAACTGTCCTGATGAAAAAAGCTCTTCAGCACCCATGTGAACCCATGTGGTATTGTCTGTCTTGATTAGATGAGGACAAAATAGAAATTGTCCATGTTTTTGGTGAAGCTTCCTTTGTTGTCGTCTTGTTACCGACACTTGATTTGTTGGTTTGTAATAGCAGGTAACATTTGTAGAAAAAGGCCTAAAACAGATGGGCCTAAAGACAAAAGGACTCAAAACAAATGAGTCTAAAAAAGAAATGGGCTCTAAACAGATGAGCCTAAAAAGGCCTGAAATACTCTTTTTTTTTTAACATTGCTTGATAGATGGCAGGATACCAAAACAGTCATCTTCATTATCATTGCCAAGGGAAATGGCAGGAGATGTCGAGCCAAATGAGCTTGATCGGGACAAGACCGTTTCCGGGTCTTGGCTTTGTATAATTCCTTGTACTATTTGTAGGTATTCTTCCTCAGTTCTAGCAGAGGCAAGGAGAGCTATCGTTTGAGCCTTTCGGGCTAAAAAATTTGATTGAGGATGAGGATCAATGATGGGAGCTGTTTGATGTTTTTGTAACCATTCCGTAACGGCTAATTTTGAACTTTTGGACTCAAGTGCAAAGGAATCCCACCACTTGATTTTGAATTTGCGAACAAGTACTGGATGTCCATTTTGTAGATTATAATCATAGAACCATGAACATACCCACGGAACAAAAAATTTTGTACTGAAGATAAGGAGGGAAGAAAACTCTTTCAGAAGGAGCTGGTTGGAAATTATTTTTGAAATGTAGATAACCATTTTCAACTAAAGGATGTTCTTTAAGGTAGTCAACATGACAATCATAAAAGTCCCACCATTGGAGGAACCAGAGGGGGAGATTTGTTGTATTCATGGTACTGTGGAAGTAGAAAAGCCAAGAATGGCTATGATTTTGATTTTGGATGAGGAAGGCATTAAACCATGCCTGTTGGTAATCCTAATATGTATAGGTAGTATTGAAGTCTTGGGGGCTTGTTCGGTAGTGCATGGGGAAGGAGAGAGGTTGATGCAAGGGTTGCCCCCAATTTTTAGGGTGGATGGCTTTGTGAATAATGCATATAGAGTATGTCAGTTCAGTGTGATCAGAATGTAGTTTGAAGTGTTTGAATTTGACAGAATCAGTAATTTCAAGGATGGTTGCATAATAGGACTGTGGTTGAGCTAGATTCCAAGGTTTTAGTACCATTTTGGAAGTAAAATTTTTGAAGCAGTAATGGAAGGGTTTTCATGGTAAAATCCTTCTTCCATAGTTAAAATATTTTGGAAAGCAGTTTTAAAAATATATTTGGATTTGGTTTTTGGAAAACTAGTTTGTTGTAAGGAAATGAAGGGTTTTGAAGATGAAATGCCTCCTTGGGGTTTTGAAAGTGAGTTGGAAATACTACCTGTTTGAGATACAGAGTTACTGGAGGCTTGTTGGGACACTTTTTGCAATGCCAAGAGTAATTCTGGCAATTTGGATATAGTGTCAACCCAATGTTGAATTGCGTTTGTTTGTACCTGTGGTGGTTTTGTAGCTTCTTCGTCTTCAATAACTGCCTCATACCAAAATTTGATAGGCTTGGCGGCTAGGATGGCTAAAGACATGAGTTTTGTAGAAGGCTTGGGGCTTTCTGGTTTTGTAGGCTGTGTTTGAGGGGCTTTTCCTTTGTCTTTGGCTTTTGCTTTAGGAGGCATCAGGACCTATTTTGAAGGAATTCTCGGGTTAGGAAATCAGGAATGGAATTTGATTCTCCTTTAATGTAAACAATATCGAAATTAAAATACTTAAAATGGCTTGCCATCGGGCAAAAATCTATTTGGAAGCAAGATTTCGGACATCTTTTTAGAGAACTTCTTTTGCAGATTTGCAGTCAACACGTAAGAGAAATTTTTGATTTAATAAATCACTTTGAAATTTTGTAATACAAAGAACAATTGAAAGGATCTCCTTTGTTATAGTAGAGTAATTTTTCTGGCAGTCATTCCAGTGGGCAGATGTATACTGGAGTATTTGTCCTTTGTTATCTTGTAGCTATTTAAGAATCCCACTATATCCTAGGTCAGAGGCGTCAATCTCTTCAATCTTAGGAGCTAAAGGGTTAGCTAAATAGAGGAGAGGAATAGTTTGGACCTGTTTCTTAATCTGTTTGACCAGGTTGGTATGGAGGTCAGACCAAAGAATGGGGTTGATTTTTAATCTGTCATGTAAGGGTTTGGATAGACGACTAATATTGGGATAGTAGTCCAAAACATAATTAAAGCTGCCTAAAAATCTTTGCAATTGGGTTTTATCAGTGATTTTTTCAGGAAACTTATTTGTAAAGTTTAAAGATCTCTCTATTGGTGTTACGGTACCTTGGCAAATGTAATGACCTAGGAAATGGACACGAGTTTGAAAAAGAGAAATTTTTGTTTTAAAAACAACTAAACCATTTTGTTTGGCAGTATGGAAGAAGGTATGTAGATGCTTGAAATGTTGTTCTATGGAATGTGAAAAAATGAGCATGTCATCGATGTAAACAATGCAGAATTTTGAATGTACATTGAATATGTCATTCATGATGCGTTGAAATTCGGAGGGTGCATTTTTTAAGCCAAAGGGCATTACATTCCATTCGTATTGGCCAAAAGAAACTGTAAAAGCAGTTTTGTATCTATCTTTGGGATCAATCTGGATTTGCCAAAATCTAGATTTCATGTCAAACTTTGAAAATATGAATGCAGAGTGCAATTTTTGTAATAAATCTTTTTTGTTAGGGATTGGATACCTGATCCATTTTAAAGCAGAATTTAGAGGTTTGTAGTTGATCACCAGTCTTAGTGTGCCCCTTTCGATTTCAGAATTTTTATTGACATAAAAGGCCGTACATGACCAGGGTGATCGAGACTTTTGGATAAGACCTTTAGACTCGAGATCGCGGATTTCAAGTCTGCAATGCTGTTCTAAATCAGCATTCATTTGTATAGATCGTGCTTTTGTAGGTATGAGTTTTTCTGAAAATGTATCTTCATAAGAAAGATCAACAATGTGTTGTTTTCGCTTCCAGAAAGCATTAGGTAAGTCTGAACATATCTGTTGTTCAATCTTATTTTGGAAATTAAGGATTTTCTTTGGTAAATCAGAACTTTGTAATTGTTTGTTGATACAACAGAAAGAAACACGGTTTTGTAAATCATGTAGATGGAATTGTTTCCCATGAATGAGTGCATTGATATGATAGGTATGTATGGAACATGCTTTAATCAAATTTAAATTTCTAGTCTTTGATTTCTCTAAGAATGGAAAAATAAGTTTGGTGTTGTTGATTTTAGAAGTAATACAGTTATGATGTGCTTGATATAGAGTAATTATGTCAATGAATGGAGTGCCAAGAATGATGGTATGATTGATGTCTTTTGTAACCACAAAAAATGTTTTAAGGGAAATGCCTTTGTTGAAAATGGAGGCTTGGGTTTTTCCTGCAATATGTAATTTGAAATTATTAGCAGCAGAGAGTTTTTCATATGTATTTTGTAAAAATCTTTTTGGAACCACGCCTTCTTTGATATAGTTTAAATCTGCACCTGTGTCAAATAAGGCAATAGTGTCAAGCTTGAAATCTTCTGAGAAAACAAGAAGAATTCTAATTAAATATTTCTTGGAATATATTTGCGTTAGTACGTTTAAAAAATCATCTGGAATATGCTCAATACTTGTAAGTGTATGTGGTAATGCATGAGATTCAATGGTTTAATCTTCTGTATCAGACTCAGTATCAGATTGGCTTTCAATTTTGGACAGAAGGTGTTGTAATATGGCAGTCTTTCTGCTGGGCCTGTTTGAGGGTTTGCAATTCAGATTTGAGGGTTTTGATTTCAAAATGTAATTCTGGAATGGTGACTGTGGTCTTGGATTTCTTTTTGCCAAGGATCTTTGTAAGGTCATAGGTTTTGGTGCTGGTAGAAGGTAATATAGAGCAGTTAGGCGGGGGTTGCTCTGGTTGGCTAAAGTTTTTCAATAATTTATCCAAATAGGTTTTTTGAAGTTGAGGATCATTAAGTCATTTGATTGCCTCAAGAATGAATTCCTGATCTTGGGTCAAGACGTTGATTTGTTTAGAATTTGTAAAGGCATCTGACGTAGCACTGGTGGTTGCTATTTTATCGATTTGAAATTCTTCTTCAGAAGTGTCTGAAGGAGAGTGGTTAGTGTCTGTAGCCTCAATGTAGAGATTTTGTATTTGGTTGATGGTATCTTTGTCTATTTAGAGTTTATGTAGTTTGGTATTAACCTTGCAGAAACGGGATGTATGTCCTTTCTGGTTACATTTATAACAAGTAATGTTTTTGGGGTCAAATTTTATTTTGGGTTTTGACTGGAAAGGTTTGTAGGGCTTGGTAAATTTGTAGGGTTTTTTCACGACAACATTATCCAGTTTTACCGAAGGACTAATTCCGTCGGTGACAGCAATGAAATCCATCGGTAACAATAATACTGACGGAGTCACCGATGGATCACGTCCGTCGGTATAACAGTAGTCGGTAAATTCCATTTCCGTCGTTAATTCTGTCGCAAATAAAAAAACCAACCACCGACGGAAACACCGACGGATACGCGCGCGCCAAAAAAAAGTTTCCCGCGGGAACATTACCGACGGAATAACTCCGTCGGTAATTTCAAGGGTAATTACCGACGGACAACCCATCGGTAAGGATGGCATGGCTTGTAATTTTTGTTGCAACTCTCTGTGTAATACCGACGGATATTATATTATCCGTCGGTAATGCCGTCGGTATATAATCACCGACGGATAATATCCGTCGGCAATCCGTCGGTGAATGTGGCAAAATCACGTAATTTTTTTGCAACTCTCTGTTAAATGCCGACGGATATTGTCCGTCGGTACTTATTTAAAATATTAAAAAAAATTTATTAATTGTAAAAAAAACCTTGATAAACAAATAAAAATGCATTAAACATTAAAAATGTAAAAGTAATAATATTAATTACAAATTTAATCTGGAGGAGGAGGAGGCTGGTTGTTCCCGGGACTATACGGCCAAAAAGAAGCTGCACAAGTATCGTCACCCATCTTTGATCTCATCTCCATGACTATTTGACGGAGCTCATCATAATTCGTTGAGAGTTGTTGATATTGTTGTTTCAACGCAATGAACTCCTCAGACTGGGTGTTCGATACTGATGGAGAGCTTCCAACAGTTGAGACACTACGAGTTGAACGCAAGTTGTCAGCCATAGTGTTGGAGAGCCCGTAGACCCTGTTTTTATCGGGTCCACCAGACGATCCCGCCTCCATCCACAAATCTGGATCGAAATCTGGATGGGTCGACGGATTGTCCCCATATCTCTCCCTCAACCGGCTATTATAGGTCTCCTGAAAATTTCATCGGTAAAAAAATCATCAAATGCAATTCATTCAAGATGCAATTCAAGAAAATAATAACTTACAAAATAAAATGAATGAACAAACATACCACGAAGTGCTGAGCACGGTTGTCCACGAACTGCTGCACCCCCTTTTGGCGGTCTTGACTCCGCACA
>Ga0325414_1000770_pt1 | contig 28184 bp, 11 predicted proteins | sample PopdelMetagenome_8_FD_206183 | JGI IMG/M metagenome (GOLD analysis project Ga0325414, IMG submission 206183) | Populus deltoides microbial communities from Bellville, Georgia, United States - Leaf-PdKOR-R3 | ecosystem: Host-associated > Plants > Phyllosphere > Phylloplane/Leaf | place: USA... | reverse complement strand
TTGTTGTTGATGATTGCTAGAGCGGACTCTAAGTTATTGTTGTGAACAATCTATTGCTAAGTTTAATATCAAAACCGGAGTTGTGATATATGAACTTGTGAAGCAACTAAGCTTAATAATTGTGGCGAAACTACGTTATTGAACTTAGGGAGAACATTTGAACAAAGTGATACAAGCTGCGGACAGCTTGTATGTTAATCTTGATGAAATTATCTAGTTCTTAAAGCTACCATTAAATTGAATCATTAGTGCGGACACTTTGATTGTTTGTTGGTTAGGATTAGTTATACGGCGGATCCGTTAATTAATCAACGTTAAGAAAAGATAAAATTTCAGAACATAAACTGCAATTTTCGTTTCAAGGATCGGTTCTAATTTCCGTAGGTGGATGTGTGCTTGCGACCAAGATTTGTTTTCTTGATAAGTTTTGGTTTTAATTGATTTTGTTTGCTAATTTAATTGCTGCCATAGTTTAGATAATCACAAACCAAATCCCCCCAATTACATAACATACAACATAAAAATCTGACTTGAAACTTCCTCGTGGGATCGACCCCTTGCTTGCTCTATACTATCTTGTGTGTTGTGTTTGAAGCTAGGGTAATTAATTTGTGCAACCGCGACATCGCAACAAATATTGCTTGTATATGTAACCTATTCTTGCTTTTTTGGTTCTTTAAAGAGCTAAATTTGACTTATCAAAGAACAATTATATTTATGGTGTCTTTAGTATACTTTTCATTAATGAATTGATATTCATTAGGTAAGGGTTCATTCTAATATTTTTGGTGCTTTGGTTTAAGTAACTATGTATTACACTTCTATCAAATCTGATTCCTAGCTTTCCAAGATTTATCTTTCTTGCTTATGGGTCACACATCCACATGATCATGGGATTTGCATTAAATACATTTATCAACTTTGTTGATTTTGAACTCATTTGACAGCATAACCTTGTCAAATTTTTCATGTCACTGTTTAGGTGTTTGTTTTAAATCATATAATGATTGGACAAGCTTACAAACTTTCTTTCTTATTCATTGATAACAAATCCCTCAAGTTGTTCCATTTAAATTACCTTATCATGGTCGCCATTTAAGAAACTTGTTTTTACATTCATCTGATGTATTTTAAGATTATAGTTATTCATAATGGATTCAATTTCACTATAGTCTGCCTTTTTCCCATAGAAAGTTTCAGGACAGGACATTCTCTCGGAGTAGATTCAAGGTTCATTTTCTAATAAATATGTTACAAAATAAGGACTGAATGTTTTGGTTATTCTTGCTCTTTTACTCTTTCCAAGCTCAACTTCATCATTTTCTGATTAGTGATGATTACTTGAGCCAGCATCAATCATTCTTTTAAGTGAACGATATTCTCGTGCTTCTTTCCATGGAAACACATCCTCAAATAACAAGGATGAATATTCTCAATGCTTGACTTGTGTATAAGAAATTGATATGTATTATTATTGTATGTATATCTAATAAATACACAATCCATAATTTTAGGTCATATCTTGACCTTTTTATAATAAAGTATTGCTACCTTTGCAAGACACCCCCACACTATGAGGTATTTGTAAAAAGGTATTCTACATTTCCACAATTCATATGATGTCTTTTCTAACTTTTTATGGGATATTTTGTTAAGTATGTAATTAGCAATTAGAATTACCTTTCTTACAAGTTATGAGGTGCACTTAAACTTACCAACATGGCATTTATCATTGCTTTTAATGTTCTACAATGTTATTTTGTCGTGGTGAATAAGAAGTAGTAGTTTAATGGATAATACCATTTTTGAAACATAATTCACCAGATGGTTCTTCGTATTCTCCACCTTTATCACTTCTTATTATCTCTATTTTTTTGTTAAGTTAATTTTTAACTTCTTTTTTGTAATATTTAAACATTTCAAGTGCTTTATATTTGCTCTTATGCAAATAGGTATAACAATACCTTATGTTATCATCTATAAAAGTAATATAATATTTTGTTTTTCACTTCTAGTTTGCATAAACTTTAAATACCAATATATGAGTGAATTAAGTCTTAGGTTCATTACTTCTTTTTATTGTGTGAAAAATAAGGTTTTGTGAATTTCAATTATAAACCTCAGTTCAGATAATTTGAACTATTAAAACTTTAACTCGAAGATAAATTGGGTTAAGTTATATTAAAAAAATAAAATTAAATGTTTAAGGGTAAAATTAAAAGAAATAAAAGGAGAATATAACCCAATTTGTTAGAAAAGAGAAAAGTTAAGATATATTAAAAAAATAAAATTAAATGTTTAAGAGTAAAATTAAAAGAAATAAAAGGAGAATATAACCCAATTTATTAGAAAAGAGAAAAGTAGGGACAAAATGAAATTATTTAGCCATAAAAGGGCCAATATATAAATATAAATAAATGAAACTATAAGGGTTTCTTCATATTCTTTTCATCATTTTTTAGTTGGAAACTCTACAAAATAAAAGGGTTGAGTAAGATTTAGGGTGAGGGAAACAACATCTAAGCAAGAATTTAAAGAGAGTAAGTGAGAGAAATTAGGAGTTTATAGTGAAAAGGGTGACGACCAAGAGGAAAAAAGAATGAGTGTTGAGAAATTTTGACTGGTTAAAAATTGAAGTTCATTTTATCACCAGGTAAAGGGCAATAGACTTGAATATATAAGCCTAAATGAATTCAATTAAGAAATTGTGTTGATTTGTAAATTTTAAGGTTAGGGTTCTTGAGAAAAAATATGGGAAATGAGAAATTTTTTTTGTGTTTTGTGATTAAGATAGAAATAGATGGAAACAATTTAGAATGATTAACAAATGAAGAAGAATCCCTAGGGTACTATCGGGCATAAAAGGGGAAGTAAGGAAAAATTTTAAACAATGCATGAATGTTGTTTGTATATTCTTATAATTGAGTTCAATTAAGAACATAGGAATATTGGAGAGATTATGAAAGTTTTTTGTGTTGTGTTGGATATTTTTTTATGAAGGATGATAAAGAGAATAAACATTAATGTTAGCTTTAACATTAATCCACATAAACCATTAGATCAAAAATATCCTAAACTATTTAGGAGAGATGGATTGCTATATCTTGAATGTTAACTTTTTTCTTTTTATGTTTTAAGACGTATTTGATCGTATCAATTTTTATAATTAGGTCATTATAAAAATATGTGACATAACATTCTATTTATAGGGGAAACTTGATAACCTTATAAATGGTAAAATATCACTTTGCCCCTGAAAAATATCCTATATTATTTTAGGACAGTTTTAGAAATTTATGGAATAAAGTCCTTACATGATTTTTTCTAAGTCTATAATTGTAAATTTGTAATCCCTTCTATAAATTACATTTAATTCTTTGATTTTTAAAACTTATTTACAATCAAGTCATACTTTATTAATCATCCTAGTTTAATTTATTACCCAAAATTCATTATGTGTATAACTCATTAAGTTTTCTAATATATTAGCTTAAATATAAATGACACAATCACAAACATGGTAAAAAAAAATCAAATAAAAAATTAATTTATTATCAATTCAATAATTAATTAATTTATATTTGAAGATCAAGTGCAATGTCTAACAATATATCATGATCCCTCAAATATTAAAAAAGTCATAAGTGGTTTGACTTAATCTTTCAATTATTAGTTTCTCAATATAATTATTATCCCTTCATCAATAATATTTTGATTTAGACATTAAAGCATGAAATGTATTTGCTAAATTAAATTATGTTTATTCTCAACACTATAGTCATTGATTCTTTGAATAAAATTCAAATCTGTTTCAAATCTAATTCCACCTTGCGCAAGTATTTTGTAATCAATACTAATTGAGAGCAAGTGAATATTTTCTCCAAATCACCTAGAGTGATGAATCCTCTATTGATCACTTAAATACTTTCATATAATTCATATTACCCAATGTTTGCTCGTTTGCTACTCTTGATTAAGGCAACATATAATCAGGATCAAATCATAGTATTCCCTTTCTAAGATAACTTAGTAGCCTTAAGTCTAAGGATCACATACATAATTATCACATAAGTCTTTTCATAAATATAGATGATCTCTTAAGATGAGATCCTCATGCATGTCAATTTAGTGAACATGTCATTCGATAATCACCTTCATATTGGTTCTAAATATTCCTCATACTTTAGGTTATGAGAATAACTACTTTCTCTCACAAATAAAAAAACATATAATATGTATTGACAACTCTAATTAATATTGTGTCTTAATAGAGCATTGATTATGAATATTTAGGAATAATGCTTTGATGCAAAAGAAATCTTATAATTATAACCACTTTATACTTTCATTTACAAAGTACTTTTATCCTAAGAACTTTATCATTACTCTAAACTCATCAATCAAATATTAAAGATAAAGAATACTTTTATAAATAAAATTATATATATTGCATGAATAAAGTCAATACTAGGTGTAACCAATAAATTGGCTATAGGGCATCATACATATGAGAAATTTTTGTTAATAAAGAACCAAATAGCATTAGTTTTTTGAAGGGATTGGAAACACCATCACCACATTCATTAGTGAATTTGGTGATGTATTCCCTTGTTGACTCATTATCTTCCTTAGATGAAATCAATAATTTTGATTCCTCTAGGAATTATATGGAGTCAATCAATGCATTTAGAGCATAGATAATGGTATGTAGACCTTATTGTATGTCAAATATCTAGTCTCATCTCTCATAAGTGTTAGACTAGTTTAATTCCATCAATCCTTTTTTTTTTCTTTTTTTTTCAACCACGTGTCCTTAAGGCACATGAGGATTGCACTATCTTACTAAAAACTAGCCTATAGGGAATTATATTACCTAATAACTTGTTGGGTTGTTTATAACTAAGGCTGTTAGGCCATGTAATTGGCTTGAGGTTGCTTGTATGCTTGCAAAGTAGGTGGCATTTCATATATAATCATGTTTAAATGTTATTAGGGTTATGGTTGTGTTTTCTATGTAGGGATGTGATATCTAGGATATTGAAGTATATAATGTTTGAAGATACTATGGTACCCCCCCCCAAGTATCTGTGTGAGAGATTGATTTTACCTTAGCTTATTATGAATTTGATTAAGTTGATCAACCATGACCTATATAGCCTGATGGTTATTATGGTAAGTCATGTTTGTTGTGTTTTCTATATCCAACTAAATGGCTCTTAAATTAGCATTAGATATTTATTTGCTAATAAAAGGATAATCTTTCAGAAATAGCCATTAGTTGTTGATTAGAGTTTAGCCATAATGGTTATGATCATCAAACTACATCATTAATCCCCAAAAAAGGATATGTGTGAGGTTGTGTTAAAGGTGTATAAATGCCATCATATCTTATTGAAATTCATGAAAATAATGACATTGGAAATGTTTTTGGACGTATAGGTTGGATATGAGCACTATGACATTATCCACGCACAACCCTTTACTGTTAATGCGAATTAGAAGATGAAGAACCATCATATTGTACTTTGGGCTGCTCAATTGGTTCTTTGATTGGTGATTGGTTGTTAGATTCTTTAACCTCTATCAATTATATGTGTAGATTATTCATCAATCATAATAAATGTGTTTTCACAAAATTATTTTTAAAGTAGGATGATGATTAATTTGTTATTTTATAAATAAATAGGTCCCACTAAAAGTGCTAATTTGTTGATCATATAGTTAATAAGGATTAAAATGCTATATTTTCTACGTTTCTTTCTTCTAATTAGGAGAAACTAATAATTAAGAACTACATCTCAAGCAGAGATAAATATTAACGTCATAAATCAAAAAAAGTGTAGGGCTCTTTAGTTTTTAGAAAAAAAGAAAATGAAGATAAATTAATCTAGGAAAAATATAAGAAAATGATAAAACAAAATAAAAGTTATAATGGTTGTAAAGTAAAAGGAAAGATAAATTACAAATAAAAGGTAAATTGTATACATAAATTGTGTATAAGAAGTTGGTCATCATTTCTAATGAATGGGTGGCCTTTTTAAATTGTTACGGGGTATAAATCCCATATGAAATACAACTTATAGCCCTATACAAAATCTAGTATAACTTTTTATGTATGTCTCTTTCTTGGCAGTAGTATGAACTCTAACTAATATACATTTTTACTAATTCACTTTGTTGAGAACTCATGTTTTAAGTAAGACTTGATCTTTTGATCAATCACATGAAATTTTATATTTGTTGTCAGTTATCTTTTCTTGATTGGTCATGTCTTCTAGCTCTCCTAATTGATGATGACTTTAAGCTCTCGTTATCAATCGTTTTTTAACTTTCTCACTCAATTTGGACTCTTCCTAAACTTGGTCATTCTTATTGTTAATGATCAATTTTATCCTTTCTTTTTCTATTTTTGTTGTTGTTGTTGTGGTGCTTGACATATTGATTGTTATTGACATGATTCTTATCTTTTACATTTTAATTGTTAGCTTACATGATGAAATTTGTTTCAAAATTATTTTAAGGAAAAAAAACATTTCATGATGATTGATTTTAAAATCTTATTTACTAGTGTTGTTGGCTTATTTTTTATTTAACTACAATAAATTGCGTAAATTGACTTGAAAATTATTGTTAGTTCATTTAAGTGAAATTAAAAAAAAAAATTTCGAAAAAACCTATGTTAGTTCATCTTTTTTTCCTTTTGAATAATTCTTTCCTGATATTTTTATAACCTATGCTAGTTCAATTTTGTTTGTTTTAAACACATTTCTTAAAAGATTTTGTTTTCATAGTCCTTGCTAAAATGGTCATGTTCATTTTTTTAGTAGATTTTTCAAGTGTATTTTTAATCCATTGTATATTGATCCTTATTTGTTTTCAAAAAGAGTTCTCAATTGATTTTATGATCATTGATGACTTGGTTTTGATTTTTCTTGAGCAGATTTTTAAAGTGATTTTTCAATTCGATATTGTTTTTCTTTACTTATTTTCAAGCAAACTTCTGAATTGTTTTACATCCATTGACGACTTGGTTATGTTTACTTTTTAGTAGAGTTATCAAATGATATTTCAATTTATTATTAAATAGTTCATACTTGTTTTCAAATAAAGTTTTCAACTAATTTTATCGTCATTAATGACCTGGTTTTATTTGTCTTTATGCACAGTTTTCAAGTGATTATTTTTATTTATTATTGAATTGTTCTTGCTTATTTTCAAGTAGAATTCTGAACTGATTTTATGTTTGTTGATGACCTGGTTCTTTTCGTTTTCAAGTAGATCTTTCAAATAATTTTTCATTTTATTTTTAAGCTTTTCTACTCATTTTCAAACATGGTTCTAAACTAAAATTATGGTTGTTGTAGACATGGTCCTATTTATTTTTAAGTGGTTTTTTGAAATGATTTTTCAATTTATTATTGAATTATTCTTGTTTTTTTTTTTCAAGTAGAGTTCTTCATTGATTTATGATTGTTGATGACTTGGTTTGGTTTATTTTTTAGTGGAGTTTTCAAATAATTTTTCATTTCTTTGTTGAATGTTTCTCTCAGTATGTGTGTGGCTATAGAGTTGTTGATTGGATTGATAATTGTGATAATTGACCAAATATCAAATTGTTGATATATCATTAACTTCTTTATCAATATGTTATTTGTTTTTCATTTCTTCCTTTCAATAAAGAGAAATTACTATTAGGAACTAAATCCTAAGTGAAAACAAATAACAGCCTTATAAATCAAATGGCATGTGAAATTTTGCTTGCTTATAAATCTTAACATGCTTAATTGTCATGGATAACACCAAAAAAATAAACAATAAGGAAAAAATCAAATAAAGTAGTAAAGTAAAGAAAAACGGTAAAGAAAACCAATAAAATAAAACAATAAAGAAAAGAAATAAAAGAATGGTTGGCCTAGTTCCATTTGGTTCAACATTTTATTATGTGTTAATTAGGCGATAACTCATATGTAAAGCTGACTTTAACTATTAAAAAGTGATGTAGAGCTGAATTTAACTATTAAAAAGTGGGACCTTGTTTATTTGAGTGCTTGTTTTCCTATGTATTTAATTTACTTATTTATGTTATCGAGTAATGAGGCCACCATTTTCTCAAAGATGGCTTTTTCATGCATTTTCTATTTATTTATCAAAGCTTTGAAGGTTATTCGATAATCATATCATAGGTAAATAAATAGAAGATGTTATATATATATATATACACACACACACACACACACTTTGATTATTATTATTATTATTATTATTATTATTAACTTTCTTCCTTCTCTCTTTGATATGGCATGCTTGATTGGATTTACTAGTTTAAGGGTGCTCAAGCCTTACCCTTTTGATTGCATCCCTGATTTACTAGGTTGCCTAACTCGCATTAAAAATTTTATTTTGTTGTTTTAAAATTTTTAATAAACAAAAACATCTAGATATTTATATGAACATTATTCTTTTATCTCATTCTTTTATATGAGATAACTCATTTGTTATTTCTTGAGTTATATGCTATCATTTTTTACATGCATGTATATTTGATTTATGTGTAATAGGTACTCAAAAAGAATTCAAAGGGGTTCTTTTTTTTCTGTTTATCCCCGTACTTTTTTCCTTAAAAACCAAACAACCTTGATGGTTTGATATAAAAATAACAAAACAAATGTACATATTTTAACTTGCATGCAATGCAACTAACTTTAAATAGGATATTGTTGGATGATTGTTACCTTATCTTTGTATAACCAACCCCTCACCTTTGATATCTAAACAAAACCAGTTATTTAGGTTTTTTATTTAACTTAAATCAAGTAACGACTCACTTTCTTTATTTTCCCTCTTAAAGCTCATTATCTAATGTCCCTTTACTACATTATGTTATTATGTTAAACAGTGATTGATTTTCTTTTAGAGTGAGTATAATTATTTAGGTTACTTTTATTCTTGATAGAATTCAGTTAAAGTGAACTTGGTGTTATAACAAGTGGTTGCTATTAGTGCGAAGAAAAAGTGGTTATAATACATTACTTGGTTCCTCACCAATGCAAGTATAAACAAATAAAGGATTGGGAAATCCCTAGGTGTACTTGGGGTTTGAATATGAGCATGGTTGAATGAGGTTAATCTTTATCTCTACACTATTTGTTTTATTGTTTTGTGCTTAATTATTTAAAGTTCATTGTCTTTATATATATTTCCTTTATATTTTTTCTTGTTTTGTCTTTAAATTTAGTCATAAGTTTTTATATATCCATATAGTTGTTTTTATCCTATTCATATCTATTTATGCTTCCTCTGGACCTAGCAATTAGTCCTTCATTTGGAGTTTGGAATCTTGAATAGAACTTAACCATTTTAGAGAAAAGATCATGATCAATGAGAATAAGGCACCTTAGTTTGATGTCTCTAACTATGATTATTTGAGTTATAGGATGAAAGCATACTTGTTTTTACAAGATATTGAGATGTGAAATATTGTTAAAAATAGCTTTTAAATTCCTATAAATATCGTAAAAGGTGTGATTAAGGAAAAACCCATGGAGAAATTTGTAACACTAAAAATGAGTTAAAGTTAGTAAATGTGCAAAGTGTATAAAGATAATATTGACATTAAAATGAAAGGCATTGCACTCAAAACTTCACATGATGATGATAGTGAAGAAGATGATGAATACATTGGTTTATTATGATAAAATTCAAAAGCATGTTAAAGAAGAAGAAACTCCTTAATAGACACAACTACAAAGATGATAAGTGTTAGACTAGAAAAAATGAAACAAATTATTTGTTATGAATGCAAGAAGCCTACACACATTTAGAGTGATTGCCTATTACCTAAAAGAAATTAAAAGCCAAAGCCAAGAAAGCTTTGAAATCTACTTTGAAAGAACATTTCCTAAGAAAAATTGATGGTGAATCCATAATTGAAGGGATATACAATCCCTCTTATGGAAAAAATATGACAACATGTATTTCAAGAAAAAACAATGTTTTATAGAACAATGTGATAATAATAAGGAGACACAAGATAGGTGATACTTGGATAGTGGTTTCTTAAGACATATACTCGAAGACGAATCTAATATTCATTATCTTTTCTAATAATGGTGAAGTACATCTTATTTTTGGTGATCAAATTTTTCCTACTATTGAATATGTTTTGCTTATTGATAATTTAAAGGATAACTTGCTTAATATAAGTCAACTTCATGACAAAAACAATAAACTTATCTTTGAATTTGTGTTTTGCCTTGTAGTGTACATGGAACATAAAAAAGTTATACTTCTTATGCTACTTGCTTATACTTTTTTTTTTCTATTTCAAGAACATAAAAAAGTTATACTTCATAAAGGTATACTTTTTATGCTACTTGCTTATACTTCTTTTTTTTTTTCTATTTCAAGAACATAAAAATGTTATACTTATTATGCTACTTGTTTATACCACTTTTTTTTTTATTTCAAGTTATAACAAATAGATATTAGAAGAGCTTTTTCAAAGGAATATAATTTGGAGAGGATTTGTGTTGAACAACCATTCAAATATAAAAAGCATTTGTCTATGGATTGAAAATGCTAAGTCAATTTTGTTTTTTTCTCAAACGGTATGTTATCAGTAAAGTGGATTTTACTCTTTTGATCTTAGAACCTACCACACATTTGAGTCATTTGAGTCAAAACTCTACCCAACAAAATATAAATGGTACTAGCATATGTGCACGCGCTCCGCAATGGATTAATAATAAAAAAATTTCAAATGTAAAAAAAATCTTAAGAGTATAGAGAATATTTTAAGTGCCTTGAATCTAGCAGGCATGCAAACTCAAGACAGTTAGGTCTAGCGGTCATGCCAGACCCAAAAGCCTTGGGTTTAGTTGGGTCTGACAGTCATGCCAGATCCAATAGCCTTGGGTCTAGTGGCTAAGCAGACCCAAGAGCTAGGGTCTCACGGCCATGCCTAATAAAAAACTTTTTATAAAGTTTTCTATTTATTATAAAAAAAAAACATTTAAACTATCATTGAAATATCCTAAACCAAAATGCTAAATAATATTTTTTTATTTTTTCTTAAAAAAACATTTAAATTATCCTTGAAGTATCCTAAATAGAAATCTGATTAGTACTTAAAAATACATTTTTATCAAGGTTTTATATCATCATTTTGCACTTAAAGTATTAGTAACTCCTTAATTAGAGCATTTTTTATAATATCATGTCTAATACTATATGATACCTTTAATTTATGGTAAATGTCCATCTTAAATGCAGTCCTATCACATAAATAAAGGGATTGATTGATGAGTTTAACTACTGAAATTGAGAAGACAAAGAGAGGGCTAAGCTTAGAAAAAATATGTTGGTTCACTCCAAACTGGAACACTGTGCAGTCATTGGGTCATATCTGGAGCTGTAGATCTTGGATTTCAATTTGGTTTATATGGCTAGAAAGCTAAGGCATAGACATAAAACATTCAGGAGAGTCAAAGACTCAATTCTGCTATTTGGAAATCCAAATCTTAGCATCAAAAGAGAAGTCTGAATCTGTCTTGCAGCCCAGACACTATTCAGTGTTCAACCCATATCTCGAGTTCTAGAAGTCCAAATGCACCGATTCTTTTCTTGTTGGAAAGCTGAGACAATTTCCTAGAACCTTCATGAGACAATCTATTCCAAATCTGATGTTAGCAATGATGTTTTGTTCAGATAAGAAGATAAAGATTGTCACTAAGTCAAGATGTGGCCACCCACTCAACAATTAGTCATCAAATCAATATTTCTGAATTTTAGCCTATAAAAGAAGTCATTTGTCAAGCATTTAGGCATCTTGGTTTTCAGATCAAGATCATGTTCTTGCTCTCTCTCTTTATATTTTTGTAATGCTTAAGTTTTGGTTATATTAATCTCTTGTTTATGCTTTTCATTTCCTTTCCTTTACTTAGTTAACTTGTATCTTATTTATGTTCTTATCTTGTTTATTTATGTTTCTCTCTTTCATTATGTTTAGCTAAGTTTATTATGTCAAGGTGAAAAGGTTACATTAATAGTGTAAGAATAAGTATAGTATAAACTCAACATCAACTTTAATGTTTGATACTAACATGTTTTGTATTTGTTATCTTATTCACTTTTAATAATTTGCTTGTTAAATGGTTAATCTAGATTTATGTTGTATAACACATGGTACTACAAATACTTGGCACTTTCATAGCTCAACCGTATGGTATAACCAACACCTTTGCTAAGAAAAGAACTTGATTTGTTGTTAACATAAGTTATAATCATGAATACCTGATAACATTTACAAGTCTTAACATAAGATAACTAATGTAATCATGTTAACAATTTATAATCCGATTGGAACCTCCTTTGTGTGTTGTTTCCAATTGAGTAATAAAAAGAGTTTATACTATACTTGTTTGAAATACCATTAGTGGATCCTCTAACCTTGACAATTTTTTTATCCTTATTCAATCCTTATATAAATATCACATCTCAAAGCTCTCTTCAACTCATTTTCTGTTATTATCTATTTCTTTATTTGTAGTTTATATAGTTAAACTCCATGTGGTTCGACCCTGGTCTTGCCGGGTTATTTATTACTTCGGCATTCCTACACTTGAGAGAAGACATCAACTCTTTGGTCGTGTCAAAATCCTAATTAATTTTTTTAAAATATGTTTTTATTTTTTCTAAAAAAAACATTTAAACTATCCTTGAAATATCCTAAATAGAAATGCTAATTAATTTTTTTTATAAATGTTTTTTTTATTTTTTCTAAAAAAAATATTTAAACTATCTTTGAAGTATCGTATATAATTTTTTTTTACAATAGCCTTGGATTTGGCTTGGATCATAAATAAGTTTTTTCAATAGCCTTGAGTCTGGAGGCAAAGCCAAACCTAATAGCCTTAGATCTGATAGAAATACCAGACTTAAGCGCCTTGTATCCAACAGCCATGCTAAACCTAAGTCTTTTGAGTCTGTTTAGGTCTGGCAGCCAACCCAAACCTAATAGCCTTGGGTCTGTCGGTATGCTAGACCCAAGAGCCTTTGGTGGCCATAACTAATTAATTGTTTTTATAAATATTTTTTATTTATTATAAAAAAATAATTTAAATTACTCATGAAGTATCCTAAACCTAAATGCTAATTAATTTTTATTTTTATATAGAAAAATATTTAAATTATCCTTGAAGTATTATAAACAGAAATCCTAATTAATTTTTTTTATTTTTTTCTATAAACAAACATTAAAATTATCATTGAAGTACCTTAAAATTGTTTTTTTATAAATGTATTCTATTTTAAAAAAAAAAAACTATTTACACTATCATTGAAGTATCCTAAATATAAATTCTAATTAATGTTTTTCATAATTGTCTTTTTTATTTTTTCATAAAACAAAAAAAAATTAAAATACCCTTAAAGTATCCTAAATAATAGTTTTTATAGTGTTTTTCTATTTTTTATTAAAACAAATTTAATTATCCTTGAAATATTCTACAGAATTTTTTTATTAATTGTTTTTACTTTTTATAATAAAAAATTAAACTACCCTTGAAATATTATAAACAGAAATCATAATTAATGATTTAAAATGGTTTTCTATTTTATCTATAAAAAAACATTAAAATTTTTATTGAAGTATCCTAAATAGTGTTTCTATAAATGTTTTTTATTTTTTATAAATGCTAATTAATTTTTATTTAATTTTTATAAAAAAGTACATTTAAATTATCCTTAAAGTATCCTAAATAAGTTTTCTATAATTAGTTACTATTTTTCATAAAAACAAACATTTAAACTACCCTTGAAATATCCTAAATAGAAATTCTAATTAATTTTGTTTTAGAAATTGTTTTTATTTTTTATAAAACAAAACATTTAAACTATCTTGATGTAATCTAAACAGAAATTCTAATTAATTTTTTTATAAATTTTTTTATTTTTTATATAAAAAATATTTAAACTATCCTTGATGTTATTTAAACAGAAATTCATATTAATTTTTTATAAATATTTTTTATTTAAACTATATTGAAGTAACTTAAATAGAAATCCTAACTAATTTTTTAAAAATTTTGTTTTATTATTTTTGTATAGGCTCTTTTGTCTAGATGACAAACAGACCCAGGAGCATTAGGTTTGACATCCATGCCTAATTATTGTTTTTACTTGTTATAAAAAAAAACATATTTAAAGTACCCTTTAAGTATCCTAAATCAAAATGTTAATTAATTTTTTTATTATTTTTATAATAAAAATATTTAAACTATTTTTTAAGTATCCTAAATAGAAATCCTAATTAATTGTTTTTTAAAAAAATTATTTTTTATAAAAAAAATATATAAACTACTCTTAAGTATCCTAAACATAAATTTTAATTAATATTTTTATAAATGTTTTTTATTCTCTCTTAAAAAACATTTAAAATATCCCTAAAGGAAGAAATCTTAATTAATATTTTTTTATTTTTTTCAAAAAAACAACATTTAAACTATTCTAGAAGTATCCTAAACAAAAATTCTAATTAATTAATTTTTATATTTTTTATTAAAAATATTAAAACTATCATTAAAGTATCCTCAATAAGTTTTATAAATGTTTTCTATTTTTAATAACAATAAAATATTTAAACTACTCTTGAAGTATCCTAAACAGAAATACTAATTAATTATTTTTATAATTTTTATTTTATTTTTTTATAAAAAAACATTTAAACTACTCTTGAAGTATCCTAAATAATTTCTTTCAATAGCTTTTGGTCATTTTTTAAACTACCACTGATGTATCCTAAACAAAAAATGCTAATTAATTTTTTTTTATAAAAAAACTTTTTAAACTACACTTGAAGTTTACTAAGCAGAAATCTTAATTAATGTTTTTTTAGAAATTTTTTTATTTTTATAAAAAAAAACATTTAAACTACCCTTGAAGTATACTAAACAGAAATCTTAATTAATGTTTTTTTAGAAATTTGTTTATTTTTATAAAAAAAACATTTAAACTACCCTTGAAGTATACTAAACAGAAATCTTAATTAATGTTTTTTAGAAATTTTTTTTATTTTTATAAAAAAAATATTTAAATTATCTTTGATGTAACCTAAACAGAAATTCTAATTAATTTTTTTAAAATTGTTTTTATTTTTTATAAAAAAAATTTTAATTATCCTTGATGCAACCTAAATAGAAATCCTAATTAATTTTTTATATATATAAAAAATATTTAAACTATCCTTGGTGTAACATAAACAAAAATCCTAATTATTTTATAATTTTTATTTTTTTTTTATAGGTTCTTTGTTCTTGCGGTCAAGCAGACCTAGGAGCATTGGGTCAGACATCTATACCTAATTAATTTGTTTTACTTATTATAAAAAAAACATTTAAAGTACTCTTGAAGTATCTTAAACCGAAATGCTAATTAATTATTTTTATTTTTTATAATAAAAACATTTAAACTACCTTTGAAGTATTCTAAACATGAATCGTAATTAAATTTTTTTATTTTTTTATAAAAATTTATTTAAACTACTCTTAAAGTATCCTTAATAGAAATGCTAATTAATTTGTTTATATATATATTTTTATTATTTTTTCTAAAAAACACATTTAAACTATCCCTGAAGTATCCTAAATAGAGGTCCTAATTAATTGTTTTTATAAATATTTTTTATTTTTTCCAAAATAATATTTAAATTATCCTAGAATATCCCCTATAAAAATTCTAATTATTTTTGTAATTTTTTTTCCTATAAAAAAAATTAAAAATATCATTGAAGTATCCCAAATAATGTTTTTATAAACATTTTCTATTTTATATATAAAAAAAAACCTTTTAAACTACCTTTGAAGTATTCTAAATAATGTTTTTCAATAGCCTTATGTCTGACAATCATGTCAGACCTAATAGCCTTGAGTCAGGTGGTCATGCTTCAACCCAACATGTGTCAATAATTTTTAAAATAAAAAATAGAAAAGACAACGCTCCTCAATATCTACAATGCGGTTCATAGTATAAATATTTTTTGTTTATAATATGGTTCATAGTATAAATACGCTATATATACAACACCAATACTATATACAACATACTAAAACCAGTGAGTTTGGGTGAGCCATATCAAAGACAAGCAACTGCCAAAACATTACTAATAGTAGGTAATGCAAAGATATAAAGAAACTTAATTTTGTAAACAAACGAATCAGCATTTTTCATGAAAGAGAACAACACAAGCAAGAAAAGGATTCGATGTTCTTCGCAGTACGACCATTAGAACATGAATATGATGCTTCTAATGGCATGCCATCAACCAAGTATCCTATATAATCCATGAAGGCCCTTAATGATGGAAAGCAATCAATATCTTTCAAATAATAGGAAACCAAGAGAGCCCAGGTAATTATACTAGTATAACTTCATCTAAAAGTATGAACATCGTATATTAATCTAGTTTTACTCTGTACTTTTCTTGGTTTCACTATTTCCAAGGCTAGAGAAAAACAACTTATGATCTGAGCTAGTGATGGAGACGCAAACAACTTATCTTGGGGCATATTCCATCATCACTAGTAACTTATTTTGGGGCATATGGGGGGCAGCTTCACTGTCACTCTCAAGAAATCTTGCTCGCTACACAAATATGAACGGGAAGAAAAAGATATGATCATAAGATGACATGAATTGTGGGGGCAGAGGGAGGGTGGCTCAGCAGCAGCAGCAGCAGCAGCAGCAGAATAGCTAAAGATAAAAAGGAGGAAAAGTAAAAGTCTACCGTGGATTTTGACAACACTTACTAATTACTAAAGCCATGTGTGGACGCACAAGAATGAGAGTATCATTCAACATTATGTAATATCTTTTTATGGATCAAAATGAGAATTTAAGATCTTGTCATCTCCAAGAATTACCCATAAAAACAAGTCTAAAATATCATAAATATGATAAGGTGATTGATTATATGAAATTTTTAATAATTATGATAGCATGGGATATTAATCAAACATTAGAAAAGGAGGAAATATGAAAAAAGTGAAAGAAAATGTGAAGTAAGAGAGAAAATCTCCCAGGTAGATGAATAGTTAAATTAGCAATGAAAAAGGTTAAAGTGATCTTAGCTCAACATAAATAGGTTTTGCTTAAAACACATGGTGTCAAATCTTTCTAAAATACAAAAACCTGTCCTCGATTAACTTTTCTGAGTAAGAACTCTACCCATCAAAATCTAGATGGTAGAAGCAGCAAACTAAAATTGATAACACCTTTTGTATCTTTCTATATTTTAGAAATTTCAAAACCATCTCAAATATGTATTCATTGTTGTTTGAAAATATGATTGTTATCATTTTTTAAAGTGTTTTTCACTCGAAAATATATTAAAATAATATTTTTTATTTTAAAAAAATTATTTTTGATATCAGCACATCAAAATAATTAAAAATACCAAAAATATTAATCGAAGCAAAAAAAATCAATTTTTTTCAAAAACACTTTTAAAATGCAAAAACAAACGGTGATTTAAAATTAAAATCGTCCATGCCTATGCATTTAAATCACCACCGCTTCCAATTGCATGATTGACTTCAGTATACAGTGATTATTCTCTCTGAATCAACATTATCTTCTTCCTAATAAACTTTGATAGTTTTTAAATTTTGAGGGTAAATTGATATAAAAATTATTTGATGGAAAATTAAAACTGTATTTTTTGAGGTAGTCCCAAAATTATTTATAAAATTTGAAAACTTATTTATTTCAATTTAAGTATTATATGATTAAAAACTTATTTCTTTATATACTATAATCTAACTAGATTAAGTATTATATGATTAAAGACTTATATGTGTATGTTTTCTTTTTTGTACCACTTTATTTAATAATTACATTACATGACAAAATAATTCTTCTTTATTTGATTTTTTCTTTGATCCCAAATCTTTTGAAATTTAATCAAGGTAATGAAAAACAATTACTATATTAGCTAGTAAATTAGGTTACATTAAATTAATTTTTAACGTACTTTAAGTTAGATTACATTCTATAAAGACTTGAGCTTATTTTTATTGTAATATTTTCTTCTTGTAAGGAATGATTTTTCTCTTATAAGAGAAAAATCAAATTATGAAAGTGCAAGTGGCACTTGAACCACTTAGGATTATTCTTTAAGTGTAAACCAAAGAGAGGTTTTCAATCCTAATCCTTAACAAAGATTATGTGAAAGGTTCTAAATATTGATCCTTAAAAAAACATTATGAGTGATTTTTTTAATTTTTAGCCTGTAAAAATATTAGGAGATAGGTTTGATTCTAAGCCTAAAAAAAGATCAGGTTTGATCTTGAGCTCATAAAAGAATTTGGTTTGATCTTGAGCTCAAAAACAATTGTGTAAGGTTTAACATTGAGCCCATAAAAGGATTGGTTTGACTTGAGCTCGTAAAAAAATAGGTTAAATCCTAAACCCATAAAAGGATTGGAAAAAGCTTTCAATCTTTAACATATGAAAAAGATTACATAAAGGTTTAGTCTCATTCGCTAAGAAAATCATGTGTGGTAGTAAATACTTGAATGGTAGTTCAAAAGGTATAATAGGTGATTGTCCAAACTAATATAAAATTGGTGTGTGTCTCTCTTTCCTTATCTCTTTAAATTTGTGATTATTGATATTGTTTGGGTGTTTCGGCTACTTGGCTTATTAAGAGCTAATTTGTGCGTCTTGTTATTAATTATTTATTTTAGCATTGTTAAAGAAATTATGATTAATTTTGGCAATCTTGATTTAATTGGATATTAATTTTTTAAAGTGCTATAAAATTAGATAAAGTCATAATTCACCACCCCTCTTAGGCTTTTTAAGTTTTTTAATTGATAACAAAGCTTAGACTTCTTGTTTGAGGTTTAACCACCTATGAGACAAAAGGGACAATGTTTAATTAGGGCGTCTTTTTTTGAAGATAAAAACTGGGACAATGTTTAATTAGGGCGTCTTTTTTTGAAGATAAAAACTATCCTATTAGAAAGTTAGTATGCAAACTTTCCTTGAGTCTATTGATATTGAATTGTGAGATATCGTTGAGGATGAATATACTCGACCCACAATGATAAACTTGAAATAAGAAGTGATTCCTAAACCTATAAGTGAATGGGATTACAAACAAAAGAAAAGTCATAGTTATAATTCAAAAGTGATGAATGCATTATTTTGTGCTCTTAATCATGTGGAGTTCACTAGAGTAAAGAATTGTAAAACATCTTTTAAAATTTAAAGACTTTTAGAAGTTACCTGTGGGGTAAAAGTCAAGTTAAAGACAGATTAATAAACCTTACCAAAGAATACGAACTCTTTAAAATAGAGCCAAATGAGAGCATTCAGAAAATGCACAATAGATTCATTACATTTGTTAGTAAACTAGTTAGCATAAGGAAAAACATCACCAATAACGAAATGATTGGTAAAATTTTAAGATCTTTGCCTAGAGCTTGGGAAACCAAGGTAATGACTATTAAAAAGGTTAAGAATCTTAAGACTCTTAATTTTGATGAGTTTATTGGATCTTTAATTGTTGATGAAGGAAAAATCAAAGAGCTTAAGGTTAACAGTAGTAATATCAAGAAGAAATCCTTAACCTTAAAAGCCATAAATAAGAATGAGGGTAGAAATGGATATAATGGTGAGGAAGATGAAGATCTAGCCGTAGTGACTAGAAACTTCACCAAATATTTGAGGATTAAGAAGTATGGTACAAATCATAGAAATTTTAGAAGAAAAAAGGGTGACAATAGAGAATCTAGGAGCCAGGATGCTATCTTTTGCTATGAATGCAAGAAGTCAAGTCATATGAAGTATTATTGCCCAAATGTCAAAAAGATATCAAAGTGTGATAAAAAGAAAAGGGCAATAAAAAGTCTACTTATGATGACAATGATGATAATACCACTTCTTCAAGTGATGATGATGATTCAAAATTGAAGAAATTAGTCAATCTATGTATGATAGCTAATATTGACATCATCAAATAAAAAATTTGCTTAATGGCAAATAGCAACATCGATATTGATAAGGTAAATGAACTTGAACCTCAAATTACTTTTGATGAATTACAAGATGCATTTGATGAATTGTTTCATGATTACAAAAAAAATACATCAGAAAACATTTTTCTACAAAATAATTAGATGCAATCTTAAAAGATTTTGATGTCTTAGAAAGAAAAAATAATGATGTCTTGTTAACAATGAACATTGGTTTTAAAAGGCCATTGGATTTTTTCAATGAAAAAATAGTCTAAGAAAATGAGATTTTTAAAACTCAAGTTATTGATTTAAATTTTACTTTGATTAAATTTACTAAAGGAAATGAGAACCTAAATAGACTTCTACCAAGTCAAAGATGTTTTTAGAGAAAAGTAGTTTAAGATATGATCCAAAAAAATTTAAAACTTTACTCAAATTCATTGTTAAAGCATAAACATCTTCAAGCCTATGCAATTCTTGTGGAAAAAATAGTTTTCATGAAAAGCATTGCATGCATAAAAATATCTCAACCAAAATTAAAAATATTTGGGTGCTAAAAGACACATTTACTAACCACAATGGACCCATGAGATTATGATACCAAAACTAAATAGTTAAGATTTTTTCTTGTAGAAAAATAAGGACAAATGGTATTTGGATAGTAAATGTTCAAGAGAAATGACAGGAGACAATTCAAACTCACCTTTTAAAAAAAAAACAAATGTTAGATATGTGACATTAAAAGACAATAACCAAAGAAAAGGTAAAAGGTATCGGTAATATTAAAAAATCCCCCTACTAATTATGTGATAAGGGTCATAAATGTTATTTTAAGCAAATATCAAAGTATTTCTATGGTAATAGAGGTTTTTTTATTCTTTGCATTGCTTAGTAATTAACATTATTGATAACAAAATAATTTTCAAATGAAAAGAATTGAAAATATTTATATAGTTGATTTAAGTAAGATTAATAATGATATTAAGTGTTTTTAGTGCTTTGGTAGACTCACCTTATTATTGGCATAGAAGAATTGGGCATGCCTTGTGTTTGGCATAGAAGACTTAAACATGCCAACATGAAATTAATTGAAAACTTATCAATTAATTAAGAAAGAGTTTTTAATTAAAAACTTTCACAACTTGAGTACAAAAAAAAAGTGATTTGTAATGCTTGTCAATATAGGAAACAAGTCAAAATCTCCTTCAAAGCCAAGAATCAAGTCTCCATAAATCAAGCACTATAACTACTTTATATGAATCTTTTTGGTCCTATACATGTTTCAAGTCTTAGTGGTAAGAGATATACATTTGTCATTGCAGATGATTATAATTGGTTTACATGGGTTTTATTTCTTACACATAAAGATGAAGTAATTGAAGGCTTTTTAAGATTTTGTAGAAGAATTTAAAATGAAAAATATTAATTGATTTCTAAAATTAGAAGTAATCATTGTGGAGAATTCGATAATTTTTCTTTCAAAAATTTTTGTGAAGGAAATTGTTTCAAACATTAACTTTCTACTCCTATAACATAACAAAATAGTGTTGTTAAAAGAAAAAATCACTCTCTTCAGGAAATGGGAAAACCTATGTTTAATGAGTATAGTTTGCCTTAATATTTTTAGACGGAAACCACAATCACCTCTAGATATATTTCAAATCAAGTTTTTCTTCGATCAATTTTTTCACAAAACTCTATATGAGCTTTGGTTTGAAAGAAAACCTAACATGTCATATTGTCATGTATTGGATCAAAATGCTTTATTTTAAATACCAAAGATAATTTGGGAAAGTTTGATGTCAAATATGATGAAGTTATTTTTCTTGGTTACTCTTCTAATAGCAAAGCAAAATGTCACATATTGGCTAATTTGATGAGTCTCCTATTTTTAAGGACCAACATCATGTTTCTTGCAAATAACAAAAAATAAATTAAAAATAAACTTAGAAAATAATTATGATATTTAATGGCAATAAAAAAAAAAGTTAAATTTAGAAGAATACACATGGAAGAGATAATCTTTCATAAGAAAATATGTGATAAGGGTGACATTTTATTTCTCTTAAATATAACTAATCTCTTACCTGAATCTTTGAAATCAGTGTTAATATCTAGGATTCCTAGTTTTCTCTAATTATTAGGTGGTGACTCTATTTTAACTCCTTTTCCTTTATTTTTAAAAAAGTCTTAATCATTGTCATGGTATGGCACACTTCATGTGAATAATCTTACAACACTTGATGCTTACAATCTCTCTAATCTAAAAGCTTTCATTATTTTCATAATCTTCTTAAAGCTTTAAACTCTATTTGTATCAATCCTTTTTTTTTCACATTCTTGAGCTAGATTATATTTCATAAAGACTTGAGTTTAATTTATTATAATCTTCTCTTTATTAAAAGTTGTGAAAAATCCTTGTGAAAGAAGACATATTGTGAAAATCTAAGCAGCACTTGAATCATTTGAGAAAATATTTGGTTGTGAGCAATTGAAAGGTTAAGGTTTTAATTCTTGAAAAATATTATGAGTGAAAGGTTTTCTATTCTTGATCCTGTAAAAATATTAGTGTATTAGTAAGGTCTCAATTGTTAAAAAAACCTTGAGTTGATAGTGAAAACTGAAATAGTGGTTTAAGAAGTGAAGTAGCTAATTGTTCAAACCACTATAAATTTGGTGTATCTCTCTTGATCTCTATCTCATTTTATTTGTTCCTTTCATATTTGATATTTATTGTCAAAATTTAAAGTGTTAAAAAATTAAATGTCTTAAAGTATTAAATATTCAATTAAACTCTAATGCACCCTCTCTCTTAGGTTTTATTTTAGATTTTTAGAGATAGGACAAAGAAAGTCATAAAAAAAATAGAAAAGAGAAAAAGATTTCATTCAATTATATTTTGGGCATAAAAAAGTTAAAATTAGCACCAATGGGTTCAACTTGAAGAAGAAAGTTCAATAGAGGTGATTTTTCTCTTTAACCATGATAGAAAAATAGATTAAGCTTGTAAAGTTATTTTTTATTTGGTTTAATTTTTAGTTTTTAGATTATTTATAGGTGTTATTTAGGTTTTAGAATTTTCTTAGGTTTATTTATGAAAAATATATTGAAATTTGGTTTTGGAGTCCAAATTATTCGGACTTTGATTTTCCACCTCTAGTGATTAGAATTTGTTGTAGTAGATGACATGTTATTCTTTTGTTTTTGAGAAAATAAAAACTCATGAAAATGACTTGTTGTCCACTAGATATAAGAAAAAAAAACAAGAAATAAATATACGGATCTAGACTACCATGGGCACAAATGAAAACACAAAAAAGACAATTAAAATAAGCAGCACAAAATTCTTTCAAATAAGGCCACACCATGAACCTTAATTTGAAATTTTATTTCTAAATATTTTCAACACATAAATATATTTCAATAAAAAAATCCTTGTTACAAATATTTTAGGCTTTTTATATACTAGTAACAAGTCTTAAACAAAAATAATAGAGTGATCACAAATCCATACCTAGTTTTGATAATCCATTTTAGAGGTATGAGCAGAGGAGACAACACCTTGATCGGAATGAGTATTGTGGAGATTTTAGTGATCCAATTTATAATGAGATATATGTGAATTAGTATTTTTCATCAATTTATGATGTTTATTTTGACGATAATTATATTAATAATGATAGAATAAACAATGACAGTAATGGCAATAAAGATATCATCAATGGTGTTTTCATTGATAAGTTAGAGTTTGAGTGCAAAAAAAATATGGAAGGTGCCCAACAAAGAAAAATTGATGTAGACTTGTTGGTTTTCTTATTACAAGTTTACTATTATCACTAAGGTAAATTTATTTAAGGGTTATATGGATACAACACATGTTGATGAAGGAAGTTTGAGGTTTGCAATTTATTATCGTAGAAACCAATGGAAGAGAAATCATTTCTCAATTAATTCTTTTAATGAAAAATTCAATATGAAGAGAATGAAGTAGATGTATGAAATTATTGTGCAAAGAGAAGAAAGAAAAGGGATTAGAGAGCCTTGATTGGACATCCATAAAATCAAGGCAAGAGTAATTTAAAATTAGGTGTGAGTTTTACAACCTGGACAAATTAATGTAGGAGGTTTTTTAAAAAAATTATTTTTCCTTATTTAGTTTAGAAAATTAAGTATTTTAATTAATAATTTTATTTCTCCTAGTTTGTTTATGAATTTTATTACTTTTTTTTTATTTTTAGGTTTTCTAATTTGTTTAGGTGTGTTTTTATTTATTTATTTAAGGAGTTGTAAACCACTTACAAAGAAAGATTACTTGAAAAGAAAATATCTAGTAATAAAATTCTAAATTAAGATTTTTATGTAGTAATCCTATTCGGTAAAAATTTTGTATTGTATGTTGTTATTGTTTATTCGGTAAAAATTTTGTGTTGTATGTTGTTATTGTTTTTCTTGTATTGTTTTTATATACATCCAATATCTAGGCACTTGAGCTTTTCTATTTTTATGTAAAGCTGCATAAACCTCGACATCCAAACCCATACATGTTTAGGTTGGCCCTCCCCCTTAATAATTTTTAATATTCTAAAATAAAATCCTTTAAAATAAAAAAAATACAATGATATTTTAAAAATTATATAATGATAATTCAGTTAAGATTAGGGTAATTTTTTATTTTATTTTTGCAATCAATCAAAAATCCGACAGAGTTTTCTCTATATTTATAAGTACCAAGTTATCGACTCTTCTTCCACAATTTTCAATTATCAAATTTTCTACTTGTCCTATTATCAAGGACTTCATCCTCTCATTACATCATAATTTCTCAATAATCAAATTCACACATATTTAAACAATTTAATATCACACATTTACATAGATGCAATTCAATGAATTATTCTACAAATTATAACCGAAGTACATTACACAATTCAAAGATTTACAAATAAAAACCATGAACGAAATTTTAATTGAAATAAGTACATAATTAAAGAAGAAATTCATAATTAAAATTATACTACAAAAAAAAAAGCTTTCGATAAACTATTGACTCATTAAATTTTGAAATTTATATTACATAACAAAATAATAAATTTATTCATTACAAAATGATACCCAACAAAATATAAGGAAACTAATCTATTGTTTAGTCCAATATAGAGATGTACCTGAAAATTGATTTAATACAATAATTCGATTAGATAAATGAAATAAAATATCAATAAATTCTTTCTTAATTTCTTTTTTTCTTTATTTTTGAAAATTTACTCATAAGATCTTTAAATTAATTTTCTCATCTAGTAATATATATTTCAATTAAATTTCAGAATAATCCTTAATTATTTTTTGAACATCAACCAAAAATATAATTATTCATATCGCTCATTAACCCGAGCATTAATTCCACTAATAGGTGATTAATGTATTGCCCGCCCATTCAACAAGCACTAATTCTAGCAATCCAAAAAATTAGTTCAATGATTCAGTCATTCATCAAAGTACTAATCTCATTAACCATGAAATTAATTCCTCATCATGTCAATTTGCTAGGGCACTAATTTCATTAAACCAGGAATTAGTTCAATGATTTGTCCATTCACTAGGGTATTAATCTCATAAAAAAGAGAATTAATTTCTTATTACACCTATTTACCAGGGCACTAATTCCACTAATCCAGGAATTAGTTCAATGATTTGTCCATTCACTAGGGTATTAATCCCATAAAAGAGGGAATTAATTTCCTATTACACCTATTCACTAGAGCACTAATTCCACTAATCTAGGAATTAGTTCAATGATTTACCTATTCACCAGGGTATTAATCTCATTAACCAGAAAATTAATTCTTTATTACGCCTATTCATTAGGACACTAATTTCATTAATCCATAAATTAGTTCATCACATCATATATCTTATTTCCTCAAGTAAACAATATAACAATTACTAATCTATTAATCATAATTAATCAGATAAAAATACATATTGACCAATAATAAATTCGAGCACTAAATAATTATCTAACAACTGAGTTCAAGTTAAAGTTTCATGCTGCGGTATTAGCAGCCTCTCCTAAATTAATAAGTATATCACACCATTTCTTTACACACACACACTCAAACATCATAATATTCTACTTTTTATATGGATACAATGAATAAATGAAATCCTTCTAATTATCCTTTTATTTGTCAATAAATTAGATTTAAAGAGAAACATGAAAATTTCCTTCATTCTGTTGTAAATCTTCTTCCTATTCTTCAAATTCTCACATTGTAACAAAATTCATTTCATCATTCAAATCAATACATATATATTTCTTTAATTTTATTTGTTTTTTCGCCAAAATTTACACTAAAGAAAAACATAAAAATTTCATGTTCTATTCACTCTTTAACATTAATTTCATCTTTTTTTTATACAATCTCATCATCTTATCAAAATTCTTAAATTATTATTATTATTATTTTGTCAAAAATCCCTTCTTCAAGAACACTTAGAATTTTGCTTCAATTACCATAATTTCTTACTTTTTATGCTCCCTTCAATAATCTTAATACAATTTCACAATCTATTGCAACTTTTCCCAAAAATTTATCAAGAACTATAATTTTAATTTTACAAAGTTCAATCAATTTAAAGTACACATTCTTCAAGAATCTTTATTTAAAAGTGTTAAAGCACCTTACTAGGCAATAGCTAAAACTTTAACACTTTTAAATTGAGAAATTTTTCTTAACTTTGATTTCTTTCCTCTCTTTAGTTGAATGCTTCTCCTTCTCCTTTGAAAAATAAGGTTTTTTTTTGTCTTTCCTTCTGCGCACACACACTTGAACACACGCAGGCGCGCGTGCATAGACACACACTTAACCTTTTTACAAATTCCTTCAATGTCCTTTAATAGTAACTTATATGATTTTTGGGTAAATTTTTTCAAATCCTGATACCTGTTTATACCAAATTTTACTCGAGCTATTTCAAATATCACTAAGGGCCTATTTGGGAGTGTGATTAAGGTTACTTTTCAAAGTGTTTTTCACTCAGAAATGCATCAAAATAATGTTTTTTATTTTATTTTTTAAAAATTATTTTTGACATCAGCACATCAAAATGATTTAAAAACATCAAAAAAATATTAATTTAAAGCAATGATATTATCTGGGGTTTTATAAATATTTCGTACAATCTATCATCATTCTTATAATTTAATTTATCACTTACCATTTTTTTTATAATCTTGACTTTTATCATTATCAATGATATTATTTGGGGTTTTATAAATACCATAATTTTCAAATAAGATCAGAGGTTTTTAATGGTAATGTTAGCAATTAGTTTATAAATAATTATATATTAAAATAAAATGCATAATTTTTATTTTTTTTGAAATTCCTTGTTGATATTCAATAAAAATAAAATGTCTGATTATAAAAATTATCAAATCATATTTTTTTTTATTTTTTTAACCTGAAAAGATTCTTTTCATGAAAAGTCTTTATTAAAAAGGTCTTGTTATATATATATATATATGTATATATATATAATCAAAGAAGTGATTTTTAGGGAGAGAGACTTTTCTAAGCAATTCATAAAAATAAAAATAAAGAGTTTTTTTCCTGGGCAATTGCATTTTGATAGTTTCAAGTAGAATTGTTTTCCATATAAGAGAAACATTGTCCTCAATTTTATCATAAAAACAATTTATCCTGTTCTCAATTTTATCATAAAAACAATTTATCCTTAACTTATGATGATGAAATTTCTCTATAAATTAAATAAATAAACTTACACACATACACTAATTGTTTTAATGCAAAATTTTATAATTTAGTTGGTAAAATAAATTTTCTTAGCTTTCAATATTTTTATAAAAGCTATTATTAATAAAACAAAATGCAGGGAAAGAAAAATAGTTAGTATTTTATAATTTATATATATATATATATAAAAGTTTTAATAGAAAATCATTTTTAAAAGTAAAAAATATATTTTAATTTATTTCTAAATAAAAATTACTTTTAAAAAACAATCGTTTCTTCTCAGAGCAGCCCCATTCAATTCCAAGCATCTTCTTCTAATCCAACATAATTAACAATTAATTGAAAACAACTCCACCAACTTGCTAAATCTTCTTGTAAGAAGGTGAGCATGACAAGGCAGCTCTTTCGTCTC
>Ga0325414_1000769_pt1 | contig 28187 bp, 15 predicted proteins | sample PopdelMetagenome_8_FD_206183 | JGI IMG/M metagenome (GOLD analysis project Ga0325414, IMG submission 206183) | Populus deltoides microbial communities from Bellville, Georgia, United States - Leaf-PdKOR-R3 | ecosystem: Host-associated > Plants > Phyllosphere > Phylloplane/Leaf | place: USA... | reverse complement strand
AAGCCAAGAAGGCGGAACAACAATAAAAAAAAAAAAAAAAACAAAAAAAACAGAAAAAAAAACAGAAAAAGACCCACACAAAACAAATTGTTTTATCCTCTCCCACACGCACACTAACATCTACCATACACTAAAACATTCTCTGGAAAAGAAAAAAAAAAACACCCCCCCCCTCTCTTTTAAAAGACCAAAACAAAGAACCACCATTTTTGTTTCCTCCACTGTCCATGGCAGACTAGCACCTCGAGCTTCATTAGACTTCACCAGCGTCTCTCTCACAGCTCATCAGCAAGGCCAGCAGTTGCTGATTTCCACCGAGAGTAGCGGCAGCAGTTCTTCCACAGTCACGCCATTTCACAGTAGCAGCATTGATTTCTGCACCGTCAGCAGTAGTGGAAGATATTCTTTATCGCCAGCAGCTTCCTCCTTCTCAAGCAGCTCCAACAGTGCACTCCTGAGCACCATCGTGGACCTCTCCATCTAAACTGTGGCTTCCTTTTCTCCATTAAAGCAGTAGTGAAGGATTTTCTAACAGCAGCACAGCCTTCATCCCTTCAGTCCTTGGAAACAACCCTGAGCAGACTTTACCAGTGGCAACAGTGCAGCCTGTGTTGTTTCTCTGTCAAGCAGACCAGCAACTGTGATCAGCCCAGCACGTGAGCAGCGAACCTCTTTGCACCAGCGTTTGAGCCAGCTCCTCCTCTACACCAGCGATAGGACAAAAATGCAGCATCGTGAGCCTCCAGCAGCAGTCCAGAAATTGCAGAGTCCTCAGCCTCCATCAGCACTTCATCGCTTCTCTTGTTCCAGCTGAACACAGCACTAGCAGCACCAGCTAGGCAGCACCTCCTCTTCACCAGCGACAGTCCAATAGTGCAACACCGTGAGCCTCCAGCTTTCAATCCTGCAACAACCATTTTGACAACCCAGGTACAGGAAAGTTTCTCTTACGGTCTTCACGTTGAAGAATTATATCCAGCAAACGTTTCATTCTTGCCATGGTAATGGATTGGTGTAGATAGGTTTAACCTTGGGCCCTAGCTTGATAAATTTCATGGGTTATTTTTGCTGAAGCCTACTTACTCATTTCTATGGGATTAAATATGTGTGTTATCGGTTTATAAATATTGTGTGGACTTATATCTTAGTAATTTTTTGGACCACGCCTAGGTGCAGCCCAGAAGCCTAGCATTTATGGCTGGGTTAAACCTGAGCTCAGCCGCGTGGTTGGGTTGTACCTGTCAAATCTAAAGCAATGTTTGGCTTATGCAAATCTTGCAAGGAAAAAATAATATATTTTTTTGGTATTTATGATGTGTTTGGCAAACATGCCATAATGATTTTTTAACGGTTTTGTTTGTAAATTTTTATTGTTTTGCCTAATAAACTTTAAATGATTTTCAAAAAATTTGAAAAAAAATTAGGGACTATTTTAAAATTATTTATAGGTTCCTCACATACTTTTCCAACCATTTAATTTAATATTAGGGTTGTAGACTTACAATGTAAGATACTGACTTGATGTTAAATATACTTGGTTTTCTTTGAAATTTCAGAAAAAAATACAAAAAAATAAAAAAAATCCTTATTTGAAAAAAAAATATATTTTTATTTATGTGCATTTGTCAAATTCTAAAACTTTTCATGTATGTTATATATATATATATATATATAAAGAATTACATCTTTATCATACTTTGAAAAATACAAAAAAAAAATTAGTTAATAGGTATCACAACAAGTTCATAATTATTTATTAAGATTTGACCAAAATTTCAAAAATACCATAAAAATCAACCTGTTTATTTTTTATATATGTATTTTATATAATTTTTGGACTTTAGAATTATTAGGTTTTAAGTAGATAAGCACCTTTTTACTGATGATAATTTTTCTTGAATCTTAGACAGATCAATGAATATAAACATAAATTAGAACAATCAATCAACAAAGCAACTTACCTTAAGTAGGGTATACTAGGAGTGATGAGTCTTCTCCATGCACAACTAGCTCCTTTACTCAGACTCTCATGAACCATTAGGTTTCTAGTGACCGTAATACTAATTGGCAACTCTTGAACCCTATTAATTATATTTTTATGATTATTTCCTAACACTTTTAAAAACCCCTTTAACATACTCATCGTATGATCTTGTGCATGACACAAAAATGATAAAGGTATTGAAGAGGACATTGCTTCAATCACAAAGCATTTTCAAAGTTTTATAAGCAATAATCATGGTAACAAAATATTCTCAAACTACAAGAAAGATTGGAACAAGGAACTTTCAAGATGCTATAAATGCAATAAAATGGGTCACACCAAAGTAGTTTATCCACTTCTTCAAAATAAAAAGAAAAATCATCATTATAAGAGGACAATGAAAGCTACATGGAGTTATGATATGGACTCAAGTTAAAGCGATGAAGAAGAGCATGTGGTAAACATATGTTTTATGACAATTAAAAATGAAAATGAGGTACAATCTTTGAATGATGAATTCAACCTTACCTATTATAAGTTGTATCATACTCTAGAATCTTTATATGATGAATTTAAAAAGTTAGGTTCAAGATATAGCACGTTGAAAAAGAACTATACATACTTACTTGTAGAAAAAAAAAAGTCTTTGGAAAAGAAAGCTTGTATTGTAATTGATGATAATCATAAGTTGATTCAACTTGAAAGTGAAAACAAATCCTTAAAAGAAAAGGTAGAAAAGTTGACCACAACATTAACTAAATTCACATAAGGCTCTAAAATCTTAGAAACTATGCTGTCGAGCCAAACATATATGTTTAACAAAAAAAGGTTTAGGTTACCAACTTAAAAAGAATCAAAAGTATTTTGTTAAAGTTAAATAATCTTATAACCCTAATCATAAATGCAATTATTGTTGAGCTATAGATCTTTTGATTTATGCATGTCCTGTTAAAAATGATAAAGGTTTATAATATGACTTGGGTTCCAAAAGAAACCACCCCTAACAACAAAGAACTCATGAAAATATAGGTACAGAAAACCTCATCTTGATCTTTGTGTGTAGGGATCAAGAAAGTATGAAAAAGAGTTTTATAATAGTGATTGCTCTACAAGTAATAGATGATATCTTCATCAACCAAAGTAAGTGCATCAAAAATCTTCTAAAGATTTTGGATGGAACACAACAAAGTAGCTGATACACCTATAAGAACATCAACAAAACTTAATATGAACAAAAATGGTAAGAATGTAAATATCAATGTATGATTGGTTCACTCATATCCTTAAACTTCAGTAGACACGATATCATGTTTTGTATACGTCTATATGTATGTTTTCCAACCTTGCCATATAAAATACATGCTAGTGCCATAAAATGTTTATATATATATATATATACGAGTTGAGTTGAATGATCTATTTAGACGCAAACATTGATAAACGAGTTGAGTATGCAAAGTTTTGAAGTAAGAATCACTTTTGTGAAATAAAAAGTATTTTAGGCTTTAATGTTACTAAAGATGTTTGGGATGTTCTTTTTACGTGTATACATTAATGGACATAAGTTGGATATATTTTAGTGAACTAATGTATACCCCTAAGCATGAAAACCTTGAAATATTTGTTCAACTATAATTTTTATTGACTGTCCAGGTCTGAGATGAACTGGTTAACCAATTAAGCCAGAAAAACAAAGAACAACTATTAGATGAACAATAACTTTTTGATATTTTAGTTGAAGACAGTTTAAAAGTTTATAAGTTTTACAAAGATGTATATTTTAATTCACGAAACACATTTGGAAGAAAAAAATTAGAAAATTATGGTTTTTATGTGAATTGATCAACTGATTCATACATCTGGATCAATCAGCCAACCGGTTGAGCCAGAAAACTAGTAATGAGACTACTGCCCAGATTTTAAGATTTTAACCCCTTGATTTCTTTGCTTTCTTGACAAAATTTTTACTTGTAAAGATTATATTTTGATTGCAAAGTATTAAAAGAGAATTTTTGAAATTCTCAACTTGGGTTTCAATTGGCTGACTGGTAGAACTTAACTCATAATAGCCAATCGACTGGTTTCTCGACATTATATATATATATATATATATATATATATATATATATATAACTGTAGGTTTTCAACAAGGAAAAAAAAACCTTCATTTTAAAATCCTAAAACCTAACCCGATTCTCTCTAAAAGAATCAATAAATCCCACCAAATTAATCATATTTTTAGGTAATTTTTTAAAATTAAAGAGACATGGCACTTAGAAACCAACAAAAAGAGGTCGAATTAAGAAGCAAAAGGCTAATCATCCAACCTCATATTAAAGAGAAAACATTTAAAGGTTTTTAAGCTTTTTCTTTAATAGGTCTTTTACTATAGAAAATGGACTAGGAAATGATATATGTGCTTTTGAGATAGATTTTATTTTTGAGAATATGGGAAGAAACACTTTGTTTTATTTGAAGAAAGCTACCTATCCTAAATTGATTAAAATGTTATTTGCTAATATGGGGATAAATGTTGAACTTAAAACTGTCAGTAGCTTGCAAGATAAACACGTTGAATTTAGTTGTCAAACTTTAACTGATATTCAAATGAAAGACCTAGAGTTATTGAGATGAAATCAATACCCACTATTGATGGGTTTGTGTATGATAAGACAATAAGCTTGCATACTAATAGGCATGACTTTGCTCACGGAGCAAAGATTAGGATCTAAAAATTGCTTATATGACCTAGAATACTTTATAAGATCATTGTACATAATATTTTACCGAAGAAAGGACATTATGATGAGGTCATATTCATGGATAAATGCATGATTGATTGCATGATTAGAGGTCATCTAATTAATCTTCTCTATATTATGATGAAAAACATGATCATGGCATATGATCAAAAGCAGAAGTCTTTACCCTATGGTCAAATATTTAACCTCTATTTTTTAGCACTTTAAGATATTTCTAATGGGTACGAAAAGGATACCGCATTCCAAGTTAATAGATATTATCGCACGTACGAGTGTGATATGACTGCCTGCCATGCCATGTGTGCACTTGAGACAGAGACAGATAATAGGACTCTCACAAAGATGAAGTATGTGTTATATAATGATGGTGCTTAAGTTCTTAAGAACTAAATGGGTGCACATGCTTAGGAAGAACATGATGAGAAAGAAGAGCAAAATATGAGCAATGACAATGGATTTAAAGCTATGTTTGAGACACCACCGCTTGTTTCCTCGCTTGAAAAGGCTTTAACTAGTACTTGGTTGACTAGGATTGAAATCCATTTAGAATGGTTAGAGATGAATGTACATCATATTAGAGAGGTGCAATCATATATTGTCGACAATTTGATAGATATTAAGACGATGATAACTAATCTACTCTTCTGTTACCCATCACCTTAGATCTTATACTAACATATACATTGTTTTACATTTTATTCCTTTTTAATTGTAATGGATAATGTATTTTGAAGATTATACAATAAATTTTCTTATTTATGATTCCCATAATATATTTGTTAATTTTTTTTCTCTATTTTATGTGTTTTTGTTGATGACAAATAGAGAGAGAAAAGATATTAGATGTGAAAGAAAAGATATGAGATATGAATTCTATCACAAAAAGAAGAAGAAATGTGATTAATAACATATGTATACATTTAGGGGGAGAAATATATTTTCTAAATATATAATTTATTACATTTAGTAGGAGAGATAAGTTTTTATAAATGCGTAAGTTATAATTGAATGTGCAATTGTTGTGACATTACTTAGATTATGCTGATTTGTTAAAGTCTTCTATTTATTGCATTACAAAAGATAAGGGAGACACATTTTCATATCTAAGTTATATATATATGTGTGTGTGTGTGTGTGTGTGTGTGTGTGTGTATTGTCATCATTAAAAAGGGAGATTGTTCACGTTTAGGTTAAATATTCATGTTTTTATATATTTTGATGATAACAATAAAATAAAAAATGAATTAATAATATGCCTTGTTGAGAATAAGTTTTAAACAAGTTTATTCAAAGAATACATCAACAAACACAATGGATTTCGTGAAGAAATCCATTAAGAAGCCTAAGAAGAAAGCAAAATGAAGATTTAGATTAAGTATTCATTTTAAGTGATCAGTGTAAACCTTTATATACTACTTGATAGCACAACTAAAATGAACACTTACACTTCACTTTGCATGCATTAAATGAATGATAAATAATATAATATAATCTAAGATAGATGTTTCTAAGAATTCTTCTAGGTTAATCTATCAAAATTAGAAGTTTGTATGAACTGGTCGATCTCTTATTCATCCATGATGAACACCTGAGAATTTTGCAAAAATTGATCAACCGATTAGCTTGACCAATTTGAATCAGTCAACTGTTTGAGTCGTTAGTGAGATTGTAATGACAATAAACAACCAGTTCTTGCTAGAAACACACACACACACATATTGCTTGTCTGGTTGCAAAACTAGCGAGAGATTCCAAATATATATCATATACAAGCTATTCTAAAAGAAAAATAATTACAAAATCATCAATCTATGATTATACTCTAATTGTTGCTATTAAACCTTCATAATATAGCACAATAGTATTCAATCTTATTTTCACTACACTTAAACATCTTCAAATCTTATAAGTGTTATCTTGTAATGTATAAAGATATTAGATCTTTCAGTTGTATTATTTACTTTATTAAGAGAGTTAATTGTGATAACAAAACCATTTTTTTAAACTTTTAAGATTTATGTAAAAACTTTTGGTATTTGTGAGGTAATTTCATCTAGAAAAAATCTTGAAGAGGATATATCTTCAAGTGAAATATTTTTGAAAAGGAAATATCTTTATATGAAAAAATCTTGGTGTAGATTCATCAAGTGGTGAAAAAATTCTTAAAAATTGCATATCTTAAAATGGAAAAATCTTGATGTTGATTCATCAAGTACTATTATACTCTTAAACTTGGACTGGTGACGAAATGCAATATTCAAGTATAGTTTATTAATTGAGTTGTGGGTGTAGGCTTGCCGAACCACGTTAAAAACGAGTTTACAAATTCTCTCTCTTTACTTTAAGCACTTTTATTATATTGTTTGTTATTGTGTTTATTTAAAGTAATTTGCATTATTTATCAATATTAATGATACACCTAATTCATCCACTTTTAGGTGTTATAATTGCTTTAATCCTTGAACAACACTTTTCTCATCTCAATTTTTAAGCTTTGCAATTTAATCTATGTTATTATTGTGTTAGGCTAGATCCTTAAAAGAGATGCTTATAGTGGAAAACTTTGGCAACTTTAAAGTTTCTTAAACCTTTTTATTAGCAAGATGGAGTTATAATAAATTAAAAGGATAAGATATAAGGAAGAAACAAAAAAAGATGATCACACACACACAATATATGTTGCATTTGTTATTCTTGTGAAAAAGATGTTAAGTTGTCTTTTTTTCACTTAAGTTATGGCTGCATGACCATAATCAGACATCTTTCAATTGCCATAGATTTTAATTTTTTAGCAATGCAACAATTTTAAAGGTTATTAATATTTGAGAGAATGGGTTATAATTTAATTAAAGATGTAGCAATTTGAATTGTGACTATATGTTTATATATGGGTTTGCATTTTGTAAGGTTAGATGGATAAGGATTAGAAAGAAATTAAAAAAAAACATTAACCCCCCTAATAAAATAAAAATAAATTGGGTAATTTTAATTGGTTTTTTTAATTAATAAAAATCCCAAAAAAGCCCAATAATTATACATAGGTTTTGACAATTTGATACAAAAACAAACTGAACAAAAATTGATCGGTTTAATCCGGTTTTTAGTTTGGTTGATTATGAATTAATTTTTTTTCTAGTTTAGTTATATTTTTTAGTTCAAAATTGAATTAAACCGAAAATGATCACCCTTAACCAATCTTTTAAAATTTCAAAACAGCTTTTCAATTTGTTTCCCTTCAAATTTAGTCCATTTTTATTACTATTTTTTTTATTTGAAATAATTTATGAAATTAGATTTTTTCTTAATTTCATCCTCTTATTTTTTCACCTACTAGATTTGGTTCTCATTCTTTTGACTGCTATATGTTTTTTTAATCCTTTTCTTAATTGGATTTGTTTTTCAATTTAATCTCTCAACTTTTGATTTCATTTTCTTTATATTCAATTTTTTTTTATTTTCTTGATTGCTATTTTTTTTTGTTTTAGATCCTTTTTTTATTGAGACTTTCCTTTTCAATTTCATCCTCAACATTTATTGATCAAGATTTTGACTTCATGATTTTTTAAGGTTTTTCTTTTATAAGGTAATCCTGACCTCAAGATCTAAGTCATATGTTTGAAAGGTTAGTTATGGTTGACTTGAGTCTTTTTTTTAGATATTTTTTTGCAATTGATTTTTATTTGATTTTATCCTTTTGTTGGGGGATTAGGCTTCGTGTTTTTTTTTTATGGGTTATCCCAATCTCGTGTGCTAGTTTGCAGATATAAAGGTAAAATCTGTAATCAATTCCATGAATGTGGTAAGTGCACGATGGAAAAGAAAGAAAGGAACATGAGTGTATCCAAATCCAAAACAGGTGGGTCTAAAAAGCAACAAAATAAAAAGAATAGGGATAAAAGTGTAAAGTAGTATTATACTCCAAATATTATTCGTTAAGAAGGAATCAAACCGTAAAGGACCATGACACGATGCAAAGTTGGACGCTTGGATTTTAAATTGATGTTTGATCAACCATATTTTTTATTTTTTAAAAAACCTCAAATTAATATATATATTTTTATTTTTTTATTATTTTATTTTGATGTGCTGATGTTAAAAATAAAAAAATATTATTTTAATATATTTTTAAGTTAAAAATACTTTAAAGAACAACCCACGTAAAAAGGTCAAAAGTAACTTTACACCTAATAGCTTGACAAATGTTTCACTTTAAATATTATAATTTAAAAATATCTGAATACCACAACCTCATCAATTATTTAAATAAATATCGATGAAGATAGAAACTTTACTGAATAACAATAAATATCCCTCTATCATTTCGTAGAGAAGACCGTGAGTTTTTTTTTAATCAATACACTAATATAGATAGTTTACTTAAAAACTAATTAAATAGATTTAATCTTTGCACTTGGAAGGTAGCTAAAAATTATCTTTACTAATAAAATCCTAGAAGATATTCTGTATTTAAGTTTCTTGCTTTTCTTAGAAAACCTATATTATACTTTAATGACACAAGATAAATTACTTTTTAATCTCTCCAAAAAGTTTTTTTTTTAATTCATATCTATATTATTAATAATTTAGAAAAATAACAAAACAAGCATATAATAGATGGTCAAATGATAAGATTTTGGGACTAAAAGGTTTGCTCTCTCTATAGTTTGAGGTTCGAGTCATGTGGTTACTAATATGATGACTACTAGAGATTTACATAGTCGTTAACTTCAGGACTTATGAGATTAATCGAAGTGCACACAAGCTGACTCGAACACCCACGATAATAATAATAAAATAAAAAAACAAATTTAGACCACAATCATTCAACTATGGACGCCCCATGACCCAACAGCATATGATTTATTAATGTAGAAATTAACCATACTAAAATATACAAGAGCTCTAATAAAAACAAGTACTTTGTAAAATATAGAAAATTAATTATAAAAATGAAGATTTTGCTACCATGTACGTGATATTCCAAGCATATAGACACGCTAATATCCGTCTTCACCGGCTAGAGGACCATTTAGCAATCATTTTTAAAACATAGGGGCCTAAATGAAACACTTGGTAAACTATAAGGGCAAAAGGAATACTTTACTCAATTCGAAGTTTCCCATTTCTTACATCATTGACTAGACAAAATATCCTTTTAAAAAAAGAAAGGAACAAAAGTGAAGAAATTCCTTTGCTCGTAACAAATAAAATAAATAAAAATATAAATATTCCCTGACCAGGTAGGGAAGCAATGGAGGTCCAAAGCTGACTCTTCCTTTCTGTTTTTCTCTCCTTTTAAAACAAAAAATAAAATTATCAAAGCGACCAGCTTTCTTGCACTCTCCGCGCCAAAGCGACACCGTTTTCATCTTTCTTCTCCTCTTTAGCTCCAATTCAATCTGGTACGTTTCGTTCTTCTCTCTCTTCCTCCAAAAAGCGACGCCGTTTCAAATTCACCTGATCACTCCTCGTAGATTAGGATTCTTCTTGTCTTATTTGGGGAACTCGAGTCATTTGTTTGGGAACGGTGAAATTTGTCTTGTTTTGGAGTAATTAGTGGTTAATGATATTGATTAATTTGTTTGGTTACCGAGAAAATTGTGTGATTACTTGAAAAAACTGAATTGATGGAGTCTTTACGCTTAAGAAAATGATTAAATCTAGCTGAATCTCTTGTTTTGTTAAATGTGGGGTTGATGTTTGTTTTATGTCCTTGAGTTGATAAGTGATAGAAAGTTTTGATTTTTCATTTCTTGGAAGAGGAGGATCGGCATTACTTTTTTGGTGGTCTAAAGGACAAGTTTTTGATATTTAATATTTTGGGTTTTGAAGAAAGCCCATGAAAATAGAAGTTTAGAATTTTGGGTATTTTTTGTCATTTGATTTTTCATTATTTAAGTTATTCATCTGAGCCAAGCGGTTTTATTAGTATATTTGGCGGTGGCTTGGATTTTCAGAATGTTGAATGATGAATTACTACACCTTCTCAGCGACAAATTTGTCCTTGTTTTTTGTGCTTTTCTTGTTGAACAGAATTGGGATTGTTCCGCTGCTTGTAGTGTCTAGTAATTCAAGTTTTTGTGGGACGGACATCTCAGAGAAATCTTGGGACGGAGTGGAGATTGAAGCTGTGATCTTGTTCCAGTGATTCTATGCTTTCATCATTTTCGGTTGTCTTGTTGGACTTAAATGGATGTTGCCTCAACGGAACTACATTCTGAAAATCAGACTGACACTTTCCCATTGTTAATGGAGCGGCAAGAGAATCCTAACAGTAGTGAGCATATTATTGACATACGTAACGAGGTCTCTGTATCACCATCTCACAATAGAATTTCAACTGGTTTGGAAGCGTCATTGCATGAGGACAGACCTTTGAGTGGCGTGAGAGCACCCAGTTCTCCGCCTCCGACATCTTTGTCTAATGGAACAAACTCTCGGAGCTCCTCATTAATAAGGAGAGGGGAAGCTCGTCGACGCAGGAGTCCTTTGAACTCTGGTTTATGGATTTCTGTTGAATTGGTTCTCACGTTGAGCCAGATTATTGCATCTATTGTTGTTTTGTCTGTGTCGAGGAAGGAACATCCACGTGCACCATTGTTTGCATGGATTGTTGGTTATGCATCAGGATGTGTGGCAACCCTCCCTCTTCTTTACTGGCGTTATAGTCATCGTAACCAGGCTTTGGAGCAAGACTCAGCTCAAAATCATCAGGGTTCTGCACATATTAACGTTCCTGCAGGACCCTTTTCTCTTTCAGTTAGTAGGAATTCAGAAGGGGAGGATCGCCGATCTGCTACTACATCACCTAGAGGTGGCCAAAATGCAGTACTGAATGCAAGGTACGAGTGCATGACTTCTGGTTGTAATTGTCATTTTTCTCTTCCAAACATATATTGTTTAGATATTCTTTATTGTTTTCATCATATAAATGAACGTGTCCTGTCCAATTGCATGTATGAAGGTCGTCCAATTCATCTGGTTTAATGATATTTTCTTTACTACTTCAAAGTTGAAGCTTCATGAAAATCCAGTATATAGCTGCATTGCATGGGCTGGGAGTAGATGCTAGGTTCTTTGTTTCTTTGAAGGGGTAGGGGCATTGTTTGGTATCAAAGCTAACTTAATGTTTGGATGACTATCTAATGTGCTGGATATGATGAAGCTGGTTTTGATCTCCCATCCCCACTAGCCCACCCCTAGATGATACTTCTAAGATAATGGGAAGAATCTGTTTATGGTCGCACCAAAGTGGGTCCTGGGAAATAGAATATAGAGACAGTGTCATCCTCTAGCATATACCCTTACAAAATGGACACAAGTACATGAAATATTTCCCAAATCTTTTCTTGATCTCACTCCAATTTCCCCCCCGTTTAATGGTGATATTATGCAGCTCATTGGGGTAGCATCTCCTTTTCATTGTTTTTAGATGGTGCCAGGGTTGATACTTTTATTTCAAAACTGTTTACACAGTTTTTAAGTCAAATTTTCAAAAGCAGCTAGTTTGGGGCTGGCACTGGATTCATATTCAGTGTGTGTTTTGGGCCTTGGGGGGGCTCTACTCACAGAGTGTAGATTGGGAGCTCAACTGTGTTGAAATTTTGACTGGGGAATGTGCATTTCAGCTTCTTTTCTTTCCTTTTCTGATTACCATGTACTTCTTTGATGGCGATCATTGTTTCATGTTCAAAATGATTACCCTCTTCAGGTTGAACTTTAGTTTGTCTTTTATTAAGTGTCACCAACTATTTAAGAAGTGGGTTTTGAATTGCTTGTGTTATTTTATCACATGATATGCTTTAGTGTCTCTTGACATTGGTATTTTTTTTAGCCATTGAAATCTGTCAAATAAAAAGCAAATTCTTTAATTATTTTGAATATATAAATATCTGGTTCCAAAAATATTGTTTTCACGTGCAGACTCAAGGTTTTGTTGGAGTACTTCAAAATGGCTTTGGATTGCTTTTTCGCAGTTTGGTTTGTGGTTGGCAATGTGTGGATATTTGGAAGCCACTCATCTGCGGAGGAGGCTCCAAACTTGTACAGGTATTGCTATGTCGTATATTCACCACAATGTTCCTTTTGGTAGCTGCCATTTGAGAGAGCTCACCCTAATTTTATATCCTCTTACATTTCAGGTTATGCATAGTGTTTCTTACATTTAGCTGTATCGGATATGCTATGCCCTTTATTCTGTGTGCAACAATCTGCTGTTGCTTGCCTTGTATAATTTCTATTCTCGGGTTTAGGGAGGATCTGACACAGACAAGGGGAGCCACACCCGAATCAATTGATGCCTTGCCAACGCACAAGTTTAAGCTGATTAAAAATAGAAATGGTGAGGATAGCAGCTCTGGTGCTGCTGATGGTGGGATCGTGGCTGCAGGGACAGAAAAGGAACGTGTGATTTCAGGAGAAGATGCAGTAAGTGCCTCCAGATTCTTGGAGGTTCCTTGTCATGATCATTTGAGATATACTTGTCATATTCACGATGCATGGTCTCGAGTCTTGTTATTGGCATTATTACTGATGATCTAATGTTGTAACCGGTACAGGTTTGCTGCATTTGTTTGGCAAAATATGCAAACAATGATGAGCTGAGGGAGCTACCATGTTCTCATTTCTTCCATAAGGATTGTGTAGACAAGTGGCTGAAGATCAATGCATCATGTCCTCTTTGCAAGAGTGAGGTCGGTGAAAGTATTTTAGGTTCACTCCCCGGGTTAAATTCTAGCCAGAGACGGGTTGAAAATGAGGCCGGCAATGGCATGGCCAGCACCATGTTTTGACCCTCTATATCATACAAAATAGTAATATCATACATAAATAATTACGATTTTGACTATGCTGTAAAAAGTACTTCATTCTTCTCTTTCTATGAGTCTCATGGACCAAAAATTTAATTAAGAATTGGTGTGGTACTCTTCCAGCTTTCCCTTTTGCTCATCAAAAGAGTTGAAACAATCGTCATCGGGCATACTTCTGCTATCGTTTCGCCTCTTTCTTTTTTCCATTTTCCCTCAATGTCTTATCTCAGACAATCTCTTTCATGGTATATGAGACAGCTAAGCCACATAATGGCTCTGTTCAATCTTGCAACAAAAAATCCAGGAGACTTAATAATTAAAATACTGAAATCTGAAAGTAGGGTTAACTTGTGAATTTGGAGAGGCAACTCTCACTTGGTCTGTTGCTTTGTATTGTGTTTGTATATTATTGTGGTAGGAGATTACAAGCTAGCACATCACTCTAGATTTCTCAAAACTCACCTTCAGCTCTGAAGAGTTACAAAAGCTGGAAAGAACACTAACGATAACACGTATTTGAGCTTTCCTAGCTTTAGTAAACAACAGATCGTCATTGGCAAAGAAAAGATGAGAGATGCCAGGACCACCTTTGGAGACATGAATAGGATGCCTGAACTTGCCCGAAACCTTCTTGCTAATCAGGCAAGCTAACTTCTCCATGCATAAAACAAACAAATAAGAATAAAGAGGGTCACCTTGACGGAATCCATGATTACGAGTGAAGGAGGGGAGCTTCAAACCATTCCAAAGGAGAGTATGGGAAGATGACTGTGTAAAATATGCCTTCTAAAATTTTCATCGAGTCCTTACTTATATAAATTTATATTTTTTTAACCCAAATAAAAATATTTTCATCAAATGGATTCTTTGTCAATTAGAATTGGATTGCTAATTTTATACATTTTAGTCCTCCAACTTTTTCACCTGTCATGGTCTTTTACCACCAACTTGGACAATCTTCTATGCTTGTTCTTGTATATCCTTTTTTATTTATTTATTTATTTTCTTGATTTTTTGGTCAAAATTGGTAACAACACTTGTCATTAATAAAGATTTTGGGCAACAATCTATTTCCATTCTCATGCTCGATTCGTACTAACTTGTTTTCTATTAGATTCACTTTAGCTATTGTAAGAGATGATGCTCTGATTCCCAGAACCTTATCCCTGAAAGAGAGTTTCCCATGCAACGTTAAGGATGATATCCCAAATCTATTAACAATGATAGGAGGTTTTGTTAGGATTAAGTCAGTACTTGCTGCCACTAAAGAGAACTCGACATTCATAAAGGATTCTAAATATTCAGGTGATGGATCAATGCACTTCATACTAAAAGGTATTTCTTTATAAAAACCCATAACCAAAAGGGACCAAGATAAAGGAGAAGCCTGACGAAGGTTAGGGCTTAGGATAAAAAGGTTAGGCAAAGACATCACCTTTCCTTTTTGGTTACATGGCCAAAACACCTGCGGGTCTGACACCTTGCCAGACCTAACACTCTTGGGCTTGAGTACTCATTAGTCTCAAACGTTTGTGGGTATCGCACCTTGTTAGACCCAACCCCCTCTAAGCCAGGTCTTTTTTCAGGAACAAGTGCTCAAAATGGGAGTCTAGGGTCATCATCTCCCTATTTCGTAGCATGTCAAAAAGTATTCTTAGGCCATCCCTGCATCAAATCAATATTGATGTTGATTATAAAAGATGATCTCATCGACATTAATATTGTATATAGATTGACATAGAACCATCTTCCATAAAACACATGATATTCTCAATATTAAATGTCGTGTAAAGAGACATTAACTATCAATATTAATGTTGATTGTAAGGGTCTTTCTCCTACTTGGATGAAGAAGAAAAGACTTATAACCTCTCAAAGAGAGAAGGAAAAAGGTTATTAATGCACTTTGAACAACTCAAACAGGGGGTTAACAATATTCACTCCCTTACAATTTATTCACATTATTTATCATACATAAATGAAGAACAAACATTATTCTTCTTAGAATTTAATGTTTATTTACTATAAATTTTCATAATAAAGTTATCGACTTAATCATTAAAAGGTCTCTAAAATCCTCAAAAAACTATTGTTGCAAAAAATCCAGAATTTGTCACTAACCCTTGAAATCCTTAGTTATAAAAAATAGAAGATTGACATGAACTTGTGACCATCTGCTATTCAAACTGACAAAAAATAATTTCCCCAACATTCTGAATTTGTGGAGCATCATCATCATCATCTAAAAATGCTAAGAAATTCACTTTGATTTATCATTGCAATATATTTGGCAAAAATTGGTGAAAGTGTTTTTTTTTTAAGTCAATAAACCACAATTCAAATAGATAATTAAAGCTATAAAGCTTTTAACCACCATTTAGAATCAAATTTTAATCTAAAAATTTGTAAATATTTTATAGATCTAAGTAAAAAAAAAATTTCCAACTAATTAACTAGATAATTACTCTTGGTTTATAAAAAGCAAGCATCATGTATAAATGTGTCGTGGAGAGGTGCTTGTGCTCGGGATAGTTAAGCATGCATTTGGAGTGGGATTAATTCTTAGGGTTCGAACGAAAGACAAGTACCAAATCATATACCGACCCTCGCGTTGATTTTTACACTGAACGCATTAAAACTTCATCGTTTTCACAACAAAATAATAATTATTATCTTCTTAAACTATATATTAAATTTTATAATAAGAATATTGTTAAACTGCATTTTCTATATAAAAAAATCTATTAAAATTTATATTTATACTTTACAAGCTTCATTGCTGGATTCAATTAACGAGAAGAGACGGACTATCCTAGGGTAACATTTTGGTTACAGTTATACGATAAGAAAAGATAAAAATAATAGAGATAAAAAAAATATAATAATACATAAGGATAAAATTATGTTTGATAATAATATATAAATAATAGTGATTATCTTTGTATTATATTTGATTGATGATGAACAAGATATACTAAATTATAAAAATATCTATTTTATTATTAATATATTAATATGTATTACTGTTAAATTTTTCTATTTTAAAAAATATTAAAAACTATTTTTTTTAGTTTATATTAAGTGTTGAAATTAGTAATATAATAACTCTAGTTATAAAAGTTAGACTGGCTTAGCAGGTTGACTTGGAACTTGATCGACGTAGGACCTGAATTGGTCCAAGTTTAAGGAAAAACCTGATCAAAACTTAAGTAAAAAGCCTTCTTTATTTTCTTGAAAAACATTGTCGTTTGGTCCTTTAAAACAATTTAGGTTAACCTGAGTTGATTTTTCTAACCCATAACTCAATCCTTACTTCAAATTGAGTTTTAAAATTATGATAATAATAATTTTTATCCTTACCTATCTTAGCTGAATAGTTTTATAATTATAAATTTTTTACAATTATATTTTAAAAATAAAAAATAATAAATATTATATTAAAAAAATGTTTCTACTACACCTTCTATTTTGAAAGTATAAAAATTAATTTTAAAATTATCACATTTATAAATTTATTTTTATATTTTTTTTAACCGAATATATTTTCTGCTTAATTGTTTCTATTTCATAACGCTCCCTGTGAGAAGTTATTTTTTGATAGATGAGAAAAGTTTTTATTTGTTACAAAGAAAAAATAAAATAAAATTGGTTAGTATATAAATACATTTTAATTTTTGAGAATGTTGGATATCGTGAGAGTAGTTGTGATTTAAAGTTTTTTTAGAAATATATTAAAAAATATATTTTTTTATTTTTAAAAACTTATTTTTAAAATCCGCATATAAAAATATCTAAAAATATAAAAAAATTAATTTAAAATTTAAACAAACATGCCGTTAAATAATGGCTTGCCTGCAAAATTAAAAGAAAAAAACAATAATTATTATAATTACTGATACAAACCAGTATGGTAACATAATTTACCGAAAAAGTAAACAAACGTGGGTCCTTATCACGTGAGTAATATAGAATCATAGATATTGTGATACTGTTATTTATTAAAAATTTATTTTTAATATTAATACATAAAAACAATTTAAAACCAAACAAAATTTCAAAATTTTATATAACTCGTGTCTACAGCAAAAACATACGGTAGTAAGGAGGTCCCACATAAAAAATATCTTCCACGTGTCACCCCTAGCTCTATCTATTAAAAACGAAAAAACTCCCTGCCGAACGCATGCCTTCCAGACTTATCTTCTTCAGATTAGCTTTCTAGGTTTTCTATTCATCTCTCTCTCGCCAAAAGCTCTCCCTCTCTATTGTCGCCCTTCTCTCTATCTCCATTTGGCTCAGAGGCTGCTCTATTCTCTTCATCAGGTACAACTCACCGCTATTTACTATTACCGAAACTCGATATCCTGTTTGCGTCGTCTTGGGCTTCTCGAGAGTCGAATCGGTGCCTGTTGATGTGAAATTAGGGTTTTGTTTTTACAGTAGAAGTGTATTGTTAGCTTGATTTGAATTTGATTGCATGCTTTTGTGGATGCGTGAATTTAATCAGGGATTACGAATCGGACTTGTTTAAGATTACATTCCTTTTATGTGATTTCAAGTTTTCAGACAGTTGATTTCATTTTTTATTAGTTTTTCTGGTTTTGTGAATTTGAATTTTTCTGTATAATTGTTTAGCTATAGTTGAAATATAGTGTTTTTGAGGGTATTTAGATATGATTAGGTTTTTTTTGTTGTAGTTTGTATCTCAGAGGCAGATGCTGTGGAGCGGAGCAGAAGAAACTACCTTTTGTTTTATTGTTAGGGATGATTAATAGGTTGGGTTTACGGGGCGTTTCCCAATAAAAAGTATTAGAAAAATTTATTAATATTATTGGGGTGCGAGGGCATTCCCAGTGGTACCATAAAAGGGTATTAGAAAAAAATTGTTAATAATTCTTGGATGGTTAGTATTTTTTGAGCGGTTTATATTTACTATAAATATATACATTCGATGTAATTTTATTTTGACATAGTGAAAAATAAAAGCGCCTCACTCCTATAGATGTAGAGACTTTTGTGTATTTGTGTTTTTTCTGGTTTCTTTCCTATTGCAATATTCATCAGTAATCGGCAAGTTTTTCAATATAATTTTTGAACATTTTTTCGTTGTAATTTTTGGGCAAATCATCCTCGTAGTCTGATTTTCTGGTGCTATTTTTTTTTTTTAAATGAGACTGCTTTTGTAGTGTAACGGAAAAATATGTATTGCAAGCTGTCTTATAACTTGTGGGTGGCATCTCCTTTTAAAAGAAAGTACCCTAAACATGCCCATTATCTGGGATTATTTTTTTGTTGGTGAAATGTTGTTTTGTTCCTGTAATGTTTGCATGATATAGGAATCTTTGTGTGGTGCAGTGGTAAAAGCATTGGGATGCCAATTCTAAGTGCGCGCGATTATGGGTGAAGTCTTGAGAGCAGCCACTTCATGCAAAAGTGCTGAAGTCTGTGACTGTATCAAGAGCACCCTCTTGGAACCCCGCTTAGATGGGATTTGCACTTGGTGATGGCGTCTCATTTTGTATGCCTCCATCTGTATTTCAAGAATTTTCTTGGGGTTTTTTTGCAGTTTTACCTCTCAATAGATTATTGATTGTAAAAATTTGGAAGCCAACAAACGGGTTTGCGCGTGTGTGGCTAGATAAGTTTTGATTGTGTCCAATATACCCTGGAATCATCAAACTAGTAATAGATAAGTTACGACAGATTGTCAACTGCTACTCTTCAGGTTTTTGTCCCCATAGGTGTATATACGTTCACGTAATTTCTTTGATATGAATGAATGGACAAGCTATGGGTGGTGATCAAAAGATGAAATGATTTTTTGCCATCTTTTGTTTAAAATTAAATCATATAGCATTGAGTTGCACTTCAGCATTGTGGATAGATTTGTCAAATAAATTAAAAAAGAAGCAGATTAGAGCTGATAAATTCTGTAAAGGGAGACTGCATTTAACTTTAATTTCTGGTGCCTTTTTTACTGGTTACAGTGACTCTTTATCTGAATGCAGCTGATCTATCTTGATTTTTGAACTATTAATTCCTTCAAACTAGCCGGTGCTTTGTGCCATGACAAGAATATACAGTACAAAAAATGGCATGCGTTAAAAATTCATCAGTTATTGATTGCCAATTACCATGGGGACTTCAAAGAAGGAAATCTTATCGTGCCAGCTGACAGGCCTGTGCAACACCTGTTTCATTTAAGCGTAGTAAAGTGCGAAGGCAAGATAATTTCATCAGATAAAAAGTTCGATGAAGTCAAATTGGGACAATATTTCTTGGTAAATTATGTAAAATTGTCAGCACTGATGGCAATGCCTTTGAGATTAAAGGTTGATTTTTAAGTGAATACACACATATTTAAAATACTGAACCTGGAATGCACACATAACTCCCATCTATTCACACCATGGATTTCCATCTGATTCTCGGTGTCTTGTTCTCTTCATTGTCGGAGTAATTATCTGTTAATGGTATTCCACCGGCAAGTGATGAAAACAAATTTGAAGATGCATTACAGCTCTTATGGTTGTCACCATAAACAAACCATATGAGTTTTTGTTACTCGTGCCTGTTAGAGCGACATTTTATTTTATTAGAAGATATGGATGTAACTTGGTCATGTGTGAATAATCTAGACGTGCATCCTTGACTTTTCAGTCTTAAGTTGAGGAACTAACAAAGAATGTTTTGTTTTGTAGTGGCTTTTGCATTCTTTCATGTTGATTGCCCAGCATGTCCAACAATCTTGAATCACAGCAATCATCAGTGCAGAGCATCAAATTGGGTCAGTCGGAAGACATTTCAAACAAACTGGACTCGTTGATGCATATGGGTTTGATGGAACCTGGAATCCATGATCCTGCATTACAACAGATGTCCATGTCGAACATGCAAATGGGACAGATGGGACCAATTTCAACTGATGCTTTATCACAGCAGATGTCGATATCAAACATCCAAGTACAGTTGTCAGAACCTTTGCCTAATGATCATGTTTTGCAGAACTTCTCGGTATCAAGTATACAAGAAGGACACATGGAACCACGTGCATACAATATGGTTCCAGAGAAATTCTTATCTAGGAGGCAACTGGGAGACATGGAAACTGTGTTTCATAATACTGGATCACAGCAGTCATCACTATTGAACAAGCGAAAGGCCCCAGAGGAACCTTCTTCCAACAATTCTTTGTCACGGAAATTATCAATGTCTCACAACCAGGTTGCGCAAATGGAACTTAGGCCATGGCTACAGCCAACCCTGACACCAAATAAAGTACCTGTACAGATCCAGTCTATTTTAAATTCGTCAGGATCAAATCGTCCACAAGCACCATATAAGAGGTCAGCTTCTAGTAAAACTGGACAATCGTCAGTTCAGAAAAATCAAACTGGACAGATGCATCCATCTTCGAAGGCCAACAATGAGTCTGATTCTGTGAGGTCCAAGCTAAGACAATCACTGGCAGATGCGCTGACTCTGGTTTCTCAGCAGCACGATAAAACTTCAAGTTCTGGAAAGTACTCTGTAGGTGAGGATGCAAGTGCTCAGGTGCAGAAACACAAAGAGACTCAACCTATGGGACAAGCTTCTGGTGCAGCTGGTTTTCACCATTTGTCTGAGGAGCCCAAGGAATCCTTGTCCACCAAGGACAATTCTTTTACCCAAAACCATTCTGACAGCCATAAGACATCTCAGGAAACTTCCAACACTCATGGAAATGCTTGTGCAACAGAGACATCAAACAGTGACGGGCAGGAATTACCATCCAGTAATATTTTCCGTGATGAGGATATTTCATTTAGTGACAGTTTTTTGGTAAAAGATGAATTGTTGCAGGGCAATGGATTGTCCTGGATACTGGAACCTGATGCAGAGATAACAGAGAAAAAGGAGATTGAAGCTGCCCAAACACTGCATGGCCAGGAGCATATCGATGAATATGTTGGAAAAGAAGTAGTCAGGGATCCGCGAGTTTTGGCCTCTGAAATTGAAGCAGAACTCTTCAAATTATTTGGAGGGGTAAACAAGAAGTACAAGGAGAAGGGCAGGTCTCTTTTGTTCAATTTGAAAGATCGTAATAATCCTGAACTAAGAGAAAAAGTTATGTCTGGAGAGATTCCCCCAGGGCGACTCTGCTCTATGACTGCAGAGGAACTTGCATCTAAGGAGCTTTCGGAATGGCGGATGGCAAAAGCCGAGGAACTTGCTCAAATGGTGGTTTTGCCTGATTCGGATGTTGATATCAGACGTTTGGTGAAGAAAACTCACAAGGGTGAGTTTCAAGTTGAAGTTGAACAGGATAGTGTAGCAATGGAGGTTGCTGTTGGGCTGAATTCATTCACTACACAACCAAAATCAGATGAGAAGAAAGGTTCTCTGGGTTCTAAACCTGATCAAATGAAAGACAAAGTGAATGCTACTGACGAAAAGAGTGATTTAGAAGACAAGGCAGCTTCTTACACGCTTACGATTCCTTCAAGTGAAGGAAATGATTTGATGCAAGGACTCATGGTGGACGATGAATTGAAAGATGCAGAATTTCTTCCTCCAATTGTCTCTCTGGATGAATTCATGGAATCCCTTGATTCAGAACCACCGTTTGAAAACTTACCAGAGGATGCTGGAAAAACAACACCCACCCTTGACAATGATGATTCACAGCTTCGGCCAGAAGCCAAGTCTCATGTGGTAGCTACAAAAGATGCTGTTGGTAGCATCCCAGAAAAATCTGAAAACATTGAGGAAACTAGCACATCATCTGAGGCTGATGGGAGATATGCCAGCATTCATGTAGAATCCAAAACTACACCCTCTACTGGTGCATCCAAGGGTGAACATGTCTGGGAAGGCCTACTTCAGCTGAGTATTTCCACCATGACCTCAGTTGTTGGCATCTTTAAAAGGTATGTGTTTTTTTCACCTAGCATTAAAAGCATATATGTTGTCAAATAGTTTTTTGCACGGGAAACAGATAGTATTGTACTTGTCTTTCATCTGATGTTTTATGGGGTCTCTTGCTTAGAATTAGAACCTTTAGTTGCCTGCCATCCAAGCTTACATTACACTGGATGAGCAGTGTTCTATAGTTTCCTAATTTGTTTATGATGAATTAGGTGGTTGTCACTCTGAAACTTGTTACTTTTTTCTGATCTGTTTTTCTTGCTGCAGTGGTGACAAAACGTCTGCAAAAGAGTGGTCTGGCGTTGTTGAGGTCAAAGGGAGAGTCAGACTTGATGCGTTTGAGAAGTTTCTCCAGGAGCTCTTGATGTCCCGAAGTCGTGCTGTTATGGTATCTCAAGTCTATTTCTCTGTACTAAATTTCAGTTATGCTACTTTTGTCCAGAAAGGGGGGATAATTTGCTATCCCTGCTTATTAATCCCACTCTACTGCTGCTGCAGAATTATGGTCTTTTCATTTTTGGTGAATGACATCCTACTAAGGATTTGTGTGAATGAATGGCTTGATAAAGTTCATATAAAGGAAAAACAATATTTGGCCTCCAATGATTTGATTTTTTAGTTGCTGAGGGAAAGTTAGTTACTGAGAGGAATAAAACGTGCAAGGAATTTGTTGCGGAACCTGTGAAACGCCACATGTTGTTGGCTCTCAAGAGCAAACGGTAACTGGTTTTAGTGTATAGGGCGTCCGAGTAAAGATAGTTGCTTTCATTTCTTGCCTGCTGAATGGAAACGAACAGGGATACATTTTCTTTCCCTTTCCAATGGAAAGAGGTGTACAAAGTACTAAATCAGCCTGGAATATTTATTTAACGGATGCCATTGTTTGGTTGGGATATCTTCCCAGAAATCTGAGCAGATTCACAGTAATCGCGTACCCAGAATATATTGATGGAAGATAAAATATCTTAGTTTTATATAGCCACAGCATGGTTGGATCTTGCCAGTTTCTGGCTCTTTTTTCCCATAAATCTGATATGTCATCGGGAGGATCTATACCCTTTTTTCCTTTCAAGCATAACTTGAAAAGGCCCCATTTGCTTTCCATGTTGCTAAAGAAATTGACTTTTGCTTTTGCAGGTAGTGCACTTTGTTTGCAAGGAGGGGTCCACGGAGAGTGAGAGGGCAAGTCTTAGAGGGGTAAGAAACATGAAAAACTCTGCTGCTTTTCATCACTCTTTAGGCTTTGTCAGTTTTCTTTGTCAGCTGTGACTGAAATGCCTGCTGCAGGTTGCCGATTCGTATGTTTTGGATGAGAGAGTGGGTTTTGCTGAGCCTGCTACTGGAGTGGAACTTTATTTATGCCCATCTCATTCAAAGACACGTGAAATGCTCATCAAGGTCCTTCCAACGGACCAACTTGAGGCCCCTAATGCTATTGATAATGGTCTAATTGGTGTTATTGTATGGAGAAGAGCTCAAGTAACGTCAATAATATCACCCACCGCTGCATCACACCATAAACACAACTCAAAAAAGCAACAACACCTTACTTCTAGGAGACACCATGATAAGGATACTAATATGAATGTGAATATTGCATCAAAACATCCGTTGCCACCACCTCGTGGTGGAACTTCTGCCCATCCCAACCCCCAACCTGATGAAGACGATGATGATGTGCCTCCCGGGTTTGGCCCACTGGCTGGCCGGGATGAAGATGACTTGCCGGAGTTCAATTTTTCTAGTGGCTCTATTGCATCAAGATCAGAGTTTTCGAACCAAAACCCTACTAGGAGACAGGGAATGGCCCCTCACAATTCATATCCCCAAATCCCATCTCATCCTCTAGATTTGAGAGAACTTGTACACAGATATGGACAACCTAAAACCGATGTTCTACCAGTGCAGCCGTGGAATGATGATGACGAGGACGACGACATGCCAGAGTGGCACCCAGAAGAAACCCCAAAGCAGCGCAGTACTCATCCTCAGCCAATGCACGTGCATGGTGCACGGCAGCCTATTCTAAGAGCCCACATGGTGCAGCAAAGAGTACACCAGACAAGGGCACCATTAGGAAGATCTCCAGCCATGCCTCAAGTGAATCTGATACATGGTCAGCAAAACGGTGCCTCTTCTTGGCAGCAAGGCGCTTGGGCAGCTCCTCAGCCTGGACCCCATGGTTACTCTGCTTATCAATCTGGTGGAGGGCAAGTCAATGGCTCGCCCGGGCTGCAGGGCTTGGCTTGGCGTCGAGATGCTCCTACAAGTAGAGGCTTTTGATTATGTTAGTTTTCTTTCTGTTTTCCATCTTTATGGTTCTGTAACCATGATTATTTTCAATTCATTGTTACTGTAATTAGATTTTCTAGAGCCAATCAAAAGTTAGAATACTAGTCATGCAAAAATTGGCCGTGAATTAGATCAAGGGAAGAACGATGTATACCGGCTTGTTTTGCACCCTCCAAATGGTCCTCTTTTGGGTGTAATTAAGCTTTTCCAAGCACTAAACTTGCTCTAAAATGAAAAGTTAATGAAGGAACCCAGATGTTTAATGTGATAAGAGGTATCCAGATGCTTCAAGGAGGAGATGGCGGTGCAGAGGCATCACACATGCTTCTGAAAGAATTGGGAAAATAAACGAAGGGGCAACAGTGAAACTGCTAGTCTTCTTGGAAAGCTTAGGAAGATACCACTAGTTTTCCAACATCAAAAATTAAACCATAAAACCAACATACTATAGGAACCACTCTGTCATTCTCCTTGTTGGAAGAGAATCATCCAGACGACGCTGCAAAAGAAAGATACACAATGGAGTCGTCCAGCAAAGGAATACAAGGACAAAAACAGTAGGATGTATGCAGCCCTGTATATCCCTCCTCCTATCCTAAAGAAAAAAATGAAAATCAGTTACATGAACCAGCCAGTAATGGCTGTGAGGGTCTATAATAATTACAGTACTTTTCCTGTAGGTGTTGGTTTAAAGGGTCTATAAATACAAGGACAGCAAAAGACAACCTTTGCAAATTGAAAGAACGGAAAACAGCATTGGCTTCAGAATTTAGCTCTTATATATGTGTATATATATAACAATTTGATCAATCTTTAACCCCCTAATGCGCGCTTGAGCCCTGCTCGCTGCTCTGGTGTCAATCTTGTTGGGAACTTCACTTCAAATGTGATCCTCATATTGCCCCTATTACCTGGCTCCTTCGCTATTGGCATACCCTCCATGGCCACAACAAGCTCGTAACCAGGGCTCACTATATCATGTACAGGAATTGATAGATTACGGCAGTCAAGTGTGGTGAGATTTACTGTTGTTCCTCCTAGGGCCTCGGCTAGTGTCACCTTGTGGTTGATGATAAGGTCATTTCCATCTCTCTTGTATGTGGTATGGGGCTTCTCATCAATAATAAACACAAGGTCTGCTGGAAGCTGATTCTGCTGCTCATTTCCTTTATCCGGGAATGTAATCTTTGTTCCCTTCTTCCACCCTGGCTTCACATCAATGGTTAATATTTCTGTTTCTTGTATTTGTCGCCTGCACAGTTTCATATTCAATTGCAATTAGAAAAGGAACTGTTACCCTTCTAGCTCTATGAAGGGGATTGATATGTGAAAAAGTCACCACTGTAATTTAGACATCAGCAGCACATGCAAAGACAAGGTAGCACGAGCATAAAGCAAACTTGAGTGATCAAGAAGTTAGGAATCGACGGAGACATTTAGAAGAATCTGATGAAGCTTGTTCTCATGTATACGAGGAAAATTATGACAGTGTATTTCATGGCACAAGAACTTGCATATAATTGTATGTAACGATGATCAAAGGGTTTGGCAAGGCTCCTAGCCAAGTAAATAATCCATCGTAAGACCATCTACCGCCATTTAGCACACAAGGAACATGATCCTCCGGGTCCAAGAAATGGTGGCTTTTCTTGCAGCATTGATTTTGAACAACTATATCAAGACACCAAAAAGGGGGGAAACTGAATAAACTTAGTTAGAGAAACAAATAAACATACCCACGGGCATCAACTACAGTTCTCGATATCTTCATTTTCCTTGTTGATCCAGAGTATAGTTCCTCGAGGCTACAAGGCAATTTGCTCTCCACAGGTGGTGGTTTCCTTAGTGTAGTTCCCTCGCTATAAGTTCGGAAAAGATTATCAGTACAGCCAAATGAACCAAACGACCCCCCATCTGATTGGAACCTCGAGGATCTACCAGCTGCTGTTGATCCAAATCCAAAAGGACTGCTCCCAAAGAATTCTGCAAAGATATCCTCTGCATTCCTAGGATTGAAACCATTTGACCCACTACCGTTGCCAAAAGGGAAGCCGCCACTGCCAGACGGTGGTGCTTCTTTCAATCCTTCTTCACCATACTGATCATAAATTGCTCTTTTTTGTGGATCACTCAAGACCTGGATTCACAAAATTGATCAAAATCCCAGGCAATGTAACCACAACAACAATTCAATGTCCTTGACGCGAAAAAGAAAAGTCCTATTATCAGTAGAGAAGAAATTCACTGCGATAAACAAAACAACTATTTTACCTCCATCTAAAAGAACTCCTGACTTTTCAAAGCTATAATTTTCCAAGTAAATGGAACCATAAAGTTCTTCATATATTTCATAGAGCCTAATTTCTTCACCAGAAATTGTAATAAGCAAATGCATATTATACAAAGCTCAAAATCAAAATCCATACTCATTTAATTCTCTTCTACATTTAACACATTTAGCGAGTCTAATTTCTTTCCAATATCGTGAAGAATAACAATCAAATGCATAATTATAAATCTCAAAAGATTAGTTTACACACACCTCCATTTCACATTGCATATATTCCAGATTTGTTTTCTTGGGTACAATTGTATATTCCAGATTTAAAAAAAAAAAAAGAAAGCAAAAAAGCAAAAAGATACCAGAAATGAAAAGGAAAAAAGAAAAAAACCAGCAGAATTAATAGAACAGATTGAAATTTTTTAAGGGAAAGCAAAATCAAACATGCCTCATATGCCTCAGAGATCTCCTTGAATTTGGCTTCAGCTTCTTTCTTGTTAGTAGGGTTCTTATCAGGATGCCATTTCATAGCCAATCTTCTATACGACTTCTTTAGATCACCATCTGTTGCATTCCTGTTCACCTTCAATATGTTATAGTAATCAACCCCCATCTTCTTATTTTAATAACCCACCAATCTTTTCTCAAAAGAATCCAAGAATCTACCTATATCTCCTATTAGATCTAATTACCAATCTTTTTGCTCCAAGCCCAGATCATCAAAACCTTTCCTTTTAATCAACTATATATCCATCTAAGTTTCATTAAAAAAAAATAAGAAATCTTTCGTCTTTGAGCTATATTAACAACAACATTGGCAAAAGAACCCTGAAATTATTTGCTTGTGAAAAATTGTGTAGCATGATTTTAGATTTGTGACTTTGTGGATACGAAGAAGAAGGAGCTGAATCTGTTTGAGAATGGTCTCAAAACCATGTCGTGTCTGATGGTTATCGACGATTTTAATACCGAAAGTAACGGAAATATGTGTAATAAAAGACGGTTGTGTTTGGTCTTAGAATTTTCTCCTTTCCTTTTTTTTTGTTTTTTTCTTTCCTTTGGTAGACTATATATTCCAATCCTTGTTATTCCATAATATTCCATTCCTCTTCTTTTAGTTTGGATTTTCTAGTATCAATTTTTATTTTTAA
>Ga0325414_1000768_pt1 | contig 28194 bp, 20 predicted proteins | sample PopdelMetagenome_8_FD_206183 | JGI IMG/M metagenome (GOLD analysis project Ga0325414, IMG submission 206183) | Populus deltoides microbial communities from Bellville, Georgia, United States - Leaf-PdKOR-R3 | ecosystem: Host-associated > Plants > Phyllosphere > Phylloplane/Leaf | place: USA... | reverse complement strand
CGATATGGAATCATACTATGATCCTTTATATGAAATACGGCCAAAATTATAGTGAACTTAAAGCATCCACAACCACTTACACCCCAACTCAAAAATATCTATCCTTGAAATATCTCTTCACATGTATTTCAGTGACCACTTATGGAAGACAAACTCTCTACTCCTCTGCTATCTATCTTCACGCAAAGCATTGGATGTGGGTAGGAGGACCATAGTTCTGATCAATTTGGTGTATTATAGCATTCTATGGTCCCAATTTTGGATAACTACTTGACTTTCTCTTATCCTTCTGATCAAGTTGATGCTTTGCTTGGAGTCTTTTATCGGATGGAATATATGCAACATACCTAGCTAGCTAGGTCCATATCTATAGTTACCTTGAACCAAAAACATAAAATATCTACCATAGCTAAAGCACATATTTTCTACAAAATTGAACCCTACCATGCTGCATGATCTTTCAAAGGAAGCTGCGACCTGACGGATCAAATCAAACAAGCCATGCAAACTTCGGTAGTATACCGCCCGCACCGCTTGCTCTTGGGCATGGATTCTGGTATGCCACCTGATAGCCATGGATGCGGGAATTCGAGTATCCTCAACAGTGATGAAAACAGCAACATGGTGATAGTTTTGGTAGCTTTGCTGTTTGCATTCTTATGTTCTCTTGGAATAAAGTCCATAGGACGTTGTGCTATAAGATGTGGCTATAGAATTGGCTTTGAGACTCCGCAGCAAGCTGCTTCACGCCTAGCTGCGGCCACTAATACAGGACTAATGAAAAGTGCACTGGGGCAGATTCCGGTGGTAACTTATGAATCAGGACTAAATATTCAGGTCACTGATTGTACAATATGCCTTGGAGAGTTTTCGGAAGGCGAAAAGGTAAGAGTGCTACCAAAATGTAGACATGGTTTCCATGTTAAATGCATAGACAAATGGTTATTGTTACATTCATCATGTCCCTTATGCCGACAAACATTAGCACTTGATCAGTCAGCAAATAATTGAGATGTAGATGAGCTGAATGTGAGAATCCCGGTCCTGGAAAATGGAACCGGCGGATAACTTAGCACAATACACATGTAGGTGGCGAAACTCAATAAGGGAGTTGGTTGCCGGCACCAAATTTCCTGCGAGGAGGTCAAGGCTTGTTTCTATGGAACATTCTGTTATTGTAGAATGGAGGACAAACAGTACGACCCTTTATTTCATTAATGTACATATAATTTCTTTTCTATGCTTAAGGTTGTGTTTAATTAATGTTCTAAAATAGAAGAGATAAATAACAATATATATATATATATATATATATTGTAAGTGTTAAATATGATATTATATATAGCATATTTATTTAAAAACTCTTATTTCATGGCTTTTGACTTCTGAATTTTAATTCAAATAGGTTTTGAAATGTTTCCAAACTTTTTTTATATTGGTTCTAATACAAATTAAATACACAAAAATTCTAAACATAAAAATTAAACACTATATATATTGCATATGGACTATATATATGCTTAATAGTGTTTATTTTATGTGACCAGTTTTTCATTACCAAGTTCACTAATTATAGAAAATTAAATCATCCCACATTTAATTAAACCACAGAATATTAGCAAATAAAAACAAATGATCAAGTACAAGAACAAACAAACATAAAGCATCCCGATTCATTAAGGGCCCTTCCTACAAGGGCAGCTGGTGATGTTTAGGAGTACTGTAAGGAGAATAAGGCGAGCTTGTAACAAAAGAAGGAAGATCTTGACTCATGCTAACACCTGCCTTATTGGAGGGCCTTGGAGGAGTCGACATAGGGTTTCTTGATCTTGAGGTCATGTTGCCATGGCCGAATGCTCTCTCCCCTGCCCTTCTCGGCCCCTTCTCAGCCCACCTGAGCTCTGCCTGCTTTACATCACTAGGATACCCCGAACAACACCCTACCATTCCTGCTCTACTAATGTATCTTTATAAAAAAATCAGACAAATTGTTAGAGTTAATTTGATATTTGGTTGCCACAGTAAATTATTTAGAGCTGTCCATCATTAATGATGAAAATCTGGCCCATAAATTAAGTCAATATAGCATCATGACTACGCTTTAAGCAAGGACAATCAAATAAATTAAGGTTAATGGTGAAAGATTAGAATTTAATCCAAGTTTATGGATCGGAGAAATTTCAGAGTCCCTTTCAATGCAAGGTCATCTACAGATTTAATGACAAATAAATTTAATTTAAATTAAGTTAATTTTTCATATTCAATACTTGTTAATTAATCAACCATGCATGAAAATATATAAGATAAATTAATTTGAAGGAAATATGCTTAGAGATGTTACCTTTGACTGAACCTTCTCCCTAAACAGTCGATGCACTTTCTTCCTTCTGTCATCTCTCCCATTCCTATGCTTACACAATTTCGGCAATGGACTCTTCCACAAACCTGTAGACAAAATCATCATTTCTTAGCCATCAATACAAGAATATAAATCTACAATACAAGTATTAAATCACCTCAAACATAACTTATAAACCACTATCGAAAGCATCTCTCTTTATCGAATCTGGGGCTTAGTTTTTTTAAAAGAAAGAAAGAAAGAAAGAAATTAAGAAAGAGGATTGGTTAGTATACTCACCAAACAACGATGCCGAAAAATATAGATGTAAGTAGAGCAAACGGTGCAAATATTGGAGTGAGGGATTCCAGGGCGACGAGGTCTTCCACTTCTTTCTTGGTACATAGAATCCATGCTCATAACACTCACATCATCAAATTCCCTGCTCCTCTCTGGTGCAAACCTTGATTTTGAAGGACCTTTTCTACCTATATTTGCATGACCATGATTGCTTTGATCATGATGATCTGATCCAATAGTGCCACACGGACTATGAGTATCATCATGCTGCAGGTTATGTTTATGGGATTGACCAAGTGGGTGCCCTTCAGCAAGATGACGAGGTTGTTGATGATTTTTGGAAGCCTGTAAACCTCTGTTGAAATCAAGGCTAGGCAACTTGGTTAGAGGAGAAACTTGTTTAGGGGTTTTGGCTTCTTGAATTGATTCTTTATTGGTGGTGGTGTTTATCTTCTCTGGTGTACTATTTTTGCTTTGTTTTACATGTATTGCTAGGTCTTGAAAAGTGAGATTGACTGAATCATCTGGGATTCCTGAATACAATTCTTCAAGCTTCATTCTTGCATTTGCCAACGTTTTCAAGTCCCCCATTTTTTAGCTTATCAAGCCTTTTTTTTTTCCTCGGAGAGAAATTGTGAGAGCTGTGGAAATTGGTTGAAATAGAGGTGGAATGAGTTCATTAAGTTTCATAGGAAATGTCGATGATTTTATACATAAATGGCTAACATCTAGCTAGGCCGGACATTAATCAAGCTGCTCGGAAAATCAACTTGGAATTTAGCCCAGGCCAAGTTTTTTTTTTAAAAAAAAAAACAGGTAGAAGTTAACTTGATCACACTACAACCATCCATTTGATTAAAACAAAACCTGATTTGAAGATAAAATATATTTTTTTTTAAAATATCATTTTAATATTTTAAAAATTTTCAAACGATATGATCTTTTCAGGGTAATTTATATCAACCCGTGATGCGTGACTCTCTACGTGGATTGAATCACTCTCTACGTGGATTGATCAACCCTAGCATGAAAAGAGACAAATACGAGGCCGGACTAATTATTAATTAGCACACTAATGACACGATTTTGGTGGTGTGGGTCAAATATATTTTGTCTCACTTGGGTTGGTACAAGAATGCTAGCTAACTTAATTAAGAAATGGTAATTAAGATAACTGATCTCCCATGTTAGCTAGCTAGAATATCAACGCGTAATTGACCACAATGGATGCCTTGTAGCTCTTCTTCTTCTTCTTCTTCTTCCACTACTAAGAAAGACTTGATCCAGCTACTGATATCATTTGAACAGTTCCACGCAACAAAAGACGTACAGTTGCCGACTAAAAAAGACTTGATCCAGCTACTGATCATTTGATCCATCCTTGACATATGGATTTTGATTTATAAGTTCTAATTAATTAAGCAGCTCTCTCTCTCTCTCTCTCTCTCTCTCTATATATATATATATATATCCAAAACCTTTTCTGGAAAATGTTGATGGAGAGGTTTTCGAGACGCAGTACTGAACCAACAAAACAGTAGAGCATGCTCTACGCATACTGAACACGAAAAGATCAATCATCAATATGGCCAAGAAATGGATTGGGCCGGTTGGACCTTCGGGAGGACCGGGCACAAACGTTTTTTTTTTTATTATATAATTAAATCAAGCAATCTTATTGGATCTAGTAAGAGTAATAACTCGAGATTATATTTTGTTTTTAATTTAAAACATGTTTACAGTGCTTGAATATCGGTTTTTTAAATAAAAAAAATCAACGTAACAAAGCACGGGCGAGCTGTATAATTATAAGTGAATCGAAGTATTAATGGAGATGGTTGACATTTTGAGATTGTAAGTAGTGTCCAAGGGTTCACGGGTTTCGCAGGATTTTATTATTTACACCTAGCTAACCATAAATGAGAATATTAATTGAACCCTAGCTATTTAATTTAAATTAACCAAAGGTTGATTAGTCCAAGGCTTAAATTCATAAGTGGTCTCTCCACTTTAAATTAATTTGATCAGAAAGAACCCCATTTCTTTATGCCCTGACGCAGGGAAGCGGCTATTTAATTTTTAAAGTGTTATTTTATTAAGAAATACATCAAAATAATATATATTTTTATTTTTAAAAAATTATTTTTAATATCAACAAATCAAAACGAAAACATAAAAAAAAATCAAAATTTATCCCACCCCTGTTCTGTTTTGTTCGTTAACGCAATACCAAACAAGGGCAAAAAGCATAAAATACCTGCTTCTTGTTAATAAACAAACCCTAAACCTAACCTAATTGCTTCTTGTTAGAAGGGAATTTAAGATCATCTTGTTCAATTATTTTGTATCACACAGTATTGATGTGGCTATTTAACTTATAATTCAGGTGGATAAAGGGCATCAAATATTCAATGTCAGTAGGAAATAGCGGGGTTAACTTGAGCCAAATTAAAGTGTAGGGTTTGAGATGAATTGATCAAATATAACAAGTACAAAAAACCAGGGATATGAACCTCCCATTACGATCGCAGTGGCAGGCAGGACTTCGAATGGAGCAACCACAGATTCTAACAGAGTAATATCAAGGGGAAGATGTTGTGTGAATGGAAAATTAAACATACAGCAAAATTGCATTTTCTATGACTGTGGAGATATGTATAGCACCACCCCTTTGGAGGGGACATTAAAAAAAAACGAAAATAAATTACACTATTCGAGTGAAGAAAATCGAACTCGTGAACTACCATATCAAGCCGATATAAATCGAATAGACAGCACCGTCAATCGCGTCTGCTCTCATGAGCCCATCCTATTGATGCAAGAAATGCTTCATCGGACAGGCGCCTTAGACTCTCTCCACTATGTTGAGCTTGACCTCCCTCTTGGTCCCACACCAAGCTTGAAAGACCGTTTTGCTTGATATAATTATCCAACGGTGTGTTGGCCAAGTCAACAAGGTTCATCGTGCTCAATCCTGGCATGTCCAGCGGCATGTCCTCCCTGTTAGGATGACAATTTAGGTCTATTTGTCCAGCACTAGTTTCTGGCTTCTCAGTTTGCGTTTTGCTTTGACCGACTTCAGTCTCCGGATTGTTTATAGGCAACACTTCATGACTCATTGCGCCATTCACTTCTGATTCCTTACGATCCATGTTGTCCTTCTGAGAAGTTTCTGCTTCGCGTTCTGATTGGCGCTTCTTCTTGCGCAGCATGAGGGTTTTAAAACGGCGCTTTACAGTCATGCAGACATTACATGTGCATGTGGGCTTGTGCTTGCCTTTCCCGCTTGGTGGTTGAATGCAAACGATGCAAGTGCAACCAGGGCGGTGACGGGGATGCTTTGTGGTGGCTCCAACTGATGGCTCACCTGAATCATCTAGATTGTCTCCTAAAACTGCAGCGCTAGCCAGAGCATCTAAGCCAGAAGGCTCACAGTTTTGGAACCGCTTTTGGCTTTCTAAAATCCTTCGCTTCTTGAAATCTGCTTTTACAAAGATTTACAGGTGGGTTTTCAAATCAAGGAGATGTTTTGAGATTCATCAATAATAAAAATCTTGCACTTCAAAGGAAAATCTCAATAATATAATATCACCATGATTATTCAACCCTATCTTCTACTTGATAGTAACTGAATTAGTGATGTATGTATCAGGTTATTAAGCTTACATTTTAAATTAAAATCTTCACTAAAAAACTATCAACAACAATTCAAATCCTGTGTTTTCCTGCATGTGTGTGTGTGTGTGTTATCAACCGACCTGCATTAATATGAAATTTTAAGTTGTCTAGTCATGGTGATTTCACCCACTTGTATTAGAAACTAAATCTAATGACACCGATAAAAACTCTCCAATGTATAAAAGCTTATGCAGAAAGCAGAAAGGGTCTATCATACCTTTGCTCCCTCTCAGAAGATTATCCAAATCCTTTGGAGTCATCTCTTCGGGTACAGAACATGCACACCTAGTAAAGTTGACCATAAAAATATGAATTGTGAAACCAAATATCAATCATGAATGATTTTTAATGAAATACCCTAAAGAACGAAAAACAATATTTCATAAGCAAAAAATGAGCAACCTGCTTGAATCCCAAGCATTCTCTGAACACGTCCATTTCGGGGGGAGAAGAGCATCCACAGGAAGCTTTCGCCATTTGGAACAATCATCACATTGAGCCCACTGTTCTTGTCTCCTGAAAGATTCAGTTATTGAGCATTAAAAGAACTGACATGGAGGACTTTACTACAAAAGCCCATTCATGCAGGTTAAGAGTTTCTACCAAGAACCTACATTACCCCAAACATGCTGCATAACCATAGAGCTACTTGATCTCTCTTGCTTCCCTTAATTAAAGGTAGTAAGGAGGAGGGAGCAAGCAAGCAGAAAAAACTGTGCCATCATCCATATCAAGGGCTATGGGATCACAACATGCCCTTTCTATTAAAAACTACCAGAGCCTTATTCAAAATTTGTGTTCGATGTACTGTAGGGAAACGTTGACAACATATAAATAATACATTGGACAAATGCTGAAAGAACTCCAAAATATCCTTCACCAACCCATTATGGTATGTTTCTTTTCTTAACACTATGCATATACAAGAATCCTTACCCAGGTGATCGAGAAGTAAATATGGTCCTCTTCCCAAAAACTGGAGGCTCCTAAATGAAATAAAGAAATTTTATCAAATAGTTTATCTAGAAAAAAATGGTCGAATTTAGAGCTTCAATGCACTGAATCCTTTAAAGCATCACTGCATATATAACTTGCAATGCATAGGCAAGAAAGAACATCAAATAAGAGAAACCTACATCGTATTCTTCAAATTCATGGTCCTCGATAGTGACAATGGTTGGTTTCACACTTGGGGGTGGACGAAGCAAGTCCTGCGCTTCCTCCCATGTTAGTCTTAGCTCCATAGCATCTTCACTATGCATGAGTAACCTCTTACTTTTAGGTCCAATATTTCGAGTCCTTTTCTTTTCTGTTGGTGCTGTTGTTTGCTGCAGTAGATCCCCATTTATCCCGCCCCCATGGTTCTCACTATTGTTCCAGCCAATATATCCATCAGCTAATTTCAAATGTTCAGACAGAGAACTTAGGTCAGGATCCCTGCTGCCTTTAATGATCTAAAAAGGACAGATTAACCACTTACTGCAAGGAGAGTCTCAACAGTACCAGATAAAGAAGTTTCCCCTGAAGCAGTGCCATCAGGAAGACCAGATGCCTGGGCGTCCTGTTCATTCAACAAGCATGTACAAAGTACATGTAAATCCGCCCACACATTAAAAAAGAGATATGGCATCTGAAAGTAAGAGGATTCAGAATGAAGTGAAAATGCCAATAAGGCTCAACCTGTATATCTTCATTGTTGTTTGTTGATTTGCGAAATCCCATGACAAGTTTGCCTCCAGGATCTATACGGCTAAATGTTACTGGAATAGGAAAAAAAAATAGCATTCATAAGATAACATTAGAGAGAAAGAGAAACACTTGAAATGAAAGTGATAATTACCTCCAAATTCCAATAGGTTAAAGGATGCAAAAATATGACAAGCATAATAGAACATACAATAATCAAACAAGGCAACATCAATGTGCTTTAGTTCTGTTTGAAAGAACTCAAATTTCATACAGATAGATAAGATTTAAAAAGGTAATGCAGCTGAGAACCTCTCCTTTCATGCCAAAACTAGTTATATTGTGTTCCATTAATTTAAACAGCTGTACTGCCATCTTAGTCCATATTGGTTTCTACATAAACCAAACCATTGTTACACGGCTTATATTTGAATGAAGCAATAAATATCCTAATAGCTATGTATTAACATCTTCCTTTAATCAAGAATAGAAATAAAAAATCAAGCACACAACCACCCCTGGCTAGGAATAGCATGAATTTTACAATAAAGCATCACAGAATATGATTCAATGTGCAAAAAATGTTGTTAGAACTCAGACATTAATATCTACTTTAAGCAAGAATGTAACCGAGCATACTTGTATCTCCCGCTTTTAATTGCATAGATTGTATGCAAGGGGTTACACCCTCCAACACATACATCCTACTGTTGTTGTTGGGCCAAAATCTGAACTGAAACGTCCATTCTCTCCCTTTTATATCTTGAATCTTTAAGGGAATGCCTTCAGATTGAGAAATAGGAGGAAAATATGCCTGCAATATTTTAAAGTTTATGCAACTACAAAAGCAAAGAAGGAAGCGGGAACAAAAAATGAAACGAAGAGAAAGGCACAGGCTGTATTACTTCTGCACATGCTTTTGGGAGAACCAAACGACCAATTCGACCAGCATCACTGGCACTGAGAATCTTCTCAAACAATGGCACAATATTGGAGTTCAAACTTTAAGATAACATACTTAAGGAAACCACTAATTCTGAATCCATTTATGATGAAAAAACAAATCACAAATGCAAATTTATCCAACGAATTAGACTTTAAAATAAAGGATACTCTCCAGATAGTTGCTGCAGCTCTTGGTCAGTGATCCTTGGCCAATACCGAGGAAGTAACTGATTCTTTCCACGCCCCTCAGCAGGTGGCCTTGCAATCCGTAGCTCAGAAGCTGCACCTTTATTATTTTCTGAACTTGACAAAAGGCCCGGTTTTGAGGGTTTAGGCAATATTGGTCGAGATCTTTGTCCCTGATGAAAGGAAGAAGGTGTTTTGCCTTGTTCCCTTCCTTCAACAGCCCCACCAGGAAAGGGTGCAAAATTTGTAGTCCCGGATGGAGCTCCCAAAGCCATACTCAGAGATGGCTCAGAAAGTGAACAGTGCATATCTCTCATGTCTAACAATGAACTCATATTGTCTGGGTTGGTGAATTTAGATGATCCAACTGATGGTAGAGTCATGTTTGAGAAGCCTGTGCCAATATCCCCCATTGCATGCCTGATCTCCTCTTGTCTGAATTGCCCAAGACATCCATTAGCGTTGGCTCTCTCGGAAGGATGCAATAGGCTGGGTTCACTAGCCTCTATAAGCCTGCACAACTGAGCAAGTCCTCCCTCATCATAGTCATTAGCAGCCACTGTGCTTTCAACAGGAATGGACTCCAAATCACCAGCATTATTTCTTGTCAATGAGCCATACCCATTAGGAATATCATCACTTTGCATCTGCATGAACAAATAGAAAAACAAATGAATGAGCACATGATTAGAACCACTAAAAGCACACTGTCTTGCTACCAAATAAATGCCAAGAAAATACATTATCCTTTATACGACTACCATAACCATAAATTTAAGTCATGAAAATAAAATGTGAGCATGAGAATCTATAGGGACGTGCAAACATTATTAGCTAGAAATGCTTAAGGATAAGCTTCCACAACTATCTAGCTTTTTCACAAGAACACATTAATCATTTCTGTCACCAAATTGTATGTGACAAACAGTCAGCAATCCTGAAACTATTTCTGAAGAATCATCAAGACAACCAAAGTCTTCAAAGCCATAAACATGTGTAGCATGTAATTTATTGAGCCTCTATAACTATGTATAATTCATACTTTTGACGGAATGACCAGAAAAGGTAAAAAAGCAAAAGCAGTTGTTTAAACCAATCAAACTAATATTCAAGCATACTGCATACAGCAAATTAGAAATGCTAGAAGCAATTCATCTTACTGAATGAAGTCGAGAACTCCTTGCACAGCTACTACACTCAACACCCCCATAATCCAAGAGTTCAAGCAAAAATTTAGAGGCTATGCATCCACAATGGAGACGCTGCGAAACAATTTTCAATTAGACATTTTTCTCTTCTGTTCTTCTTCTTTTTGGAGGAGGGCCATAAGTTGATATAACATAACAACAAACAAAAGGAAGGATTTGGAAAAAGTAAAAGCCACCAGACCATTAACTTACCTTGGTGCATATATTGCATTCCCTCCATCCAGGTTCCTCAGAGTGGAAAGTATCACAGAAAAGGGAATCCTCATATGCAGATCTAAGTTACAAATAAAGATATAACCCACGTTAAATTAGCAAGGATTTAGTGAAAATAAATGCAAGTAAACATATGGACATCAATAGAATGATGAATCAGAAACATGATGTTTCTAAGTTAAAGGTAAAAGCAACTTGTAATGCACACACAAGGTCAGCCAGAGTAATTGTTAAAATGTTACAAAAACTACAAAAGTAATAAGGTGTCTCATGATTTCATGAAGCACATGGAAACTACTATGAGATTGGTATAAAGCTTCATGTATCGCATAAGTTCATTAAAGAAAAACCATGCATATCAAACTCAAAGAGCTGTCAAGTGAACCAGTTCAAATCAAGTGAACCAGTTCAAATCTTAACTACTAAGATTTGTCAAAGCATCTGAGATGGCAGCATCTCTGTCTAAAATTAACATTTGCTACAGTTGCATATCATGTGAGAATGGGTTATTCATTCAAATTGAAATTAAGGATCCATTACCAGCCAAATGCATGAGATAGGAAATAATTATTCATTCATTATCAAAACAAGCCAATTGTCCACATCAGAACAAAAGAAAAATCGAACATGCAAGGATGGGAAATAATTGTAGCTCAACCCCTTCCTCTGATTGTCCTTCTGCTAGTCAAACACAAAGTTTACTGATTTAGACTCTTTCTGCTAAAGATAAAATTTGATAGGTTCTCCTAGGACGGCCAGCAATTTTCTTCAGCTGGTTAATACCATCGACAAAATTCAATACATTGTGGCTGTGGGTGCAGAAACATACAGATTGAGTGATTTGTATCGTTGAGTATAAGCCATGATTAGCTGCTTACATGCTATAATTAAAGATCAAGACTTTCCATAATAAAATAACAAGTAGTTGCCCGTATATATAGATGGTTATACTCTAGTACTGATTATCTAAATATAGGCGTCTTAATAACAATAATCATAATGTCACCGATTCTTACAACAAAGTACTAAAACACTCCAGAAGACAGAATCTAGAAAAGTCAAAACCCAATTAGCAGAAACAACAAAGTGATGAACTTGAATCAAAACATCCCCAAACTGCTCTTTGAGAAGCTAAATAGCTACTAGCATTGGAAATTAAATCCACCACAAGGAAGAAGAAAAGGAAATTACCCGCAATTGAAGCAGAGAAGAGCATGACCACCAGATCGCAAAGGCCAACCTCTCTTCCATTCATGAGTCGTTGTAGTTTGACACGATGCATTCATGCAAATCTTGGTGCCCATTTCTTTTATTAAAAAAATAAATAAAAATCAACCCTTTCAACTAATAACAAACCAATCATCATCAACAACAAAACCCAATCATAAGAATCCCTAAAACCCCTTTTTGATCAAAACCCACAATTCAATTGAAACAAGAATCAAAACTTGTCAATCTCTCCACGCACAACATTATGAATAATTCCAAATCTCAACAACCCCTCAATAGTAAGAAATTATAGAAGAAAAGGGCCAAATCTTTAAGCAAAAAAACTAAAAAAGAAACAATTTTTTCAGCATATTTACCTTCATTAATGTCAGTGACTAGTACTGAGTGAAGAAGAAGAAGAGGGGTGAGTCAACGAGGAGAGTAACGGCGAGTTAATTTGTTTGTTTGTATTATTATGGGCAGAGACAAGAGACAAAGTGTGTGTGTGTGTGTGTTTTACAAATGAGAGAGGGAGAGAGAGAGTGCATGCAAATATGCGAAGGAAGGGGAGAGAGGAAAAAGGAAAGATGCATGCACGACACTTGACGCCGCTTTCCTAACAAACATAGAAAAGTAGGGGAAGGGTAGTCGAGTTGAGTCGAGTCTGGGTCGAGTGGGTTCGAGTTGACTCTTTTTCTTTCACTCACTCATTCGGACACTGACACCATCAAGCGGCGGTTTCGTGGGTTTTTGTGATCTGTTTCGTCCAATCTATTACTTCTATTATTAAGATTCGATCGGGTTGTATTTTTTATTTTTTTTATTTTTTTAATTAAATGATAAAAATATTGATATTTTTTTACACGAATGTAGGCTTTTTAAGTAATTTTCAAAATATATTTGGATTGAATAAATACCAATATTTTAGTTGTTTTTTGGGTTTTTTTAATGATATAATCATATTATTATACTATTAAAAATCATTAAAATATAGATATTGCTAGTTCTAGTCTTATAAACTTTAAAGTCACTGAAAATTTACTTAGTTGTTAATTTCAGGGCCCGTGAGAATAGTCGAGGTGCACGCAAGCTGGCGTATATATTTCATCACCGACATTTAAATTGAAATTGAGATTGAGATGTTGATGTAAGTTTTTTCATTTTAAATAAGACAAATTAATATTTGAAAGAGGTTAATTATAAGTTTTTTATATAAAAAAATAAATCTTTATCTCTCTATTAAAGATATTTTAGAAACTTCTGCCGTAGAACAAATAGGTTTCACTTGCAATATCAACGCAATTATATTAATTACCCACTAACACAAATCTTGAGGGCTTAATTACCCACTAAAAAAATCCATTGAAATAATTAAATTAATTGCTTTCAAGGACTGATCATCCTGCCTTAATAAGATATATTTTTCATCTTTGGTTGATGAAAGCATTTGAAAATAATTGCTTGATGTTGCTCGGTGAGTATGAAAAATAAAAGATTAGTGTGAAGAAGGAAAAGACAAGACTTAATTAGTGGGGGAGCCAAGAATGTAATGGCAAAATTAGTTTGTAAATTAATTACTTTTAATATCTTCTTAATTTAATTAAGCTGGTTTAATTCCCTTAACCAAAAATTAATAATTTTATTCTATTCAAGTTCACATAGATGAACCAAGAACTTCCTTCTTGAAATTACATTAACATTATTTTACTAAAATGTAAAAGAACAAATCTTAGCAGAAATGTTTTCCTTTATAGTCTTACATTTCCAATAATGCGATGGCCAGTTTTGAATTTTACACTGACAGCAATAAATGACAGAGGCAATAAATATTAAAATGACACGTAAAAAATTAGGATTAAAGTATAAAATTAAAAATAAATAAAATTTTTATAAAAAAATTAAAAATTAAAAGACAAAGATTAAAGTTGAAATATCAACAACAAAGAGGGTTAAGCTGTAATTTCTATAGAAGAAAAGAGAGAAAGAAAAGATCCACCAACAATAAACCAAATTACCATCATCGACACGCGCTACACCACCATGAAAAGAAAAAGGTAACACTTCCAATGATATGATAAAATGATATTTTCAGACGTTGTTAGGTGCCTCCTACACATTAAAGAGTGCGCCACATGCACCCTAACCTTTTTATTTTTTTATATTTGGTTAAATATAAAATCTTTTTTTAGTTGATTTGATAATAACAAAAAAAAATCATGAAAAGACTAAAGAAACCCTTGAGGCCAATTTTAATTTGTTGGCTTTCAAGGTATTTTGATCATTTTATTGTATTTATTATTTTTTTTATATTTAATTAAATACTAAATTGCCTCTCATAACCACTAAAAAAACCCTTATTATCTACAAAAATGTCTCTTGACGCCAATATTAATTTTTTTTTGCTTCTAATAACTTTTTAATTGTTCTAGCATGCAATTAAAATAAAATAAAAAGTTAATTGTCATTGATTAATTTGATAATGATCGGGCTCTGTACTCATGGTATATTCAGTAGGAGAGGCAAAACTATGAAAATATTGTTCCGGTAACAGTCTTTTCACTCCCAAGCTACCACTACCATGCAAATCTCTGCCGAATGAGCTTTTATAAATTTGGTTTTAGTGTCCATACAGTACTATTTTTGATGAAAGATATTTCCATGTATTAAATTGCAAACCCATTGTAAATTCCAACTAGGGTTTTCATGTGCATGCAAGTGTTTTTGACCGACTCAGCGCTGAATCTTTTTCTTGTGATGACTAGCTCTCGCTGTAAGTTTGCTTAATTTGCAGTGACCACTGTCTGTATATATATATATATATATATAATGAAGAAGTAATTATATTTTAGCTTCCTTCGGCCCATCTTTTGAGCCACTCCACGCTTGCATGTCCCGTGCCACTTTTGTTTTATGGCCTTATAATTGTAAACAAGTAATTATTCTCTCTAACATACAGTCATTCATGTCGAGGAATAGCTAATAGTAGTTTTATATTCCGAAATATTTATTAATCGGCTTCAAAACATTTCGAGTTCGAGCCTTGCCTTGTTTTTAATTAAAAAAATATTTAGAAAATTGATTGATTGTTTTTAATGAGCAGTTTTGCATGGCGGAGCGAGCTGTTAGTTATAGGAAGCAGTTAGTTAGTTAGTTATCAATGAGGAATCAAACATCTGATTGATTAATTGTTAATTAGTAAAGAGATTAGCAGGGTACGTAGCAGTAGGCTGGACGAGTGAGGGATGAGTAATTGCAGACATCTGCATACTCTTTCTTCCTCTCGTTTCTTCTATTCTAGATCTCTTCATTTCTGGAACTTCTACTTGTTATGGTCCAGCCATAATAATTGGTATCGGAGCCATTTTCCAAGGAAAAAGAAAGGTTGTTTGTGTTCTTGAACAATCAAAATATGATAGAAAACAATAAAATCAAGGCTCTAAAGGAGCATGGTAGAAATTAAGGTGGATGAACAGATGCAGCACCTACAGAGAAGCATGGTAAAAAACTCGATTAGATCAGTTCATAACTGGAAGCTATAGTGGCTATGTTGAAAGCAAATTCAGGTAGTCAAGAAGCTGATAGAGTTAACACCTCAACTGAAGGTATTATTCCAAGTCAGATGATGAATCCACGAGGTGATGGGCTTATGAATAAAAAAAAAAGCGATTGGTCCGGTGGTCAAGCTGGCATATCACGGGTGGGGCACAATATGGCAATGCAAAGAATTGATCTGTCAAAGCTCCATGGAGAAAATCCTAGAAACTGGATAAGAAAATGCAAGAATTTCTTTAAGCTGAACTACAATATCCCAGTACAACAGTGGGTTGAGCTAGCATCATTGTACCTGGATGGCAAGGCAAAGATTTGGTTTGAAGGGTTTTTGTATGCAGGAGAAAATTTGGCAATTTGGGAGGAGTTTACAAGGGCTTTGTGTATAAGATTTGGTAATGGAGAGAATGTGGTGGAAGAACTCAATAAGCTGGCACAAGACAAAAGTGTGGATGAATATGTTGAAAGATTTGAAGAACTCAAGTCTTTAATGAATGCTTTGATTCCTTTTTAACCATAATCTTACTACATTTCAAGTTTTATAAGTGGACTTCAAGAGGATATAAGGCAAATGCTTAAGATTCTCCAACCTACAATGTCGATATATACAAGCTTTTGAACAAGCTAAGTGGCAAGAGGAATCCAATAATGCCATGACTAAGAAGAGCCTATTCAATCCAAGAACTGTTCTCTCATATAGCATGGATCGATAAACAAGTAAACCACCACCAAAGACTTTTAACCATTTAGAAAAAGAACGGCATCATGGTTCAAGACAAAACTCTAGAACTTATACGAGGAGAGGAGAGGCTGGGGCTATGTTTTAGATGTGGGAAGAAGTATGCACATAGACATCAACGTAGCATGAAGGAATATGATAGAAGAAGTGGCAGAGGATGGATAGGCTCCTGGAAGAAGGTAACAGTAATGGAATTACAGCCGAGGAAGGTTAGTTAGCTATTGATTAAGAAGTAAAAATATGTGATATATTGATTGTTAGTTAGAGTTTGCTAGTGAAGGTTAGCAAGGTAGCAGTTCGTTGCAGTGTGTATATAAGCAACGCAATAAGGAGTGAGGGATGAGTGATGAGATTTGTGAAATTGCAGAGTTCATTTGTTTTTTATTTGTTTTTAATTGTTGAAACGTTAGATCGTTGTGCTGCCGGTTCCATTGAGAAAAAGGATGCTATGAGAATTTGGTTGGAACTGAAACATAATGGATTTCTCTCGCCTTCGCCTGCCCCCATGCCAATGTCAAATCCAAATCCGAAGCCCGCTTCAATGCCAGATAAGAAACGAGAGAGGCACATGAATGATCAGTTTAGTGGAAAACCAGAGCTTGCAACGGTGCGGCGAGTTGATGGGTTGGCTAAGGTTGCTGCGTCTGCTTCTGGATTGCTGAAGAAAATTAACTGTGGGAATACTCCTTGCATTGTTATGCTGTCAATGCCAAAAAAGAACAATGAGATGCGCACGATTGGCGGGCCCAAGGGAGTATTGAAGGTTTTAGAGGTAGAACCGACCGGCATGTGCTCTCGTGTTGCTCAACCATCTGGGTTGCTTAATGACTTAAATCCAGAGATCATGAATCGGATGCGAAGCAGAAAACAGCTCTTTTCAGTTATTCAGGCTTTGGTTCGAAGAGATGCAATAGGAAATGTTGACATCCTGAGTAGGCAGGAAAAGAGATTTGGGGGAAATGATGTGAATGAATGTCCAAATGGTTCTTCAGGAAGTGACCAGCTGGAATTATGTTCAAAGGCTCCAAGTAGCCTTTTGTGTGTGAAAACAGAATATGAGGAAGAGATTGATGATTTGGGGATAGCTGTGAGAAGGGCAGACGATGAGGATGACAAAGATGATGTGAAGTTATTCCTATCTTCAATCTCAACTAGTTGTGGTATGTAAAGTGTACATTTTCAATTAATCTAGCTTTTTGGTTCCCAGATGCTACCGCAGCATCTCAAAGGTTGCAATGTCTTCGCAATGACATCACAAGGCATCTTGAAGGTGCGGTGCAAATCCTTTAAACTAATCTCTCTTTTTTTTGTTAGAGTATATACATGCTTGCATATCATGAAGCGTCCTATGTTTCCTTTATGTTGCCAGCATTAATGCTTAGTAGAATTAACTTCAAAATGTAATCCAGACACAGTTGCCTGCACTTATGCTCAAAGAATTTTCAGTTGACCATGAAACAGAGTTCTTTGCTGCCAAAAGCGCTGTTTCTATGAATCAATGTCCGTAAAGCAACTTGGAGTAATTAATTAGTTTGATCAGATGGATGAGGCACTCGATGAAGAGGCAAATCAACTGGGACGTAATTAAGCACATGGCTGAAGTCCTTTCAAGACATTAAAATGCTATTAATTTATACTGCTGAATCTGGACATCAACTCTAGAAACTCTGGTTGAACCAAGTAATGGAAATGCAGTCACAGAACCTTGAAGTTTTCTGTCGTCTCAATCGGTATACAGGATGTTCACCTGGAAGCATACAATGTTAGTTTTCAGTCATCAATGAAGATGAGAGCACGAAAGAGCATTTTATGCGAAAAGGCAACAGAATTTCCATGTGTCCTTCCACTCCGACACCTGCCAAATAGTGAAAAGAAGAGGTGTCAAGCAAAGATAAATGCCCCGGGGGGGGGGGGGGGGGGGGGGGCGGGGCCCCACCTTAAGACATTTTATTATTATTATTATTATTATTATTGGGTTATTAAAGCATTACTTTGTGACATCAAATAATTAAGACATTACTTTGGGTTATTATTGACTTTACTTTTGATTTCCTTTTAATTTACTCGATCTAGATAGAAAAAAATATTAAGGCATTTTTTTGTGAAATAAAAAACAAAATTATCAATTTATCCTAATATAAATCTTGCAACCGATCAAACAAAGAAATAAAAATACAAATCTCGAGCAAAATTTTTTTATAAAAAGATTGAAGCAGAGCCACTAATTAATTTATCTTTCATCAAACAAAATTAAGTAACTTAAATTTAAAATTTATATTTGTTTTGTTTTGAGCTATTTGTTAATAATTTGATGAGATGTTTTTATATTTCTACTATTTTTGCTCTTTTTTTTCTCAGATCTGCTAGTTCTACCAATTTTTTTTTGAATTCTTGTTATAGTGATTTTTTTCTAATTAATTAGATAAATTTTATTGGTTTTGTTTTGATTATGCTTTGATTTTTTTATGTTTTGTTTTTAGTAGAGCTACCAAAATTATCAATTTTTTCTTACGATATATGTTTTGATTTTAGATTGAACCATGAGCAAAATAAGAAGAATTGATTTTTTTTGAAAAAAATAGAAAAAATATTGATAACTTATAGCCTAATGAACCAGCTCCAATATGTAATGTTGAAGTTATGGTTGAGCAGTCCTAATATGCTTCACAAAGGTTATTATATATTTGTAGCAAGTTATTTGTATAAAACTAAATTATACAGGTTTTGTTTTACAATTAATATATAATAAATTAAAATAAATATTATAATTTATTATATTAATTTTGGCTCCCCTAATAAATAATCATAGCTTCGCATGTTGCAGAGAAGGATTGGTAGATGAATCACACAGAATTTTCAGAACTTCCTGCATTAGTAGATCATGAATGTGGCTGATTCCTCTACCGTGGGCTTGCTTTGATGCTTCCCATTAGTGGGGTTTTGTTTTACACTTGTATTTGATTTTCCAAAGAGGTTATATTACCTAAATTTTATATTACTCAAAGATGATAGAAAAATTCTCTCTTTTCTATTTCTCCCTCTTCTTAATTTATACTTGTTTCACAAATATTAGTAGTTACGCCTGAGCTTCGGAAAGCCGAAACACACTTTCAAACACAGTCCACGTTCATCACCAAGCATAACCTTAGGCCTAGTAGTTGAATGCATACCATGCTTCCTCTTTTTTCTCCAAAGAAATTAAAACCCAAAGAAGAAAACATCATTCTTCTATAATCTTATGACTTATCCTGGTCAAAGATGGTGGCCATGCTACGGGTTACTTCACAGTTCACATGGAATCTAGTCTGAAAAGAATATCAATGGATTTGGAGAGGATAAGGTTAAAAAAAGGACAGGTCGATCTTGACAATCACATCTGAACTTGGTAAGCAAGCAACTTAGAACATCCCACGATACCATGAATAATTAGCATACACACATGTAACTAGACCTAAGCAATGACATCATATGGTGCTGATCATCATCTTTGATTACACTGTCAATCAGCAGCTATAAATAGTTGCTGCTACCCCATTTCCTTATTCACTACAACAGCTTAAGAATAGAGAGATCGGTTGAGCTAGGAAAAGATCATTGCTTTATTTGGAGATGGAGGACAGAGTGACTCTATTGGATTTCTGGCCAAGTTCATGGGCAACGAGAGTGAAGGTTGCCTTGGCAGAGAAGGGGATAGAATACGAGTCTAAGGAACAGAACTTGATAGACAAGAGCCCTCTGCTTCTTGAAATGAACCCCGTTCATAAGATGATTCCAGTTCTTATTCACAATGGGAAGCCCATTTGTGAGTCACTTAATATTGTCCAATATATTGATGAGGTGTGGAAGGACAAGTCTCCATTGCTACCCTCGGATCCTTACCAAAGATCCCAAGCCAGATTCTGGGCTGATTACATTGACAAGAAGGCGAGTATTTCAGTAGTTGTTAAATTTCGTTTTTTGTTTTTCTCGTGTGTGCGCGCTTATTGTTTATTTGAACGCAGATATATGACAATGCCAAGAAGTTATGGAAGGAGAAAGGAGAAAAGCAGGAAGAGGTAAAGAGGGAATTTATAGAAGGCTTGAAGACTCTTGAAGGAGAGCTTGGAGATAAGCTTTACTTTGGTGGTGAAAGCTTTGGATTTGTGGATGTAGTGCTTGTTCCTGTTACCAGCTGGTTCTACTCTCTTGAGATTTGTGGGAAATTTAGCATTGAGGCTGAGTGTCCAAGGTTCTCTGCATGGATCAAGAGGTGCATGGAGAAGGAGAGCGTGTCTAGTTCACTTCCTGATCCTCACAAGATCTATGACTTCGTATTGCTGCTTAAGAAGAAAATGGGTATAGAGTAGGCTTAATTTCAGGCTTTGAATAATGAGTGAAGGCATTCCTGATAGAATGTTGGAACCAAGAATGGGAAAAGGAATGAAGTTTGGGGATGAAGATAAGAGTGATGTTATGTAATAAGTTACAAAGTTTAGCAATCAATGCTGATAATCTTTGCTATGATTAGAATTTTAATCCATTTTAATTTGGAAGGTAATTAAGTGTCTGTTTCGAAACGAGGCGGTCTAGCTTGTAATTAGTATTTCCAAATAAAAAGCATCAATTTTAAGTGAAAAACAAAGCCTAAATTGAGTGCAAAACTTCCAAGCAATATGTAGATGGGCAGTGATTTCGAACAGAAACATGGAGTTACATGTGAAATCCAGATTAAGCAAAATTTATTGATTTTTCATTTAACGAAAAAATAGAAAAGAAAAGAAAACATCAGCTGAGCTTGACACAGTGGACATTTTCTTAGTCGCAATACTTGTGAATAAAAGTTGGACCTCGCCACTAGCCAGGGGTTGCCCTTGCCCTCTTCCCCACCAAAAGTTTTCAAATCCCTCAAAAATCTTAAGAGTTTTAGGGAATAATTCTTACAAAATGGCCCTCCCAGTCCCAGAATCAGAAGAACACATTCTAACCCTCCCAGCATTAGAACTTTGGATTCATCCTTGATACTTTTGTATACAAGAACTAAGCTCCTCGGTTTTGGCAGCTACATTAAGCAGTGAAGCAGATGAAGCAGCTTCGAGATTGGGCTGTTCGAATACAGCATACATATGGTGAAGGAAAACCGGTATGCATATTAACTTGCTAATATCATCTTGTTAAGAAAACAAAGTCCTCAGGACCTAATACACTCAAATATTATATTCAGATAAAATTAATCACTCTGATCCTCTCGAGATTTGAACGTTATTCAACTTTTCATTTATAGTTTCAGAAATTACAGAGGGAAAGTGAAACTACATTCAAGTTTTCGGAGGAGACAGTAATTTTTCCATATATATATATATTACATGTTGAGCCATCATCGGTGTATAATTAATTAATTATTAATTTGCAAGTGCATGTTTTAAATATAATTAAGGTACTGGTATAGGTTACAGATTAATGAAAATCGAATGATCACCAAGAGCCATTTGATTTCTTGCAGCTTCACAATATTATTCGATCATATTTTAGCCTTGTCAAAGATGGTGTCGTCACTTTCGTAAGCATGCATGCTGTTTTAGATGGCGACACAAATTATAAAGAATATGAAGAACTCTAAGGTGGAAAATGATAAGCTTAAAATAAAGAATAAGCAGCTTTCTCAGGGTTCCTTTTTTCTTCTTGTTGTTTTCATGACTCCTTAATTTTTTTATATTCCAAATTCTGAAGGTTGGATCTAAGCAATGAAGCCATGCCTGATTGTTTACTTGCTTATCAGCGCTGTACAGCTCGAGCTCAAATTTGTCAAAAAGATCAACCGCGGAAGAACTGGTCCTGCTTGATTTATGGGCAAAGCACTTAGGTACGTCTGGTTAGCATCTCAGGATATAAAAAAAATACACATAAAAATAAATAAATATATCTCTAAGAAAATTTTCTATCTTTATTATCTTCGTTTTCTATGAGACTTGGTTAATTACAAGTATACAGTAGGAGATTTGGTTAATTACCAAGCTGCTGCTTCTTGTTTGTTACCTTGTTGTAATGCATGAAGATATACAGGAAAAGGCTATGGAGTTATAAGAGCTAGAGGAAAAAAAAGGTAAGCAAAATTAATTCAAGGCTTGAGGACCCTGGAAAAAGAGCTTGGAGAGAAGCTTGGAATTTTTTGGTGGGGAGAGCATTGGATAAATAGTTAAACAACAGGTTTTCTCTCATTCATAACTTTTTTGAGTTTGATTACTATAATATTTTATTTTTTTAACAGTTTGTTTGGAAAATTTTTTTTACCATAATTAAATTTAATTGTAGTGTTTAATTTAAATTTAATTGATAAATAAATTGAATTTATATATTTGAAAAAGAAGAGAATTCAATTCATTTTGTTTTTTACATTACTTTCATTTTATTTCTTCAAAGATCTTTTTTAAAAAAGATTGATAAATTGGTGTTTTAGAAAAGCTAGTTTTAACATTTATCTTCCGAATGAAACTGAGTTCTTTGCTGCCAAAAGCGCTGTTTCTATGAATCAATGTCCGTAAAGAAACTTGGAGTAATTAGTTTGATCAGATGGATAAGGCACTCGATGAAGAGGCAAATCAACTGGGACGTAATTAAGCACATGTCTGAAGTCCTTTCAAGACATTAAAATGCTATTAATTTATACTGCTGAATCTGGACATCAACTCTAGAAACTCTGGTTGAACCAAGTAATGGAAATGCAGTCACAGAACCTTGAAGTCTTCTGTCGTCTCAATCGGTATACAGGATGTTCACCTGGAAGCATACAATGTTAGTGCTCCAGGTATTGCTTCTTCTTCTTCTTCTTCTTCTTCTTCTTCTTCTTCTTTTCTTTCTTTCTTTCTTTCTTTCTTTCTTTTTTGTGATCAATTGCAACCACTGTGATTGCAATTTCTTACTTAGCCCTGGCACCTTGTAAAAAGTCACATTAATATACAAAGAAGGATGACTGAACTAAATACTTTGAGCATTTTAGATGAATTACCCCTGCAATATGAATTATCGTTGTTATTACAGTAAAATGGTAGTTTGTAGTCCATATGGAAGCATTTCAATTGGAGCAATAGGGATTGTTTAAGCTGCATAGAAAAATTTATGAATGGAATCTTGTCTGAAATAAATTTTCATCATCTTGAATGACTTCAAAGACTCTTTTGCTTCAGGCATCCCAGGTTTCTTCATACGTAATTTTTTGCTGAAAAACAATCCTTGTACACCACTGTATTTACAAGATTCTCGATCGTTGTGCATATCTGTATAAGGATGGATGCTACTCCCACATTTGCAAATAACAACAAAAGAGCATGAGAGTAATGAATGCCATTGAGTTTTGATTTGTTTATGCTTTTTCTTTCTTTTTTTCCATCTTTTAATCTTTTGTGCATTTGGGTGATATATTAATGGTATGTTATCTGGAAAAGAGAACTCTACATCTTAATGTTCAGTATTCTAGAATTTGCATCAGATGTTTGAGATCAATATTTAGGTATAAGTGATTACATAAATTTGTGGTTAATCAGAGTTAAGCAATGGAAGCTGTTTAATTTTTTTGTAAGTTATTAAACGTATTTGAATTTTCATATTAATTGACTTTGAAGATTCTTTTTGCTGAGATGGGTGCGGGTGCTTCCCGTGTTTTGCAAATAAATATGCTGAGGGGTTCCACTGATTTTTATTTATTTATTGTTTTGTATTTTTGTTTCTGGATAGTTTTTTTTTTTTTTTTTGGAGTAGCTACTCATGCTTACTCTCTAATCACTATAAATTTGTTCGATTATACAGTTTTTCTTTGTTGAATATATGAATGGTATGTTTCAAGAAGAAAACTTTGTATCTTGAAGTTTTTTATCGTACAAATGAGTTAAACTTGTTGTGATTGACAACTAGGGAGGTGGGATTTGAAAGAGTAGTTTTGATACATTCTTGATCTGCATAGGATGATTGATATCATGTTTACGAGGGGATATAGGATGGCCCTTTATGATCGTTTTATTTTTGAAGCTGAGGGATTGATATGCTGGCAGTAATGCTAAAACATCCAATGCCAAATGCTTGATGCTTCTGAAATTGAGAGTTGAATTCTCTGTAATTATTTTGGAGTAGGGGGTGCTTAGGCAGTAGAACTTGGGATGTGTGATAGAATTCATACAACTTTGTCAAGCACGAAAACTGACATTGATCTGGTGATTTGTTCCTGTGGGACAATTGTTGTATGATGTTCTTTGCATGACCATGAGTTGATGAACTTGAAGTGCCTAGAACTTTAAGGAATCATACTACTATTTGTTCTTGTGTATTTTGCTTCTCTCTATTTATTCTTCTAATTGAGAAATCAATTCTGTTTCTTATGGATAAACATTTTACATTATGGCTGGCAAGATTAGATCCATCTGTTGGAAGAGGAGAAATGAGAAAAGAAAATGCAAAATCAGTCATCAATGAAGATGAGAGCACGAAAGAGCATTTTATGCGAAAAGGCAACAGAATTTCCATGTGTCCTCCCACTCCGACACCTGCCAAATAGTGAAAAGAAGAGGTGTAAAGCAAAGATAAATGGATGTTGCAGAGAAGGATTGGTAGATGAAGCACAGAGAGGTTTCAGAACTTCCTGCATCATGCATCATGAATGTGGCTGATTCCTCTACCGTGGGCTTACTTTTGATGCTTCCCATTAGTGGGGTTTTGTTTTACACTTGTATTTGATTTTCCAGAGAGGTTATATTACCTAAATTTTATATCACTCAAAGATGATAGAAAAATTCTCTTCTTTATACTTGTTTCATAAATATTAGTAGTTACGCCAGAGCTTCGGAAAGCCAAAACACACTTTCCAACACAGTCCACATTCATTACCAAGCATAACCTTAGGCCTAGTAGTTGAATGCATATCATGCTTCCTATTTTTTCTCCTAAGAAATTAAAACCCAAAGAAGAAGAAAATCATTCTTCGATAATCTTATGACTTATCCTGGTCAAAGATGGTGGGCATGCTACGTGTTACTTCAGATGGAATCTAGTCTGAAAAGAATATTAATGGATTTGGAGAGGATAAGGTTAAAAAAAGGACTGGTGATCTTGACAATCACATTTGAACTTGGCAGGCAAGCAAGCAACTTAGAACATGCCACGATACCATGAATAATTAGCATACACACATGTAACTAGACCTAAGCAATGACATCATATGGTGCTGATCATCATCTTTGATTACTCTGTCAATCAGCAGCTATAAATAGTTGCTGCTACCCCATTTCCTTATTCACTACAACAGCTTAAGAATAGAGAGATCGGTTGAGCTAGGAAAAGATATCATCGCTTTACTCTATTGGATTTCTGGCCAAGTCCATGGGCAACGAGAGTGAAGGTTGCCTTGGCAGAGAAGGGGATAGAATACGAGTCCAGGGAACAGAACTTGATAGACAAGAGCCCTCTGCTTCTTGAAATGAACCCGGTTCATAAGACGATTCCAGTTCTTATTCACAATGGGAAGCCCATTTGTGAGTCACATAATATTGTCCAATATATTGATGAGGTGTGGAAGGACAAGTCTCCATTGCTACCCTCGGATCCTTACCAAAGATCCCAAGCCAGATTCTGGGCTGATTACGTTGACAAGAAGGCGAGTATTTCAGTACTTGTTAAACTTCTTTTTTTGTTTTTCTCCTGTGTGCGCGCTTATTGTTTATTTGAACGCAGATATATAATAATGCCAAGAAGTTATGGAAGGAGAAAGGAGAAGAGCAAGAAGAGGTAAAGAGGGAATTTATAGAAGGCTTGAAGACTCTTGAAGGAGAGCTTGGAGATAAGCTTTACTTTGGTGGTGAAAGCTTTGGATTTGTGGATGTAGTGCTTGTTCCTGTTACCAGCTGGTTCTACTCTCTTGAGATTTGTGGGAAATTTAGCATTGAGGCTGAGTGTCCAAGGTTCACTGCATGGATCAAGAGGTGCATGGAGAAGGAGAGCGTGTCCAGTTCACTTCCTGATCCTCACAAAGTCTATGATTACGTATTGCTGCTTAAGAAGAAAATGGGTATAGAGTAGGCTTTCAGGCTTTGAATAATGAGTGAAGGCATTCCTGATAGAATGTTGGAACCAAGAATTTGGAAGGTAACTAAGTATCTGTTTGGAAACGAGGCGGTGTAACCTGTATTTCGAAAAGCATCAATTTTAAGTGAAAAAAAGAAGCCTAAATTGAGTGCAAAACTTCCAAGCAATATGTAGATGGGCAGTGATTTCGAACAGAAACATGGAGTTACATGTGAAATCCAGATTAAGCAAAATTTATCGATTTTTCATTAAACGAAAAAATAGAAAAGAAAAGAAAACATCAGCTGAGGTTGACACAGTGGACATTTTCTTAGTCACAATACTTGTGAATAAAAGTTGGACCTCGCCACTAGCCAGGGGATGCCCTTGCCCTCTTCCCCACCAAAAGTTTTCAAATCCCTTAAAAATCTTAAGAGTTTTAGGGAATAATTCTTACAAAATGGCCCTCCCAGTCCCAGAATCAAAAGAACACATTCTAACCCTCACAGCATTAGAACTTTGGATTCATCCTTGATACTTCTGTATACAAGAACTAAGCTCCTCGGTTTTGGCAGCTACATTAAGCAGTGAAGCAGATGAAGCAGCTTCGAGTTTGGGCTGTTCGAATACAGCATACATATGGTGAAGGAAAACCGGTATGCATATTAACTTGCTAATATCATCTTGTTAAGAAAACAAAGTCCTCAGGACCTAATACACTCAAATATTATATTCAGATAAAATTAATCACTCTGATCCTCTCGAGATTTGAACGTTATTCAACTTTTCATTTATAGTTTCAGAAATTACAGAGGGAAAGTGAAACTACATTCAAGTTTTCGGAGGAGAGAGAGTAATTTTTCCATATATATATTACATGTTGAGCCATCATCGGTGTATAATTAATTAATTAATTAATTATAAACATATATTTATAAGCTAATAAATATATGTTTAGTTAAAAAAACAAAGATATATATATATATATAAGAAATTTTATATCTTTATTATCTTCGTTTTCTATGAGACTTGGTTAATTACAAGTATACAGTAGGAGATTTGGTTAATTACCAAGCTGCTGCTTCTTGTTTGTTACCTTGTTGTAATGCATGAAGATATACAGGAAAAGGCTATGGAGTTATAAGAGCTAGAGGAAAAAAAAGGTAAGCAAAATTAATTCAAGGCTTGAGGACCCTGGAAAAAGAGCTTGGAGAGAAGCTTGGAATTTTTTGGTGGGGAGAGCATTGGATAAATAGTTAAACAACAGGTTTTCTCTCATTCATAACTTTTTTGAGTTTGATTACTATAATATTTTATTTTTTTAACAGTTTGTTTGGATTTTTTCTTTTAATGTAATTAAATTTAATTATAGTGTTTAATTTAAATTTAATTGATAAATAAATTGAATTTATATATTTAAAAACAAGAAAATTCAATTTATTTTGTTTCTTATATTACCTTCATTTTATTTCTTCAAAGATCTTTAAAAAAAAATTGATAAATTGGTGTTTTAGAAATGCTAATTTTAACATTTATCTTCCGAGTTAACTCGAGTTGTTTCTTTATTTTTTTTAATTGATTTTCTTTTGAATTTCATCATTCAATATTGGGTTGATTGAGAATTGTATTTCATAATTTATTTTGATATGTTTTTTATGAGATAATCTCAATTTCTAGACATCAATCATGAATTTGGTAGGTTGATCCGAGTTGTTTTTTAAAGTTTTTTTTATTTCATCATTTGACTTTGAATTACTTGAAAATTATATTTCATAATTTATTTTGAATTATTTTATATAGAGTTATTATGATCTCATAATCAAGGTTTTAAATTTAACAAGTTGAACTTAAATTGATCTAATATGTTATAGTTTTAATATTATTTTTTAAAAAATATTATCTTAATTTTTTAGTTAAATTATATTATTACTGGTCTTCAAGTTGTTTTTTAACTTATCAAATCAACCAGATTATATCACATAAATCTTTATAATTTTTTTTCTGTTAAAAAATTATTAACATCACATGAATATTTTTTTTACTTTAAAAAAAATTAATCCGAACTCGCTACGTTGCAATTATCCAGCACAAACAAGTTCGAAGATGTTTTCATTGTTGGA
>Ga0325414_1000767_pt1 | contig 28197 bp, 19 predicted proteins | sample PopdelMetagenome_8_FD_206183 | JGI IMG/M metagenome (GOLD analysis project Ga0325414, IMG submission 206183) | Populus deltoides microbial communities from Bellville, Georgia, United States - Leaf-PdKOR-R3 | ecosystem: Host-associated > Plants > Phyllosphere > Phylloplane/Leaf | place: USA... | reverse complement strand
AAAGGGCTGTAACTTTTGATCCGACCGTTGGATCGACCTCAAATTTTTACAGGAGTTTCCGGACGCCGTTTTCCTTGCAGTAGATGTGGAATCGCTACTCGGTGAGGCGGAGGTCTCTTCGCTAGAGACGAGAGTACCGGTTCCAAAGCGCCGTAACTTTTGATCCGACCCTTGAATCGCCCTCAAATTTTTACAGGAGTTTCTGGACGCCGTTTTCCTTGCAGTAGATGTGGAATCGCTACTCGGTGAGGCGGGGGTCTCAGCGCTCTAGACCAGCGTACCGTTTCGAAATGCCCGTAACATTTGATCCGAGCGTTGGATCGCCCTCAAATTTTTACAGGAGTTTCCAGACGCCGTTTTCCTTGCAGTAGATGTGGAATCGCTACTCTGTGACGCGGAGACTTGGCGCTCGAGACCAGCGTACCGGTTCGAAAGGGCCGTCACTTTTGATCCGACCGTTTGATCGCCCTGAAATTTTTACAGGAGTTTCCGGACGCCATTTTCCTTGCAGTAGATGTGGAATCGCTACTCGGTGAGGCGGAGGTCTCTGCTCTCGAGACCAGGTTACCGGTTCGAAAGGGTCGTAACTTTTGATCCGACCGTTGGATCGCGCTCAAATTTTTACAGTAGTTTCCGGACACCGTTTTGCTTGCGGTAGATGTCGAATCCCTACTCGGTGAGGCGGAGGTCTCAGCGCTCTAGACCACCATACGGGTTCGAAAGGGCCGTAACTTTCGATCCGGTCGTTGGATCGCCCTCAAATTTGTACAGGAGTTTCCGACACTGTTTTCCATGCAGTAGATGTGGAATCGCTCCTCGGTAAGGAGGAGGACTCTGCGCTCGAGACCAGCGTACCGGTTCGAAAGGGCCGTAACTTTTGATCTGACCGTTGGATCGACCTCAAATTTTTACAGGAGTTTCCGAAACCTGTTTTACTTGGAGTGGATGTGGAATCGCTACTCGGTGAGCCGGAGGTCTCAGCGCTCTAGACCAGCGTACCGGTTCGAAAGGGCCGTGACATTTGATCCGACCGTTGGATCGCCCTCAAATTTTTACAAGAGTTTCCAGACGCCGTTTTCCTTGTAGTAGATGTGGAATCGCAACTCGGTGAGGCGGAGGTCTCTGCTCTCGAGACCGAGTTACCGGTTAGACAGGGCCGTAACTTTTGATCCGATCGTTGGATCGCCCTCAAATTTTTATAGGAGTTTCCGGACGCCGTTTTCCTTGCAGTAGATGTGGAATCCCTACTCGGTGAGGCGGAGGACTGTGCGCTCGAGACCAGCGTACCGGTTCGAAAGGGCAGTAACTTTGGATCCGGCCGTTGGATCGCCCTCAAATTTTTACAGGAGTTTCGGACGCTGTTTTCCTTGTAGTAGATGTGGAATCGCTGCTCAGTGAGGCGGAGGACTCTGCGCTTGAGACCAGCGTACCGGTTCGAAAGGGCCGTAACTTTTGATCCGACCGTTGGATCGCCCTCAAATTTTTACGGGAGTTTCGGACACTGTTTTCCTTGCGGTAGATGTCGAATCCCTACTCGGTGAGGCGGAGGTCTCAGCGCTCTAGACCAGCGTACCGGTTCGAAAGGGCTGTAACATTTGATCCGACCGTTGGATCGCCCTCAAATTTTTACAGGAGTTTTCGTAGGCCGTTTGCCTTGGAGTAGATGTGGAATCACTACTCGGTGAGGCGGAGGTCTCAGCGCTCTAGACCAGCGTACCGCTTCGAAATGGCCGTCACATTTGATCCGACCGTTGGATAGCCCTTAAATTTTTACAGAATTTTTCGGAGGCCTTTTGCCTTGGAGTAGATGTGGAATCACCACTCGGTGAGGCGGAGGTCTCAGCGCTCTAGACCAGCGTACCGTTTCGAAATGCCCGTAACATTTCATCCGAGCGTTGGATCGCCCTCAAATTTTTACAGGAGTTTCCAGACGCCGTTTTCCTTGCAGTAGATGTGGAATCGCTACTCTGTGACGCGGAGGACTCGGCGCTCGAGACCAGCGTACCGGTTCGAAAGGGCCGTCACTTTTGATCCGACCGTTTGATCGCCCTGAAATTTTTACAGGAGTTTCCGGACGCCATTTTCCTTGCAGTAGATGTGGAATCGCTACTCGGTGAGGCGGAGGTCTCTGCTCTCGAGACCAGGTTACCGGTTCGAAAGGGTCGTAACTTTTGATCCGACCGTTGGATCGCGCTCAAATTTTTACAGTAGTTTCCGGACACCGTTTTGCTTGCGGTAGATGTCGAATCCCTACTCGGTGAGGCGGAGGTCTCAGCGCTCTAGACCACCATACGGGTTCGAAAGGGCCGTAACTTTCGATCCGGTCGTTGGATCGCCCTCAAATTTGTACAGGAGTTTCCGACACTGTTTTCCATGCAGTAGATGTGGAATCGCTCCTCGGTAAGGAGGAGGACTCTGCGCTCGAGACCAGCGTACCGGTTCGAAAGGGCCGTAACTTTTGATCTGACCGTTGGATCGACCTCAAATTTTTACAGGAGTTTCCGAAACCTGTTTTACTTGGAGTGGATGTGGAATCGCTACTCGGTGAGCCGGAGGTCTCAGCGCTCTAGACCAGCGTACCGGTTCGAAAGGGCCGTGACATTTGATCCGACCGTTGGATCGCCCTTAAATTTTTACAAGAGTTTCCAGACGCCGTTTTCCTTGTAGTAGATGTGGAATCACACCTCGGTGAGGCGGAGGACTGTGCGCTCGAGACCAGTGTACCGGTTCGAAAGGGCCGTAACTTTTGATCCGACCGTTGGATCGCCCTCAAATTTTTACAGGAGTTTCCGGACGCTGTTTTCCTTGCACTAGATGTGGAATTGCTACTCGGTGAGGCGGAAGACTGTGCGCTCGAGACCAGCGTACCGGTTCGAAAGAGCCGTAACTTTTGATCCGACCATTGAATCGCCCTCAAATTTTTACGGGAGTTTCCGGACGCCGTTTTCCTTGTAGTAGATGTGGAATCGCTACTCGGTGAGGCGGAGGTCTCTTCGCTAGAGACGAGAGTACCGGTTCCAAAGGGCCGTAACTTTTGATCCGACCGTTGGATCGCCCTCAAATTTTTACAGGAGTTTCCGGACGCCGTTTTCCTTGGAGTAGATGTGGAATAGCTACTCGGTGAGGCGGAGGTCTCTTCGCTAGAGACGAGAGTACCGGTTCCAAAGCGCCGTAACTTTTAATTCGACCATTGGATTGCCTTCAAATTTTTACAGGAGTTTCCAGACGCCGTTTTCCTTGCAGTAGATGTGGAATCGCTAGTCGGTGAAGCGGAGGACTCTTCGCTCGAGACCAGCGTACCGTTTCGAAAGGGCCGTCACTTTTGATGCGACGTTGGATCGCCCTCAAATTTTTACAGAAGTTTCCGGACGCCGTTTTCCTTGCAGTAGATGTGGAATCGCTACTCGGTGAGGCGAAGGTCTCTTCGCTAGAGACGAGAGTACCGGTTCTAAAGGGCCGTAACTTTTGATCCGACCGTTGGATCGCCCTCAAATTTTTACAGGAGCTTCCGAAACCTGTTTTCCTTGGAGTGGATGTGGAATCGCTACTCGGTGAGGCGGAGGACTTTGCGCTCGAGACCAGCGTACCGGTTCCAAAGGGCTGTAACTTTTGATCCGACCGTTGGATCGCCCTCAAATTTTTACAGGAGTTTGCGGACGCCGTTTTCCTTGCAGTAGATGTGGAATCGCTACTCGGTGAGGCGGAGGTCTCTTCGCTAGAGACGAGAGTACCGGTTCCAAAGGGCCGTATGTTTTGATCCGACCGTTGGATCGCCCTCAAATTTTTATAGGAGTTTCCGGACGCCGTTTTCCTTGCAGTAGATGTGGAATCCCTACTCGGTGAGGCGGAGGACTGTGCGCTCGAGACCAGCGTACCGGTTCGAAAGTGCCGTAACTTTTGATCCGACCGTTGGATCGCCCGCAAATTTTTACAGGAGTTTTCGGACGCTGTTTTCCTTGCACTAGATGTGGAATCGCTACTCGGTGAGGCGGAGGACTGTGCGCTCGAGACCAGCGTACCGGTTCGAAAGGGCCGTCACTTTTGATCCGACCGTTGGATCGCCCTTAAATTTTTACAGGAGTTTTCGGACGCCGTTTTCCTTGCAGTAGATGTGAAATCGCTACTCTGTGATGCGGAGGACTCGGCGCTCGAGACCAGCGTACCGGTTCGAAAGGGCCGTCACTTTTGATCCGACCGTTGGATCGCCCTGAAATTTTTACAGGAGTTTTCGGACGCCGTTTTCGTTGCAGTAAATGTGGAATCCCTACTCGGTGAAGCGGAGGTCTCTACTCTCGAGACCGGGTTACCGGTTCGAAAGGGCCGTAACTTTTGATCCGACCGTTGGATCGCGCTCAAATTTTTACAGGAGTTTTCGGACACCGTTTTGCTTGCGGTAGATGTCGAATCCCTACTCGGTAAGGCGGAGGTCTCAGCGCTCTAGACCACCATACCGGTTCGAAAGGGCCGTAACTTTCGATCCGGCCGTTGGATCGCCCTCAAATTTGTACAGGAGTTTCCGACACTGTTTTCCTTGCAGTAGATGTGGAATTGCTGCTCGGTCAGGCGGAGGACTCTGCGCTCGAGACCAGCGTACCGGTTCGAAAGGGCTGTAACTTTTGATCTGACCGTTGGATCGACCTCAAATTTTTACAGGAGTTTTCGAAACCTGTTTTACTTGGAGTGGATGTGGAATCGCTACTCGGTGAGGCGGAGGTCTATGCGCTCGAGACCAGCGTACCGTTTCGAAAGGGCCGTAACGTTTGATCCAACCGTTAGATCGCCCTCAAATTTTTACAGGAGTTTTCGGAGGCCGTTTGCCTTGGAGTAGATGTGGTATCGCTCCTCGGTGAGGCGGAGGTCTCTGCGCTCTAGACCAGCGTACCGGTTCGAAAGGGCCGTAACATTTGATCCGACCGTTGGATCGCCCTCAAATTTTTACAGGAGTTTCCGGACGCCGTTTTCCTTGCAGTAGATGTGGAATCGCTACTCGGTGAGGCGGAGGTCTATGCGCTCGAAACCAGCGTACCGTTTCGAAAGGGCCGTAACGTTTGATCCAACCGTTAGATCGCCCTCAAATTTTTACAGGAGTTTTCGGAGGCCGTTTGCCTTGGAGTAGATGTGGCATCGCTCCTCGGTGAGGCGGAGGTCTCTGCGCTCGAGACCAGCATACCGGTTCGAAATGGCCGTAACCTTTGATCCGACAGTTGGATCGCCCTAAAATTTTTAAAGGAGTTTCCCAGGCCGTTTTCCTTTTAGTAGATGGGGAATCGCTCCTTGGTAAGGCGGAGGTCACTTCGCTCCAGCCAGCGTACAGGTTCGAAAGGGCCGTAACTTTTGATCCGACCGTTGGATTGCCCTTAAATGTTTACAGGAGTTTCCCGAGGCAGTTTTCCTTTTAGTAGATGGGGAATCGCTGCTCGGTAAGGCGGAAGTCACTTCTCTCCGGCCAGCGTACAGGTTCAAAAGGGCCATAATTTTTTATCCGACCGTTGGATCGCCCTTAAATTTTTCCATGAGATTCTGGAGGCCGTTTGCCTTGGAGTAGATGTGGAATCGTTACTCGATGAGTCGGAGTCCTCTTTGCTAGAGACCAGAGTACCGGTTCGAAAGGGCCGTAACTTTTGATCCAACCGTTGGGTCGCCCTCAAATTTTTACAGGAGTTTCCGGAAGCTGTTTTCCTTGTAATAGATGTGGAATCGCTACTCGGTCAGGCGGAGGTCTCTGCGCTCGAGACCAGCGTACCGGCTCGAAAGGGCTGTAACTTTGGATCCCACCGTTGGAACGCCCTTAAATTTTTACAGAAGTTTCCGGAGGCCGTTTTCATTGGAGTAGATGTGGAATCGCTACTCGGTGATGCAGAGGTCTCTCCGCTCTGGAACAGCGTAGCGGTTTGAATGGGCCATAACTTTTAATGCGACCGTTGGATCGCCCTCAAAGTTTTACAGGAGTTTCCGGAAGCTGTTGTCCTTGGAGTAGATGTGGAATCGCTACTCGGTGAGACGGAGGTCTCTGCGGTCGAAACTAGTGTACCGGTTCGAGAGGGCTACAATTTTTGATCCGACCAGAGGATCGCCCTCAAATTTTTACAGGAGTTTCCCGAGGCCGTTTTCCTTTTTGTAGATGTGGAATCGCTACTTGGTAAGGCGAAGGTCACTTCGCTCCAGCCAGCGTACAGGTTCGAAAGGGCCATAATTTTTTATCCGACCGTTGGATCACCATCAAATTTTTCAGGTGATTGTGGAGGCCGTTTTCCTTGGAGTAGATATGGCATCGCTACTTGGTGAGGCAGAGGTCTCTTCGTTAGAGACGAGAGTATCGATTCGAAAGGGCCGTAACTTTTGATCCGATCGTTGGATCCCCCTCAAATTTTTACAAGAGTTTCCGGAAGCTGGTTTCCTTGGAGTAGATGTGGAATAGCTTTTCGGTGAGGCGGAGGTCTCTGCGCTCTAGACCAGCGTACCGGTTCTAAAGGGCCGTAACTTTTGATCCCACCGTTGGATCGCCCTCAAATTTTTACAGGAGTTTCCGGAGGCCGTTTCCCTTGGAGTAGATGTGGAATCGCTACTCGGTGAGGCGGAGGTCTCTGCGCTCGAGACCAGCGTACCGGTTCGAAAGGGCCGTAATCTTTGATCCGACCGTTGGATCGCCATCAAATTTTTTCAGGAGATTTTGGAGGCCGTTTTCCTTGGAGTAGATATGGAATCGCTACTCGGTGAGGTGGAGGTCTCTTCGCTCCAGACCAGCGTACCGGTTCGAAAGGGCCGTAACCTTTGATCCGACCGTTGGATCGCCCTATAATTTTTACAGGAGTTTCCGGATGCCGTTTGCCTTGGAGTAGATGTGGAAACGCTACTCGATGAGGCGGAGGTCTCTTCGTTAGACACTAGAGTACTGGTTCGAAAGGGCCGTAACTTTTAATCCGACCGTTGGATCGCCCTCAAATTTTTACAGGAGTTTCCGGAAGCTGTTTGCCTTGGAGTAGATGTGGAATCGCTACTCGGTAAGGCGGAGGTCTCTGCGGTCGAAACTAGCGTACCGGTTCGAGAGGGCTACAGTTTTTGATCCAACCCTTGGATCGCCCTCAAATTTTTACAGGAGTTTCCCGAGGCCGTTTTCCTTTTAGTAGATGGGGAATCGCTACTCGATAAAGCGGCGGTCACTTCGCTCTAGCCAGCGTACAGGTTCGAAAGGGCCATAATTTTTTATCCGACCGTTGGATCGCCATCAAATTTTTTCAGGAGATTCTGGAGGTCGTTTTCCTTGGAGTAGATATGGAATCGCTACTTGGTGAGGCGGAGATCTCTTCGCTAGAGACGAGAGTACCGGTTCGAAAGGGCCGTAACTTTTGATCCGACCGTTGGATCGCCCTCAAATTTTTACAGGAGTTTCCGGAGGCTGTTTGCCTTGGAGTAGATCTGGAATCGCTACTCGGTGAGGCGGAGGTCTCTGCGCTCGAGACCAGCGCAGCGGTTCGAAAGGGCCTTAACTTTTGATCCCACTGTTGGATCGCCCTTAAATTTTTACAGGAGATTCCGGAGGCCGTTTCCCTTCGAAAAGATGCGAAATCACTGCTCGGTGAGGCGGAGGTCTCTTTGATAAAGACCAGAGTACCGGTTCGAAAGGGCCATAACTTTTGATTCGACCGTTGGATCGCCCTCAAATTTTTATAGGAGTTTCCGGAAGCTGTTTTCCTTGGAGTAGATGTGGAATCGCTACTCGGTAAGGCGGAGGTCACTTTGCTCCAGCCAGCATACAGGTTCGAAAAGGCCATAATTTTTTATCCGACCGTTGGATTGCCATCAAATTTTTTCAGGAGATTTCGGAGGCCGTTTTCCTTGGAGTAGATATGGAATCGCTACTCGGTGAGGCGGAGGTGTCTTAGCTAGAGACGAGAGTACCGGTTCGAAAGGGCCATAACTTTTGATTCGACCGTTGGATCGCCCTCAAATTTTTATAGGAGTTTCCGGAAGCTGTTTTCCTTGGAGTAGATGTGGAATCGCTACTCGGTAAGGCGGAAGTCACTTTGCTCCAGCCAGCATACAGGTTCGAAAAGGCCATAATTTTTTATCCGACCGTTGGATCGCCATCAAATTTTTTCAGGAGATTTCGGAGGCTGTTTTCCTTGGAGTAGATATGGAATCGCTACTCGGTGAGGCGGAGGTGTCTTAGCTAGAGACGAGAGTACCGGTTCGAAAGGGCCGTAACTTTTGATCCGACCGTTGGATCGCCCTCAAATTTTTACAGGAGTTTCCGGAGGCTGTTTGCCTTGGAGTAGATGTGGAATCGCTACTTGGTGAGGCGAAGGTCTCTGCGCTCGAGACCAGCGTACCGGTTCGAAAGGGCCGTAACCTTTGATCCAACAGTTGGATCGCCCTAAAATTTTTACAGGAGTTTACGGACGCCGTTTTCCTTGCAGTAGATGTGGAATCGCTACTCGGTAAGGCAGAGGTCTCTAAGCTCGAGACCAGCGTACCGGTTGAAAGGGCCGTAACTTTTGATCCAACCGTTGGATCCCCTCAAATTTCTACAGGAGTTTCCGGAAGCAGTTTTCCTTGGAGTAGATGTGGAATCGCTAGTCGGTGAGGCGGAGGTCTCTGCGGTCGAAACTAGCGTACCGGTTCGATAGGGCTACAATTTTTTATCCGACCCTTGGATCGCCCTCAAATTTTTACAGGAGTTTCCCGAGGCCGTTTTCCTTTTAGTAGATGAGGAATCGCTACTCGGTAAGGCGGCGGTCACTTCGCTCTAGCCAGCGTACAGGTTCGAAAGGGCCATAATTTTTTATCCGAACGTTGGATCGCCATCAAATTTTTTCAGGAGATTCTGGAGGCTGTTTTCCTTGGAGTAGATATGGAATCGCTTCTTGGTGAGGCGGAGGTCTCTTCACTAGAGACGAGAGTACCGGTTCGAAAGGGCCGTAACTTTTGATCCGACCGTTGGATCGCCCTCAAATTTTTACAGGAGTTTCCGGAGGCTGTTTGCCTTGGAGTAGATGTGGAATCGCTACTCGGTGAGGCGGAGGTCTCTGCGCTCGAGACCAGTGCACCGGTTCGAAAGGGCCTTAATTTTTTATCCCACTGTTGGATCGCCCTCAAATTTTTACAGGAGATTACGGAGGCCGTTTCCCTTGGAGAAGATGCGAAATCACTGCTCGGTGAGGCGGAGGTCTCTTTGATAAAGACCAGAGTACCGGTTCGAAAGGGCCATAACTTTTGATTCGACCGTTGGATCGCCCTCAAATTTTTATAGGAGTTTCCGGAAGCTGTTTTCCTTGGAGTAGATGTGGAATCGCTACTCGGTAAGGCGGAGGTCACTTTGCTCCAGCCAGCATACAGGTTCGAAAAGGCCATAATTTTTTATCCGACCGTTGGATTGCCATCAAATTTTTTCAGGAGATTTCGGAGGCCGTTTTCCTTGGAGTAGATATGGAATCGCTACTCGGTGAGGCGGAGGTGTCTTAGCTAGAGACGAGAGTACCGGTTCGAAAGGGCCATAACTTTTGATTCGACCGTTGGATCGCCCTCAAATTTTTATAGGAGTTTCCGGAAGCTGTTTTCCTTGGAGTAGATGTGGAATCGCTACTCGGTAAGGCGGAAGTCACTTTGCTCCAGCCAGCATACAGGTTCGAAAAGGCCATAATTTTTTATCCGACCGTTGGATCGCCATCAAATTTTTTCAGGAGATTTCGGAGGCTGTTTTCCTTGGAGTAGATATGGAATCGCTACTCGGTGAGGCGGAGGTGTCTTAGCTAGAGACGAGAGTACCGGTTCGAAAGGGCCGTAACTTTTGATCCGACCGTTGGATCGCCCTCAAATTTTTACAGGAGTTTCCGGAGGCTGTTTGCCTTGGAGTAGATGTGGAATCGCTACTTGGTGAGGCGAAGGTCTCTGCGCTCGAGACCAGCGTACCGGTTCGAAAGGGCCGTAACCTTTGATCCAACAGTTGGATCGCCCTAAAATTTTTACAGGAGTTTACGGACGCCGTTTTCCTTGCAGTAGATGTGGAATCGCTACTCGGTAAGGCAGAGGTCTCTAAGCTCGAGACCAGCGTACCGGTTGAAAGGGCCGTAACTTTTGATCCAACCGTTGGATCCCCTCAAATTTCTACAGGAGTTTCCGGAAGCAGTTTTCCTTGGAGTAGATGTGGAATCGCTAGTCGGTGAGGCGGAGGTCTCTGCGGTCGAAACTAGCGTACCGGTTCGATAGGGCTACAATTTTTTATCCGACCCTTGGATCGCCCTCAAATTTTTACAGGAGTTTCCCGAGGCCGTTTTCCTTTTAGTAGATGAGGAATCGCTACTCGGTAAGGCGGCGGTCACTTCGCTCTAGCCAGCGTACAGGTTCGAAAGGGCCATAATTTTTTATCCGAACGTTGGATCGCCATCAAATTTTTTCAGGAGATTCTGGAGGCTGTTTTCCTTGGAGTAGATATGGAATCGCTTCTTGGTGAGGCGGAGGTCTCTTCACTAGAGACGAGAGTACCGGTTCGAAAGGGCCGTAACTTTTGATCCGACCGTTGGATCGCCCTCAAATTTTTACAGGAGTTTCCGGAGGCTGTTTGCCTTGGAGTAGATGTGGAATCGCTACTCGGTGAGGCGGAGGTCTCTGCGCTCGAGACCAGTGCACCGGTTCGAAAGGGCCTTAATTTTTTATCCCACTGTTGGATCGCCCTCAAATTTTTACAGGAGATTACGGAGGCCGTTTCCCTTGGAGAAGATGCGAAATCACTGCTCGGTGAGGCGGAGGTCTCTTCGATAGAGACCAGAGTACCGGTTCGAAAGGGCCATAACTTTTGATTCGACCGTTGGATCGCCCTCAAATTTTTAGAGGAGTTTCCAGAGGCCGTTTCCTTTGGAGAAGATGCGAAATCGCTGCTCGGTGAGGCGGAGGTCTCTTCGATAGAGACCAAAGTACCGGTTCGAAAGGGCCATAACTTTTGATTCGACCGTTGGATCGCCCTCAAATTTTTAGAGGAGTTTCCGGAAGCTATTTTCCTTGGAGTAGATGTGGAATCGCTACCCGGTGAGATGGAGGTCTTGGCGCTCGAGACCAGCGTACCGGTTCGAAAGGGCCGTAACTTTTGATCCGACCGTTGGATCGCCCTCAAATTTTTACAGGAGATTCCGGAGGCCGTTTGCCTTGGAGTAGATGTGGAATCGTTACTCGGTGAGACGGAGGTCTCTGCGCTCGAGACCAGCATACCGGTTCGAAAGGGCCGTAACTTTTGATCCGACCTTTGTATCGCCCTCAAATTTTTACAGGAGATTCCGGAGGCCGTTTGCCTTGGAGTAGATGTGGAATCGCTACTCGTTGAGGCGGAGGTCTCATCGCTAGAGCCAAAAGTACTGGTTCGAAAGGGCCGTAACTTTTAATTCGATCATTGGATCGCCCTCAAATTTTTACAGGAGTTTCCGGAGGCCGTTTTCCTTGGAGTAGATGTGGAATCGCTACTCGGTGATGCAGAGGTCTCTCCGCTCCGGACCAGCGTAGCGGTTCGAATGGGCCATAACTTTTGATCCGACCTTTGGATCGCCCTCAAATTTTTACAAGAGTTGCCGGAGGCCGTTTCCCTTAGAGAAGATGCGGAATTGCTGCTCGGTGAGGCGGAGGTGTCTTCGCTAGAGACTAGAGTACCGGTTCGAAAGGGCCATAACTTTTGATCCAACCGTTGGATCACCATCAAATTTTTGCAGGAGATTCCGGAGGCTGTTTTCCTCGGAGTAGATGTGGAATCGCTACGCGGTGAGACGGAGGTCTCTGCGCTCGAGACCAGCGTACCGGTTCGAAGGGGCCGTAACTTTTAATCCGACAGTTGGATCGCCCTAAAATTTTTATAGGAGTTTCCGGACGCCGTTTTCCTTGCAGTAGATGTGGAATCGCTACTCGGTAAGGTGGAGGTCTCTGCGCTCGAGACCAGCGTACCGGTTCGAAAGGGCCGTAAGTTTTGATCCGACTGTTGGATTGCCCTTAAATTTTTACAGGAGATTCCGGAGGCCGTTTGCCTTGGAGTAGATGTGGAATTGCTACTCGGTGAGGTGAAGGTCTCTTCGGTAGAGACCAGAGTACCGGTTCGAAAGGGCCGTAACTTTTGATCCGACTGTTGGATCGCCTTTAAATTTTTACAGGAGTTTCCGGAAGCTGGTTTCCTTGAAGTAGATGTGGAATAGCTACTCGGTGAGGCGGAGCTCTCTGCACTCGAGACCAGCGTACCGATTCGAAAGGGCCGTAACTTTTGATCCGACCGTTAGATCGTCGTCAAATTTTTACAGGAGATTCCGGAGGTCGTTTGCCTTGGAGTAGATGTGGAATCGTTACTCGTTGAGGCGGAGGTCTCATCGCTAGAGCCAAAAGTACTGGTTCGAAAGGGCCGTAACTTTTAATTCGATCATTGGATCGCCCTCAAATTTTTACAGGAGTTTCCGGAGGCCGTTTTCCTTGGAGTAGATGTGGAATCGCTACTCGGTGATGCAGAGGTCTCTCCGCTCCGGACCAGCGTAGCGGTTCGAATGGGCCATAACTTTTGATCCGACCTTTGGATCGCCCTCAAATTTTTACAAGAGTTGCCGGAGGCCGTTTCCCTTAGAGAAGATGCGGAATTGCTGCTCGGTGAGGCGGAGGTGTCTTCGCTAGAGACTAGAGTACCGGTTCGAAAGGGCCATAACTTTTGATCCAACCGTTGGATCACCATCAAATTTTTGCAGGAGATTCCGGAGGCTGTTTTCCTCGGAGTAGATGTGGAATCGCTACGCGGTGAGACGGAGGTCTCTGCGCTCGAGACCAGCGTACCGGTTCGAAGGGGCCGTAACTTTTAATCCGACAGTTGGATCGCCCTAAAATTTTTATAGGAGTTTCCGGACGCCGTTTTCCTTGCAGTAGATGTGGAATCGCTACTCGGTAAGGTGGAGGTCTCTGCGCTCGAGACCAGCGTACCGGTTCGAAAGGGCCGTAAGTTTTGATCCGACTGTTGGATTGCCCTTAAATTTTTACAGGAGATTCCGGAGGCCGTTTGCCTTGGAGTAGATGTGGAATTGCTACTCGGTGAGGTGAAGGTCTCTTCGGTAGAGACCAGAGTACCGGTTCGAAAGGGCCGTAACTTTTGATCCGACTGTTGGATCGCCTTTAAATTTTTACAGGAGTTTCCGGAAGCTGGTTTCCTTGAAGTAGATGTGGAATAGCTACTCGGTGAGGCGGAGCTCTCTGCACTCGAGACCAGCGTACCGATTCGAAAGGGCCGTAACTTTTGATCCGACCGTTAGATCGTCGTCAAATTTTTACAGGAGATTCCGGAGGTCGTTTGCCTTGGAGTAGATGTGGAATCGTTACTCAGTGAGGCGGAGGTCTCATCACTAGAGCCAAAAGTACCGGTTCGAAAGGGCCGTAACTTTTAATTCGATCGTTGGATCGCCCTCAAATTTTTACAAGAGTTTCCGGAAGCTGTTTTCCTTGGAGTAGATGTAGAATCGCTACTCGATGAGGCGGAGGTCTCTGCGCTCCGGACCAGCGTAGCGTTTCGAATGTGCCATAACTTTTGATCCGACCTTTGGATCGCCATCAAATTTTTACAGGAGTTGCCGGAGGCCATTTCCCTTAACTTGTGATCCAACCGTTGGATCACCTTCAAATTTTTACAGGAGTTTCCGGAGGCCGTTTTCCTTGGAGTAGATGTGGAATCGCTACTCGGTGATGCGGAGGTCTCTCCGCTCCGGACCAGCGTAGCGTTTCGAATGTGCCATAACTTTTGATCCGACCTTTGGATCGCCATCAAATTTTTACAGGAGTTGCCGGAGGCCATTTCCCTTAGAGAAGATGCGGAATCGCTGCTCGGTGAGGCGGAGGTGTCTTCGCTAGAGACTAGAGTACTGGTTCAAAAGGGCCATAACTTTTGATTCGACCGTTGGATCGCCCTCAAATTTTTACAGGAGTTTCCGGAAGCTGTTTTCCTTGGAGTAGATGTGGAATCGCTACTCGGTGATGCGGAGGTCTCTGCCGTCGAGACCAGCGTACCGATTCGAAAGGGCCGTAACTTTTGATCCGACAGCTGGATCGCCCTTAAATTTTTAAAGGAGATTCCGAAGGCTGTTTTCCTTGGAGTAGATGTGGAATCGCTACTCGGTGAGGCGGAGGTCTCTGCGTTAGAAACCAGAGTACCGGTTCGAAAGGGCTGTAACTTTTGATCCGACCGTTGGATCGCCCTTAAATTTTACAGGAGTTTCCGGAGGCCGTTTGCCTTGGAGTAGATGTGGAATCGCTACTCGGTGAGGCGGAGGTCTCTGCACTCGAGACCAGCGTACCCATTCGAAAGGGCCATAACTTTTTATCCGACAGTTGGATCGCCCTTAAATTTTTACAGGAGATTCAGGAGGTCGTTTTTCTTAGAGTAGATGTGGATTCGGTACTCGATGAGGCGGAGGTCTCTTCGCTAGAGACTAGAGTACCGGTTCGAAAGGGCCGTAACTTTTGATTCGACCGTTGGATCGCCTCAAATTTTTACAGGAGTTTCCGGACGCCTTTTTCCTTGTAGTTGATGTGGAATTGCTACTCCTTGACGCGGAGGTTTCTTCGCTAGAGACTAGTGTACCGGTTTCAAAGGGTTGTAACTTTTGATCCGACCGTTGGATCGCCCTAAAAGTATTACAGAAGTTTCCAGAAGCTGTTTTCCTTGGAGTAGATGTGGAATCGCTACTCGGTAAGGCGGAGGTCTCTCCGCTCCAGACCAGCGTACCGGTTCGAAAGGGCCCTAATTTTATATCCGACCGTTGGATCGCCCTTAAATTTTTACAGGAGTTTCCCGAGTCCGTTTCCCTTGGAGTAAATGTGGAATCGCTACTCGTTGAGGTGGAGGTCTCATCGCAATAGCCTAGAGTACTGGTTCGAAAAGGCCATAACTTTTAATCCGACCGTTGGATCGCCCTCAAATTTTTACAGGAGTTTCCGGAAGCTATTTTCCTTGGAGTAGATGTGGAATCGCTACTCGGTAAGGCGGAGGTCTCTGCGCTCGAGACCAGCGCCCCGGTTCGAAAGGGCCTTAACTTTTGATCCCACCGTTGGATCGCCCTTAAATTTTTACAGGAGTTTCCAGAGCCCGTTTTTCTTGGAGTAGATGTGGAATCGCTACTCAGTGATGCGGAGGTCTCTTCGCTAGAGACGAGTGCCGGTTCGAAAGGGCCATAACTTTTGATCCGACTATTGGATCGCCCTCAAATTTTTACAGGAGTTTCCGGACGCCGTTTTCCTTGCAGTAGATGTGGAATCGCTACTCCGTGAGGTGGAGGTTTCTTTGCTAGAGACCAGAGTACCGGTTCGAAAAGGCCGTAACTTTTGATCCGACCGTTGGATCGCCTACAAATTTTTACAGGAGTTTCTAGAAGCTGTTTTCCTTGGAGTAGATGTGGAATGGCTACTCGGTGAGGCGGAGGTCTCTGTGCTCGAGACCAGCATACCGGTTCGAAAGGGCCGTAACTTTTTATCCCACAGTTGGATCACCCTCAAATTTTTACAGGAGATTCCGGAGGCCGTTTTCCACCGCATGAATATGGGTGATGGACATCATTGATGATGTCGATGCACTCATTTTCACAACCTGATTAGACGACGAGCTGAAAGGGATCCATTGAGAAGAGCATGAAGCCTACAATAAAGAGGTTTTTACTACAAGCTATAAAATGCATGTCTGGATGACTAGATAGTTTCCAAGAAGGCTGATGATAACATATACTTGAAGAGTATTGTTTCAACGGGAGGCAAGTTTGTGGTTGATTGGCAATCTAGGATGAGGATGACACTAGAAAACCTCTTGATGAATGTTGGCACGATGCACATAATCAAGGAGAGAACAATTCTCAAGAGAATCCAGAAGATGAATGATTGGTTAAGCTCATTCATGATGAATCAAGCAACACCACACTTGGGGGCACAATCATACGTGATAAACAACGAGAGCAGTAATCATCATGGATAGCCCGGAATGGGCACTACACTTACAATTGAGTGAAAGGCTAGCACACGGAAGAGCCGGTGAATCAGAAAAACAAAGAAGTCTTTGGAAGACACCTTATAATGATGGAGCATCGAAGAGGGGGGCCTATATTTCAAAACAAGGTATGAATGCATGCATGTCATCTAACCACAAAGCTTTACACATATATTTTGACTTTTTACAAAAAAAAATCCTCAATAAAATCCAGCAAGATTATGGACAAAGAAAGAATCCTTGAGTTGATTATAGAAACGAATCACAGTTTTGACCATGGAACGAGAAGAAGATGGCATGAACCCTACCATTAGGAAAATCTCAAAGATCAACCTTATCATCGAGAAAAATCCAGTTAATTGCAGTCATCAGGAAGGACAGATGTCAACCTACAATCAAGAAGCACCAAGTTTTCCAACCTTGTCATCGAGAAAAATCAAGTTAATTTCAGTCATCAGGAATGATAGATGTCAACCCTGCAATCAGGAAGGACTTATGTCAGTCCTGCAAAATCACAAAAGTCAAAAAAAAAAAAATCATCAAGTGAAAAAATTGATCATCCTTATCATCAAGAAGAAAAATGAGAAGAACCTTACCATTAAGAAATTCTCAAAATAAAAGAAGAAAGTTCAAACCTTGCCATCAGGAAGAACACATAGATATTGGTTCTAGTTAAAGAGGATCACTAGATGGGATCTCAGGTTAGCCTAACCATACCTAACCATGCAGATTTTGGTTTTGGTTAAAGGGGATCGTCGGATGGGACCTCAAATTAGCCCAACCATGTAGATTTTGGTTTTGGTTAAAGGGGATCGCCGGATGGGACCTCAAATTAGCCCAACCATGTAGATTTTGGTTCTGGTTAAAGGGGATCGCCGAATGGGATCTCAGGTTAGCCCAACCACGCAGCTTTTGGTTCTGGTGAAAAGGGATCGCCAGATAGGATCTCAGGTTAGCCCAACCACGTAGATTTTGGTTCTAGTCAAAGGGGATCGTCGGATGGGATCTTAGGTTAGCCCAACCACACAGGATTTGGTTCTGGTTAAAGGGGATCGTCGGAGAGGATCTCAAGTTAGCATAACCACATAGAGGATTTTAATTTGGGTGACTTCTCCAACTAGGGTTGTATGTTTGCGAGTATGGGTTATGATTGGGCCTTTGGAAACTATTTAAAGCATGGGCTTGTTCATGGAGGCATTCCCTAAAAGAAGACAAAGTTGGACAATCATTTGTTGAGTGTTCATTGGTTTCACAGATTTGACACATAATGTCTTGAACATATTTTAATTGACCACTCCTTTTCAATTCTAGTGCCTCAACTTTTCTAGCTACAGATGCAAACTTGGCTTGGAGGTCATGATCTTCCCTAAGGTTGTACATTCCTCCACTAGATGTATGAGGTTGAGTTTTACTTGGTGCCTCGTAAGTGCCTGTAGTGTCCTAATTTTGAGCATTTTCAGCTAGCAAGTCTAGGTACTCCATTGTTTCATCAGGGTCTTTATTTTCAAAAGTTCCATTGCACATAAATTCCATCATTTGTCTATCCTTAGGTGTTAACCCTTCATAAAAATGTGAAACCAATCTCCATGTTTCAAAACCATGATGAGGGCAAGTATTAAGCAAGTCTCGATACCTATCCCAACATTGGTAAAATGTATCCCCTGGTTTTTTAGTGAAAGTGGTGATTTGTCTTTTGAAAAAGTTTGTTCTGTGAAACGGAAAAAACTTCTTTAAAAATTGTTGTTGCATTTCATCCCAAGCACGAATGAATCTAGACCTAAGATTTTATAGCCATGTTTTAGCTTTATCTTTTAATGAAAAAGGAAAAAAACTTTAATCAGATGGTGTTCATGCTACAATTTAAGTCATTATAGGTGTTACAGACCTCCTCAAATTCTCTCAATTGCAAGTATGGATTTTCTAGATCGCCATGAAAAGAAGGTAAAAATTGCATAATGTCTGGCTTAAAATTAAAATGAGATGCATTAGGGGGGGAAACTATGCATGAGGGTGCACTTGTTCTTGTGGGATTCATGTGGTCTCTAAGTGTTCTAACACGGTTATTCTCATTATTCTCATTATGAAGGACTAGTTATCTTCTTCGGCCATATTTTCTGAAAATGATGAGGATACCCTACAAAGTCTACCACTTAATGTACGTGACCAAACTCTCATGCATGTGTAGGAAGAGAATAAAAGGAAGAAAAGAAAAGAAAAGGAAACAAAACAAAACAAAACAAAACAAACAAAAGTTAGATACAAGAAAAGTGAAAAGTGAAAGTAAAAAGAAAAAATAAAATAAATATTGTAATTTATACAAGAATTTACCTCCCCGTCAACGGCGCCAAAAACTTGACACAACCAAAGAGTTGATGTCTTCTCTCAAGTGTAGGAGTGTCAAAGTAATAAATAACCCAACAAGACCGGAGTCGAACCATAGGGAGATTAACTGTATAAACTACAAATAAAGAAATAGATAATAACAAAAAAGGAGCTGAAGAGAGCTTTAAGATGTGATATTGATATAAGGATTAAAAAAGGATAAAATAATTGTTAATGGTATTTCAAACAAGTATAGTATAAACTCTTTTTATTACTCAACTAGAAACCACACACAAAGGAGGTTTCAATCGGATTATAAATTGTTAACATGATTACATTAGTTATCTTATTCGAATAATGCTAATACTTGTAAATGTTGTCAGATATTCATGATTATAACTTATGCTAACAACAAATTAAGTTCCTCTCATAGCACAAGTGTCGGTTATACCATACGGTTGGGCTATGAAAGTGCCATGTATTTGTTATACCAAGGGTTATACAACATAAATCTAGATTAACCATTTAACAAGCAAAGTATTAAAAGTGAACAAGATAACAAATACAAAACATGTTAGTATCAAACATTAAAGTCTATGTTGAGTTTATACTATACTTATTCTTACGCAATTAGTGTAACATTTTCACCTTGACATAATAAGCTTAACTAAACATAATGAAAGAGAGAAACATAAATACAAGATATAAGTTAACTAAGTAAAGGAAAGGAAATGAAAAGCATAAATAAGAGATTAATGAAAGTAAAACTTAAGCATTACAAAAATATAAAGAGAAAGAGCAAGAATATAATCTTGATCTGAAAACCAAGATGCCTAAATGCATGGCAAATACCTCCTTTTATACGCCAAAATTTGGAACTATTGATTTGATGACTAATTGTTGAGTGGGTGGTCATATCTTGACTTGGTGACAATCCTTATCTTCTTGTCTGAACAAAACATCATTGCTCATGTTAGAATTTGAACAGATAGTCCACATGAAAGTTCTAGGAAATTGTCTTAGCTTTACAACCAAAAATGAATTGGTGCATTTGGACTTTTAGAACTCGAGATATGGGCTGAACACTGAGCAATGTCTGGGCTGCAGGACAAATTCTGACTTCTCCGTTGTTGCTAAGATTTGGACTTCTAAATAGCAAAATTGAGTCTTGGACTCCCATGAATGTTTTAGGCCTATGTCTTAGCTTTCTAGCCATATAAACCAAATTGAAATCCAAGATCTACAGCTCCAGATATGACCCAATGACTGAATAGTGTTCTAGTTTGGACTGAACCAACATTCTTTTCTAAGCTTAACCCTCTCTTTGTCTTCTCAATTTCAGTAGTTAAACTCATCAATCAATCCTTTGATTTATGTGATAGGCCTGCATGAACATTTACTATAAATTAAAGGTATCTTATAATATTAGACTTGTTATTATAAAACATGCTTTAGTTAAGGAGTTATTGATACTTTAAGTGCAAAATGATGATATAAAACCTTGATAAAAATATACTTTTAAGTACTAATCACGGAGGCTGTTTTTCTTGTGGTAGCCATGGAATCGCTAATAGGTTAAGAACAGGTCTCGTCGTGCCCGACCAGGATAACGGTTCAAAAGGGCTCTAACTTTTGATACGATCGTTGGATATTGTTCAAAGTTTTACAATAGTTTCTGGAGGCTGTTTTCCTTGTGGTAGCAGTGGAATCGCTAATTGGTTAAGAGCAGGTCTCGTCATGTCAGACCAGCAAAACAGATCAAAAGCGACTTAACTTTTGATCCGACCTTTGGATCACTCCCGATTTTTTATAGGATGTTTTCCTTGGGGTAGGTATCGAATCACTACTCGGTGAAGAGGAGGTCAAGTTGCGCGAGACGAGAGAAACGACTCAAAATCGCTTTAACTTTTGATACGATCATTGGATCGTGCTCAAAGTTTTACAATAGTTTTTGGAGGTTGTTTTCTTTGTGGTAGCAGTGGAATCGCTAATTGGTTAAGAGCAGGTCTCATCGTGCCAGATCAACATAACAGATCAAAAGCGACTTAACTTTTGATTTGACTGTTGGATCACTCCCAAATTTTTACAGGAGGTTCTGGAGGATGTTTTCCTTGGAGTAGGTATGGAATCGCAACTCGATGAAGAGGATGTCAGGTCACGCCAGACGAGAGTAACGGCTCAAAAAGGCTCGAACTTTTGATCCGACAGTTTGATCGTGCTTAAATTTTTTAGTAGTTTCCAGAGGCTTTTTTGCTTGTGGTAGCTATGGAATGGCTACTTGGTGAATAGCAGGTCTCGTCGTGCCATACTAGTATAATGGCTCAAAAGCGCGTTAACTTTTGATCCGATTGTTGCATCACTCCCAAATTTCTACAAGAGTTTCTTGGAGTGGAGTAGGTATGAAATCGCTAGTCGGTGAATCGAATGTTTGGTCGCGCCGGACGAGAGTAACGGCTTAAAAGGATTCCAACTTTTGATACGACCGTTGGATCATGCTCAAAGTTTTACAATAGTTTATGAAGGCTGTTTTCCTTGTGGTAGCTATGGAATCACTAATAGGTTAAGAGCAGGTATCATCGTGCCAAACCAGCATAACAGATCAAAATCGACTTAACTTTTGATACGACTATTGGATCATTCCCAAATTTTTACAGGAGGTTCTAGAGGATGTTTTCCTTGGAGTAGGTATAGAATCGCTACTCGGTGAAAAGGAGGTCAGGTCGCGCCAGACGAGAGTAACGGCTCAAAAGGGCTCGAACTTTTAATCCGACTGTTAGACCATGCTCAAATATTTACAGTAGTTTGCTGAGGCTATTTTCCTTGTGGTAGCCATGGAATCGCTACTAGGTTAGGAGCAGGTCTCGTCGTGCCCGACCAGCATAACGGCTCTAAAGGGCTCTAACTTTTGATCCGACCATTTGATTGTGATCAAATTTTTTAGTAGTTTCTAGAGGCTTTTTTCCTTGTGGTAACTATGGAATCACTACTTGATGAATAGCAGGTCTCGCCGTGCCACATCGGTATAATGACTTAAAAGTGCGTTAACTTTTGATCCGACCGTTGCATCACTCCCAAATTTGTACAGGCGTTTCTTGGAGTAGGTATGAAATCACTACTTGGTGAATCGAATGTTCGATCGCGCCAGACGAGAGTAACGACTCAAAAGGACTCCAATTTTTGATACGACTGTTGGATCATGCTCAAAGGTTTACAATAGTTTACGGAGGCTGTTTTCCTTGTGGTAGCAGTGGAATTGCTATTTGGTTAAGAGCAGGTCTCGTCGTGCAAGACCAGCATAACGCCTCAAAAGCGCTTTAACTTTTTATCCGACCTTGGATCACTCCTGAATTTTTACAGGAGTTTATGGAGGATGTTTTCCTTAGAGTAGGCATGGAATCTCTACTCGGTGAAACGGAGGTCAGGCCGCGCCAGACAAGAGTAACGGCTCAAAAGGGCTCTGACTTTTTATTCGACTATTGGATCGGTCTCAAATTTTTGTAGTAGTTGGCGGAGGCTGTTTTCCTTGTTGTAGCAAAGGAATCGCTACGCGGTGAAGAGCAGGTCTAGTCGTGCCAGACCAACGTAGCGACTCAAAAGCGCCTTAACTTTTGATCCAACCGTTTGATCATTCCAGAATTTTTACATGAGATTATGGAGGATGTTTTCCTTGGAGTAGTTATGGAATCGCTTCAGGTTGCACCAGACTAGAGTAATGGTTCAAAGGGGCTCTAACTTTTGATCCGACTGTTGGATCGTGCTTAAATTTTTACAATAGTTTGCAAAGGTTGTTTTCCTTATGGAAGCAATGGAATTGCTACTACGTTAAGCGGAGGTCTCATCGTGCTAGACCAGCATAACGACTCAAAAGCGCCTTAACTTTTGATTCGACCGTTGGATCACTCCTGAATTTTTACAAGAATTTCTTGATGATGTTTTTCTTTGGGATAGGTATGGAATCGCTACTCGGTGAAGAGGAGGTCAGGTCGCGCCAGACTAGAGTAAGGGCTCCAACTTTTGATCCGACTGTTGGACCGTGCTCGAATTTTTACAGGAGTTTGCGGAGGCGGTTTTCCTTGTGATAGCCATGGAATCACTACTAGGTTAAAACCAAGTCTTGTCGTGCTCGACCAGCATAACGGCTCTAAAGTGCTCTAACTTTTGATCCGATTATTTGATCGTGCTTAAATGTTTTAGTTGTTTCTAGAGGCTTTTTTCCTTGTGGTAGCTATGAAATAGCTACTAGGTTAAGAAGAGGTCTTGTCGTGCCAGACCAGCATTAAAGCTCAATACTGCATTAACTTTTCATCCGACGTTTGATCACTCTTGAATTTTTACAGGAGTTTCGTGAGGATGTTTTTCTTTCAGTAGGTATGGAATCGCTACTCGGTGAAGAGGAGGTCAGGTCGCGTCAAACCAGAGTAACAGTTTAAAAAGGCTCTAACTTTTGATCCAATAGTTGGATCGTGCTCAAATTTTTACAGTAGTTTGCATAGATTGTTTTCCTTGTGGTAGCAATGGAATTGTTACTAGGTTAAAAGGAGGTCTCGTTGTGTCAGACCAGCATAACGACTCAAAAACGCCTTAAGTTTTGATCCGACCTTACATCACTCCTAAAATTTGCTAGAGTTTATGGAAGATGTTTTCCTTAGAGTAGGTATGGAATATCTACTCGTTGAAGAGCAGGTCAGGTCGCGCTAGGCTAGAGTAACGGCTCAAAAGGGCTCTAACTTTTGATCCGACTGTTGGATCATGCTCAAATTTTTACAGTAGTTTGCAGAGGTTTTTTCCTTGTGCTAGCAATGGAATTGCTACTAGGTTAAAAGAAGGTCTCGTTGTGCCAGACCAGCAAAACGACTCAAAAGCACCTTAACTTTGGATTCGACCTTGGATCACTCCTGAAATTTTACAGGAGTTTATGGAAGATGTTTTCTTTGGAGTAGGTATGGAATCTCTACTCGATGAAGAGGAGGTCAGGTCGTGCTAGACCAGAGTAACGGCTCAAAAGGGCTCTAACTTTTGATCTGATTGTTGCATCGTGCTCAAATTTTTACAGTAGTTTGCGGAGGTTGTTTTCCTTGTGGTAACAATGGAATTGCTACTAGGTTAAGAGAAGGTCTCGTCGTGCCAGACCAGCATAATGACTCAAAAGCGCCTTAACTTTTGATCTGACCTTGGATCACTCCTAAAATTTTACTGGAGTTTAAGGAAGATGTTTTCCTTGAAGTAGGTATGGAATCTCTACTAGATGAAGAGGAGGTCAGGTCGCGCTAGACCAGAGTAACGGCTCAAAAGGGCTCTAACTTTTGATCTGATTGTTTAATCGTGCTCAAATTTTTATAGTAATTTGCGGAGGTTGTTTTCCTTGTGGTAGCAATGGAATTGCTACTAGGTTAAGAGAAGGTCTCGTCGTGCCAGACTAGCATAATGACTCAAAAGTGCCTTAACTTTTGATCCGATCTTGGATCACTCCTGATAATTTACAGGAGTTTAAGGAAGATGTTTTCCTTGGAGTAGGTATGGAATCTCTACTCGGTGAAAAGGAGGTCAGGTCGCGCCAGACCAGAGTAACAGTTCAAAAAGGCTCTAACTTTTGATCCGACTGTTGGATCGTGCTTAAATTTTTACAGTAGTTTGTGGAGGTTGTTTTCCTTATGGTAGCAATGGAATTGCTACTAGGTTAAGAGGAGGTCTCATCGTGCCAGAATAGCATAATGGATCAAAAGTGCCTTAACTTTTGATCCGACCTTGGATCACTCCTGATATTTTACAGGAGTTTAAGGAAGATGTTTTCCGAGGAGTAGGTATGGAATCTCTACTCGGTGAAGAGGAAGTCAGCTCGCGCTAGACTAGAGTAACGGTTCAAAAGGGCTCTTACTTTTGATCCAACTGTTGGATCGTGCTCAAATTTTTACAGTAGTTTGTGAAGGTTGTTTTCCTTGTGGTAGCAATGGAATTGCTACTAGGTTAAGAGGAGGTCTCGTCATGCCAGACCAGCATAATGACTCAAAAACGCCTTAACTTTTTATCCGACCTTGGATCACTCCTGAATTTTTACAGGAGTTTGTGGACCATGTTTTCCTTGGAGTAGGCATGGAATCTCTACTCGGTGAAGCGGAGGTCAGGTCGCTCTAAACTAGAGTAACGACTCAAAAGGGTTCTAACTTCTGATCTGACCATTGGATCGTACTCATATTTTTACAGTACTTTTCGGAGGCAGTTTTTCTTGGAGTAGCCATGGAATCGCTACTTGGTGAATAATAGGTATCGTCATGCCACACCACCATAACAGCTCAAAAGCGCATTAATTTTTTATCAGACCGTTGTATCACTCCCCAATTTGTACAGGAGTTTCTTGAGGATATTTTTCTTGGAGTAGGTATGGAATCACCACTCGATGAATCGAATGTTCGACCACGGCAGACCAGATTAACGGCTCAAAAAAGCTCTAAATTTTGATACGACCGTTGGATCGTGCTCAAAGTTTTACAATAGTTTCTAGAGGCTATTTTCCTTGTGGTATCAATGGAATCGCTACTAGGTTAAGAGGAGGTCTCGTCATGCCAGACCAGCATCACGGCTCAAAAATGCCTTAACTTTTGATTCGACCGTTGGATCACTCTCGAATTTTTACAGGAGGTTCTGATGGATGTTTTCCTTGGAGTAGGTATGGAATTGCTACTCGGTGAAGCAGAGGTCTGGTCGTGATAGAACAGAGTAACGGCTCAAAAGGGCTCTAACTTCTGATCCAACCATTGGATCGTACTTATATTTTTACAGTACTTTCAGAGGTAGTTTTTCTTGGAGTAGCCATGGAATTGCTACTTGATGAATAGCAGGTCTCGTCATGCCACACCAATATAGCAGCTCAAAAGCGCGTTAACTTTTGATCGGACCGTTGCATCTCTCCCTAATTAGTACAGGAGTTTTTTGAGGATATTTTTCTTGGAGTAGGTATGGAATCACTACTCGGTGAATTGAATATCCAGTCGCGTAAGACCAGATTAACGGCTCAAAAAGGCTCTAACTTTTGATCCGATCATTGGATCGTACTCATATTTTTACATTAGTTTCCTGAGACTGTTTTCCTTGTGGTAGCAAAAGAATCGCTACTAGGTTAAAAGGAGCTCTCGTCATGTCAGACCATTACAACGACTCAAAAGCACCTTAACTTTTGATCCAACTGTTGGATCACTCCTGAATGTTTACAGTAGTTTATGGAGGATGTTTTCCTTGGAGGAGGTATGGAATCGCTGCTCGGTGAAGCGGAGGTCCGGTTGCGACAAAACAGAGTAACGGTTCAAAAGGGGTTAAAGTTTTGATCCGACCGTTGGATCGTGCTTAAATTTTTATAGTAGTTTTCGGAGGCTGTTTTCCTTGTGCTAGCAATTAAATTGCTAATTGTTTAAGAGTAGGTCTCACTGTGCCAGACTAGCATAACGTCTCAAAAGTGCTTAAACTTTTTATCCGACTGTTGGATCACTCCCGAATTTTTACAAGAGTTTCTGAAGGATGTTTTCCTTAGAGTTGGTATGGAATCGCTAGTCGGTGAAGCAGAGGTCCAGTCACGCCAGACGAGAGTAACGGCTCAAAAAGGCTCTAACTTTTGATCCTACCGTTAGATCGTGCTCAAATTTTTATAGTAGTTTCCGAAGGTTTTTTCCCTTGTATAAGCAATGGAATCGCTAATTGGTTAAAAACAGGTATCGTCGTGCCAGACCAGCATAATGGCTCAAAAGCGCCTTAACTTTTGATTCGACCATTGTATCACTCCTGAATTTTTATAGGAGTTTCTAGAGGATGTTTTTCTTGGAGTAGGTATGGAATTGCTACTCGGTGAAGCGGAGGTCTAATCGCGCCAGACTAGAGTAAAGACTCAAAAGAGCTCGAACTTTTGATTCGACCGTTGGATCGTCCTTAAATTTTTACAGTAGTTTCTAGAGGTAGTTTTCTTTGTGGTAGAAATGGAATCGCTAATTGGTTAAGAGCAGGTCTCATCATGCCATACCAACATAACGGCTTAAAAGCGCCTTAACTTTTTATCCGACTGTTGGATCTCTCCCAAATTTTTACAGGAGTTTCTGGAGGTTGTTTTCCTTGGATTAGGTATGGAATTGCTTCTCGGTGTAGTGGAGGTCCGGTCATACTAGACCAGAGTAACGGCTCAAAAGGGCTCTAACTTTTGTTTCGACCATTGGATCGTGCTCAAATTTTTACAGTAGTTTCCAGAGGCTGTTTTCCTTCTGGTAGCCATGGAATCGCTACTAGGTTAAGAGCAGGTCTCGTCATGCTGTGCCAGCATAACGCCTCAAAAACGCTTGCATAGAGTCCCTAAAGTATTGTATCTGATCATGATGCAAAATTCCTAAGCCATTTTTAGAAGACTCTTTGGAGGAAGCTTGGAACGAAACTATTATTCAATATAGCATGTCATCTGCAAACTGATGGACAAATAGAGGTAGTGAACCGAACTCTTTCTTCTTTGTTGCGAGCTATTATAAGTAAAAATTTAAAGAGTTGGGACACTCTCTATTGTAGAGTTTGCTTATAATCATAGTATGCATGGAGCTGTAAAATTTTCACCATTTAAAGTTATGTATGGTTTTAACGCTTGTGTTCTTATTGATCTGGGTTCTGTTCCAATTAATGAGAGGACTTCTATGGATGGGGTTAAAAAGGAAGAAATGATGAAAAAACTCCATGAATAGGTTCGATCTCATATTGAGGAGAAGACGACAAAGTATACCAAGCATGCTAATAAAGGGCGAAAAATGGTCAGGTTTGAGCCGAGAGATCTTGTTTGGATTCATCTTAGCAAAGGTAGATTTCCAAGCAAGTGAAAGTCCAAATTGATGCTGAGAGTTAATGGAACATTTTGGGTTGTCGAAAGGGTGAATGATAATGCTTACAAGGTTGACCTTTCTAGTGAGTACAATGTTTCAACTACTTTTAATGTAAAAGACTTGTCACCTTACTTGGAAGATGTTGATGTTTCTGATTTGAGGACAAATCACTTTCAACCCAAGGGTGATGATATGCATCATGATTCTAACATGGAAGGGGTTGATTCTAATGTGTATGGGCATTCAGATGGTCCAATAACAAGTGATGTAACCATATTATTCGATAGTTTCACCCACATGTAACTAGTGTTTTGCCTATGTTTTATATATTAAATGCCTTGATATTCTTTGTTTTATGTTTTGAAGGCACCTTTAGATGAAAGATGCAAAAAGGAGTAAATTAGAGGTAATTGGCAAATTTGACCCTTAGTCGATGTTTTGTGCAGAGCGTGAGTTCTAGAAGTCGAAATGAAGTGATTCCAGTGGAATTAGAAAGCTAACATCCATACCTTTCTGGAAATATAAGTCAAGAAAAATAAAAATACAAACACCATGGAAATCACATCCTTCAAAGTCAAAACTCGCATTCTGCCAGTGTTGACCTTTGTCCATTCAAAATTCAATATCTGGAGCTGTAGATATCCAATTGATGCAAACTCAATTTTTGTGGATGTCTGACTCAAAGGCCTACAAACGCTCCAAATTTCAGCCCAAAACGATGTCATATGAGGGAGATATGAGTTTTCAAAGATGACAACTGAATTCTGCCAGCAAACAGGTTTCGTGAAGAAACGAATCCAAATTACATCCCGAAGCATCAAAACCGACATCCAAGTTTTAATTTTAGCAATTTAGCTCCTCAAGTAAATCAATCCAGAAGGTCAAGGAAGGCAGCCACCAACCTTAAATCACTAACCACAAACCAGCCGCCAGCCGCGTTCACGCTACCAACATCTCTTGATGTTCACACTTGAACTTTGATTTTTCTTACTTACAATTTGTGTATAAATAGGCAGCTAAGTTTATGCTATGAAGAGAGCCAAGAGAGAGGGAAAGGGAGTGCAG
>Ga0325414_1000765_pt1 | contig 28215 bp, 19 predicted proteins | sample PopdelMetagenome_8_FD_206183 | JGI IMG/M metagenome (GOLD analysis project Ga0325414, IMG submission 206183) | Populus deltoides microbial communities from Bellville, Georgia, United States - Leaf-PdKOR-R3 | ecosystem: Host-associated > Plants > Phyllosphere > Phylloplane/Leaf | place: USA... | reverse complement strand
AAAAAAAAAAATTAAATCCAAATGAGGCTTCTTAATCCATCTCCTGTAATATAATGGTTTATTTGTCACCATCACATGTATCACTGTTATTGTTGATGTTGAAAAATTGCCGAATGTTACAAAACAAGTAGAATTCAAAAGAAGAAAATCACAGAGAAATTAGGGTAAAGTTTGAAAAGATTTCAGTCTTAAGAATCACAAATCAGGTGTCGTGTCGAAGGTAATACTGAGTCATGAAATTACTGACATTTGGAGTTTTGTGAGTTAGGTCAAGACAAAGTCAATGCAAGTCCATGCTGCCCTTCATTTTATATTGAAATTAACAAGCGTAAAATGCTCAGAAATTGTACTCAAAGCTAGTTTCATAGTTTGCCAATTTCTTTATAACTAGACTATACTAATTATTAAAATCTTCACTTAATTAACCGTATTTGTTTTTTACCAATGCAACGTATGCCTCAAGATTTTGTGTATTTAATAATGTGATGCGGTGTATTTTTTAATTAAAAATATATTAAAATAATATTTTTATTTTTTTTATTTTTGATGTTAACGTATTAAAATAATCAAAAAATACTTAAAAAACATCAATTTATTTTTTTTTAGATCTAAAGCAATATGAAACACATTTTAAAAAATAGAAATTAGTGCATTACCAAACAAACAGTTCATTTAAAATAATATAAAAAAAATTTCTTTTGGAAAATAAATAAATAAAAGTTTTTATTTTTAAACCTTAAGTATGAGTCCAACCCTTGTTATTTTTATATTTATTAAATTTATATTTTCTTGATTATATTCACAAAGATTTTTAAATTTTGACTCAAAGAATAAATATCTCTTTAAACATGCATATATAACTAATTTATCAATAATTGGATTCTGTATTGGTGGAATATATATGTTTTTATATATGATGAATAATAATGATGATTAATTAAGTAAAATAGAAAATAAAATGATGGATTAAAGAAGGATTACAGTAAAATGAAAAATATTTAAGGGAATATTAGAGAATAAAAAAAAGTAGGAGGACCTAAAAGCAATAATCACTAAATAATAATAAGTTGTTTAAGTACAAACAAATTATTATAATTAATTAATTAATCAAAATAATTATTAGTACAAACTGTTTATATTCCCCTCTCCACTGAAATCACAGGCATTGAAGCCCCCCTCTCTCTACAAGGTAAGCAGAGAGCTCTCTTTCTCTCTCTAAAAAAATCTTCCCCCATAAATCTAGCTTCATAGAATCTCTCTCTTTTGCTCTTCACTACTCTAAATTTAGCAGTGGTGTCTCTCTCTTTTTCTCTCTCTAAAAACTCTGAGTTGTTGTAATTAATATCTCTCCATTTAAGTCTCTCTTCCATGACATATATACCTGGAAACACTTCAAACCCTTTCTTTCTCTTTACAAGAGAAAACCCTTGTCTTGAATTTTGAAGAATTCAAGATTTGAGAGGTGCCCATGTCTCAGTTTGGTCTGAAAATGGAGAAAAAGAGGCCAAGAATCAGTCTTTCTTTGTTTACAACCTTAACTGAGACCTTTTCAATGGCTAACAAATCACCTAGGAATTTTAAGAATGGTGGTAGTGCTGTTGGGTTGGGAATTGTTGCTGCAATGGATGAGTCTGATAAAGTCTCTGACTTTGCTTTGTCACCAAGATCCAGTCCTGTCCCTGTTGTTTCATTGAAGAAACCTGCTTCATGTTTCAAAGAAGGAGGCATTGGGGTGTGGAATTTTGATAAAGGTGGTGTTGTTTTTGATGAGAATGATGAGAGTTATACTTGTGTGATTTCTCATGTTGGGAATAATTTTATTAAGAAGAGTGTTTATTATGATGATAAGGTTTGTGTTGATTCAGTGAGTTGGTTTGATGTTGGTTCTGGACTGCTTTATGCTGCTTCACCACCTGTGATGATGCCCATCGATGTTGCTGCTGCTGAAAGGAGGGAGTTTTGGAGCAAGGATTTCTTGAGTACTTGCCATCTCTGCAAGAAGCTGCTTGAGGGGCTGGACATTTTCATGTACAGGTACATAAAGGATTGCTTTCTTTTTAATTTTAGTGGTTTAATTGTTTGGAATTGTGTGAATTCTGATTGACTGATGATTTTTCTTTTTTGAGCATGGATTGTTGCTTGGCCTTGAATTGATATGAAATTTTTTGTTTGGAAAGTGCAAATTGTTGATTGGAAATAGATTAATAGATGTCGATGGCTTAACCGTCAATGGATTAGTTGGCAAATCTGTGTTTGGACGAAATATTGCTTGCTCTTGCTGTTTCTGTCATGGCTGCATTGTTATTCAAGTAGATTACCAGTTTTGACTTAAAACTTCCACTTAAAAGATGATTATTTTGGATTACTTTGTCATGGAAAATGTGGACATGACACGGGATAGCTTATGTGATCATACAATCGATCGGGTCTTCTGTTAAGTTCCATTTATGTAGAACATATTTATGTTCGGATTTCTTTGTTCTGAAAAACATGTGGACTAGAAAAGGGTAATATGATCGTAATTCGATCAAAGATGCCGTACAATTAGAGCATTAATTGATCTCGTTATCTCTTTTGAGTACTTGATGTTATAAAAGTTAACTGGTTTAAACAAGTTCAATTGTAGCTGCTTCGTTGTGGGGTTTAATAGCAGTTAATTCTATCTTTTTATGTTTAATATCAGGCCATTCAAAATTAGCGATTTGGGCCAATGTACTTTATCTCAAAGAATTTGATTCAAGGTGGTTTATCCAGCATCTTATTTGGGGTTCCATTGTTGTCCTGAATCTCATATGTTTTAGGCTGCATACATGAATTCTGAAAGAATTGTTCATAAGTGATGCTCTTTTCAATTCGTGCATGAATTTGGACTCGCTGACTGTTTGGAATAGAACTTTGCAACCTCATTTTGTATTTCATTTTATTCATACAAAAATGTTGAAATAGAACACTGCAATCCGATGAGTGCAAATGATAAAATAAAGCAATGTTTAGTTCATTTTATCTTATTAAGCTACCTCTAAATGATTATATACACCACAATTCAGTATGAAATGGGTATACAGCAAGTTGGATGCACTTTTCTATTTTAGTTAAGGAGACCATTCCATAGAAATAGGACCAACTAATTCCCGAGCAGAAGAACGATGGTGCAACTTGGTGAAAATTAGAACAGTCAATTACAGTTTGTGCTGGCTAAGAAACCTTTGTGCTGCCAGCTTGGTGACCAAATGAAGCATTGATGCCTTGTCAACTATATACATGGGTTTTTCTTTTCAAATTAAAAAAATCACTGCAAAAGCACCTTGATGGCTCTTTATCCCTACGTTGCAGGACTTGAAATTGTGTAATAGAGTCATGTCATGGGATTGTTTACAATGAACTGTGTTTGGTTGCAGAAGTTTGGTGCTAAAGGGCTATAGCAATTGAACTGTGTTTGAAAGTCTAGTTCTATTGCTATAACCCTTTAGCACCTCAGAATGCATTAAATGCTATAATTCGAACAAATTATAACAAGAAAGACAAGTGCTATATAGCCTTAAAAAGATTTGAGGTTGGACTATAATTTGCGGGGGTTTGGATGAAAAGTTGTAGTTGGTAAAATGTCATTTTGTTATTCCATTCCCGAAAATAAGTAACAAGTTCTCACTTTGTTTGAGAATTGTGCTGCAGTATAAACACCTAATAATTGACATTTGCTTCTGCATGTGGTTCCTGATTCTTTTAGGAAGGCTTTGTTAGAATATTTTTTTTAACTTGAGCCTTGAGAACTTTCGGTTCTCATTCTCTTATCTCATATCACACACTCCTTTTGCGCTACTAAAACAGAAATGGGTCCTTGTTTGCAGGGGTGAAAATGCATTTTGCAGTCCAGAGTGCCGCGATAAACATATCAGAATTGAAGATTTCAAGGAGAAGTCTGGGTCTGAAGCTCGGAAGAAACAAGAGTGCTCTGTAACGCCCTGCTCCTCTCCTCTGTTATTTTTTGCTGGAGTAGCTGCAGCATAGAGTATTTTACAAAACACCGGTATTCAGTAAATAAAAGGAAACTAAAGAATATGAAGGATATCCTACAAATAAATTGCCATTGACGGTATGGAGAGACAGTAGACCGGAGTTTTTAATAGGGTTAAAGCAGGTGGTCTCCATACCCTAGATTGCAAGAAAGATTCTTCTGGGATGGGATTATTTCAGAAAGAATTTACAAGTTTTTCTGAATCCAACTTGGGTATCATATATAGACTTGAGTTTTTCAATTTTATTATTATTGCCCCATGGTCCATGGGTGCAAGGCAATTTAGTTGAATAGTTGCTCTGAACTGAGTGTATACAAATTCTTCAAGCATTATTCAATAGAAATTATTTTGAGATTTTGATATGATTTATATATTTTTTTTTCATTATATTGATATTTTTTTGGATTTGTTTTCATTATTTAAGGTCTATAAGATCTTGACCAAATTAAATTATTAGGTTGAGTAAAATGATTGAGATTTGTTACCTTGATGAATTTGCACTGAATCTCTAGCTTATGCCTACAAGTCTTTTTATCATACAAAAGTTCCCAAACTTTTGGCATGTAAGACCTTACCTATTGGCTGCCAATTGTACCGTTGGCCCACCTTGATCCTCTTTTAGGAACATGAAGAAGGATTAAGCACTGAAAGCAGAAAGGGGGGGATGACCTACCAACTCATCATCTAAAACATACTCGGCCCTAATGGAGTATTTAGTTGATGCATGCTCTTTGTGTTGTATGTCTCCAACTCTTGATATAAAATGGTGTCCAGTTTGTTGACAATGACAGAGAGAAAGGCCATTCTCTCTTCATTACCTCCTTGCATTTGTTTTTCTTAACCTTCACAACGTCTATGACTATACCCTTTACTCCCACAAAGCCATAAGTTTGCGTTTGATTAATGTGTAAGGATGGATAGAAGAGACGTCGAAGACGGATCTTCATAAAATTTATCTGAGATAAAAGGTACTTAGGTATTTGCCTAGTAGTCTGCACTGTCTTTTTAGCTTTACCCTTATAATGGCAAAAAAACCTCCAGCCATGTAATGGCCAGAAAACTACGAAGGATTGTCTCTGAAGTGATTCATCCTGACTCAAATTCCTCGCCATTCACAAAACCAAATGCTTTCAAGAATAGGAGTAAAGGTGGCACAGTGACGATGGATGTCAAACACAGCAAGCTAGTGTCAAGGAAATGAGATCTTCAAGCACGCTACCAGTTCCGTCTATGAAAGCAATGAGAATGCGTTTTGCATGACTATGGCCACCTGCCTATAATTGTGATTTTGGCTCAACAAAACTACAGAATTGTTGCTGATGAACTGAAAGGTTATTATGAGCTTCATCAAACCTAAGAATTGATTGAGTTAAACGGTTCGAACACAATCTCAGTGTAGAAAATACGGTTTTTCCAATATATTATTGGAAGAAATTTATTGAGATTTTGGTTTTGCTTGTTCGCCAGCTTTACTAGTGGAGTCTACAGATTTTCAAGTGCTGCTCTGTTTCCAATAAATTGCTTATTTTACAATCTAATATTGCGCATGCTTCGGTGTTAAGTATAAACATAGATTTCTTTTAATCAAAGTTGTGTGTACCTTCTTATAATCTATTTGGCAACGTGGCTGCTGTCCGTTTGTTAAAAATTTGATTTTTTTTAATTAATTTTTTTGATTTTTTTTTTGTTTTGATGTGTTTATGTCTGAAATAAAATTTAAAAAATAAAAAAAATATTATTTTAATACATTTTTAAATAAAAAATATTTATACTAAACATAAAAAACTGCAGTTTAAAATGTAATCGGCCACGTAGACAAATGGGCCTGGTCATCAGGATTTAAACCTCATACTAAAACCACTTTGTTGTGGAGCCAGTACAGGCGAAGGAAGACAAGGCCGAGAAATATGGCGATGGGGTTTGGGGAATGAGGAGGGTTTCAGGAAGGTCGGTGGTGGAGTGGAGGGAGAGGAAGGATGAGAGGAATGTGACGGGGAAGAAGGAAGAGGAGGGTTTTGGGGTTGTGAAGAAGTTTTGCCCTAAAACTTGAATGCCTCAACTAAAACATAGGCCTGCTTATTATCTAAGGAAGAATGCAGGTCGTACATATTTTTCCAGAGAAAGTACACCATTGAAAGGGAACTTCTGGAGCTTCACATGGTCTCAGAGTTCCAAAACTCATCAGGATCCTGATAGAAAGAGAGGGCTGACAACAGAGCATCTTACAGTGGTGAGTGGAACGTAGAACAACCTTCGACCTCTGGAAAAACACTCCAATGGGCTAATTCCTTACCTTGTCAAGATTGCCATCACACACGTATAGTCTCTTTGTCTTCAAGAAGAATAGCAGAAGCTCAGGATGCAACCTTTACAGCTAATTCAACCTTCTCAGGCTTCAAAGGCAGGATCATTGGCAAGGCACCTTCCGACGCATAGATAGCTTGCACATCTGAATCAAAAGGCTGTGCACCAACCCACTCAGGAACTATATGTTTACCCAATCCCAGAGTCCTAGTCAGGATTTTCACTGATTCTAACCTGACACTCACTGCTAAATATATGAGGCCATTACTAACAAGAAACACACTCTTGAATCCATTCCTGCAAGCAGTTTCACATGTATATGAGTTCAATGTTGTTGATAAGGGGAGAGTCTTAGACGATCATGAACTGATCATAGGCCCTTAACTAGAAGCCCAACCTGATGCTTCCATGAATCTTCAATGTCATACAACAAACCTTTGTATACTATGCAATTGGAATCAAAATTCAGGGCTGTGATTAAGATATCGACAGCAAATTTTAGGCTAAGAATAATCACTTGTGAAAATAATACTAGCCAGTTCATGCAAGATTTCTCAGTATGGCTCTTCCAAAATATTGGGTTGGAGCAAAATTGTTGAAAGGTGACATTTTCCCAATATTTCTTTTGTATAGTGTGCTTTAAAGGTTTCTAGGATCCATTCAACTCAAGAAGAAAAAGAAAAAGAAAAAGAAAAGAAATGTGGGATTTCGATTCGTATGGTCAACAAAGACTAGATCTTCCTCTGTTGCTTTCTTAATGCCATTGAAAGTAAGATATTGGAGGAAACCAAATCGTATGGTCTGTACTCTACAAGAAGAGTCAACCTCCATGGTTTAGCTTCCTTCAATTCCCACTTTCAAGATTCATGATGACTGCCATTTTCCTAGAATCATTTGCATTATTTGATACTCATGAACCATTTCGAAATAAGATATTGGAGAAAATTAAACTATATGGTTTCCACAAATGCTTTAGTTTTCTCCAATTCTCACATCCAAGATCCATGCTTCGACCATATGGGAAACTAGCTAAAGAAGGATAGGTTCTATTTTCGACTTCAACTCCTCTATACAAGAGCCAATGAAGGTAAGATATTGGAGGAAACAAAATGGCATGGTTTGCACTCAAAAGATGAGGCAACTTATAGGGTTTACTTCCCTCCAATTCTTACACGTTCAAGATCCATGCCAGTTGCCACCCTTCTTCTCAATCTTTTCGTTGGTTAATGCTCACCATGAACCGTTGAAAGTAAGATATTGGAGGAAATTAAACCATAAATTAGACTTTGACAATGCATTAGCAGACTAATGCTTTAGTTTCCTCCAAGTCTTTCTTCCAAGATCCATGCTTTACCTCGTGGAAAACCTGAGTGAAGGTTTTAGTTCTGGTTGTGAAGATGAATGACTCTTTTGGAAATAGCATGGAGACACAGTTTGTTCCGATTTATAGACCTAAACCTGAAGAAATTGTAGTCAAATTTCTGCTCTAGCATAAGATGTGCATTCTTGACTTTTCTCATGCACTTCTCGTGATAGCCTGACATTGATGAAGTCAGAGTAGTTGCAAGGATTGCTAAATTAGGGATGAAAAATTACGATAATCACAATGTAGGACCAAAATGAAATGAAAATGAAATCCTGGCTAACTTAACATTTTCTATCCCATTAATCTGGTTCATCCAAGATAGTATTGTTAAAATTTGGTAGATGAAGTAGATCAATCCGGTGACATGCCAACTCGGGATCTCACCTAAACTAAGTTTTAAATTAAACCAGGTAAGAGTTGATTTAGTTAAACCTAATAAATTTAGTCAGTTAATTCATTACTTGATTAAAATTTGGTTTGTTTTAAATTAAATTCGAAATAATATCATCCTAAATTTTTTTTAAAAAAATATTATTTAAACAAGTTTGTTTTTTATTGATCTGAGTCGGTTTAATAACTTTGCCACAAGTCCCATGTGATTTCAAAAGTGAATTTTAAAAATCCCTAATTTTGAATGTAGTTATAACTTGGTCCTTCTTGTTTGAAAATCTATAAATTGAGGACACAAGTTGTAAGTTTTCCTAATTATAGTGTCATTGAAACCCAGGGACTAAATAATAATTTACTCCAAATTCAAAGCTCATCCAGGAAAAAAAAACTATATATTATACAAAACATGGAATATGGTTTTGATAAATTATAATTTGGAAGAGATTTGTTCAATTAATACTTGGTAAGAGGACAAGATCCTTCAGCTTTATATGAAAAGAAGAATGAACAAACAAGAAGCATCAAGAATAAAATGTTGTGCCAATAAGTGATTGGTCGAGGTGGTAACAGCCTCCATCCTCCCTAAAAACACACTTGTTGAGAGGACTTTACCCTGGGGATACCCTTGTTGATCCAAAACCAAAATAAATAAATAAAAAGTGTGATAAATTAACACCAGGAATGCTAATTAACCATCAGCAATCCTCCCAGAAAATTCTTGAAATCAGATTAATTACATGAATAAACATATGTTTCTTCAAATTATCAAATCATACTACAATCAGGCACCACACTGGTAGGAGGTGTTGAAGAGTACTTCTCTGAAGACTGATCCTTTAAGTTTTGCGAAGTTGCAACCCCTTGTTGATCAACAGATGAAACAGACAGTGATTGAGGGTTCAAAAACCGCTGCTCCTCAGTAGCCTGTTGAAGCAAATCCTGTTTCGCATAATGCATGGATGTATTTCCTTCATTTGATGGTGTTTTTTGCCAAGGAATTAACTGGATTCTGCTGCAATGTCAATTTACTTGTATATTCAGAAAGAGGACTATTCTCCTGCACTCCATAGGGATCATTAGCAGAACTTCGCCTCTCAAACTCAGGGTTTCGGTGATTAGAAACACAACTGCTACCACACATAATAGTCTGTGGGTTCTCTATTTCTTGCAGTCAAATTGATTCTTGATTAACAATGCTGGAATCTCGCAAATTGATGGCAATGCTTGAAGCAGTCTGCAATCTGACTGTAGAAGGAGGGCTACCATCAAGCATGGTTCTCTTGGCTAAAATCACTAGCTTGAAACCGTAGCGACTGGGATTGGTTTGGACCACCTGCCTGCATCGCATTGCATTACATTACTAACAGAACTTTAGCCTGAACCCTAACATACCTCAATCACCCCTAACTGAACAGAACCCTCCTCTAGCAAAAGTCCATTATAGTATTCACTTCCCTTTGCTTGTGATCGCACTTCTTGTACAGCCAAGCAGAGAAGCTCATCCACTACAATAAGAAGAGAATGAACTTCCATCTTTCTATCAGTATCAAGAAGGTGTTCTAAAGAAAGCGTCAATAACCCTAATGGTATCGTCTGCATGTTTTTCTTTAGCTCCTCCAGCTCCATGCATCCTCCTCCTTCACCTCCTGGGGTCGGTTTCTTTTCTCGAGGGTTACACTATTTTGCACTTGCTCAGAACTTTGCGTCATCACACTCACAATCCCAGTTTTTCTTGTTTCATATTCTTGGAAATGTTTCTCACGTAATGATACGATATTATCACCATGTTCTTGGTTTTTGGATTTGCTACAGTTTCTAGGGTCGTTTTATTGGAAACAATAGAGTAAGAGGAGGAAGAAACATGGAAGGGTGAAAATGCGAGCCATGGTTATTTTTCTTTCGGCTTCATCATTATTTTCTTTGTTTTTGCATTTTAAAAACACTTTTGATAAAATTTAAATTTTTTTTATTTTTTTATTAACTTCAAATTAATATATTTTTAGTGTTTTCAAATCATTTTGATGTGCTGATGTCAAAAATAATTTTTAAAAAATAAAAAAATATCATTGACATGTATTTTAGCACGAAAAGCTATTTGAAAAGCAACCGCAACCACACTGCAAATAAAAATTTAAACTAATTATTTTTTTTATTTATCTTTCAATGATTAAAGAGTTTGTTGAGACGAGGGTTAATTACACCTATTTATATTTGTGCAATTTAATTAAGTTCTTAATTTAATATATGTTTAATATAACCATACCTATAATACTCAAACCTGCTAGAAGAGGAAAATATCTTCAAGTTGAGTGGGGATCAGTAAATTAACCCAAATTTTTTACGGGATTAATTCAGTTTTTTTTTTTAAAAAAAATTCAGACCAATTCAAGTTCTAGATCAACTGAATTTTAAATCAATTCACTTGGCCAAACCGCGTTCTACAACTATGAATGTAACTACAATGATTTTTAAAATGTGATTAATTTGTGGGCCATGATAATTATTGAGCTAAATATCTCCCTTCATTTGAACAATTTTGCGTGTCTGAACTCTGAACTAAATACATCCAGGATTATGCAAGCAAGGATGAGTTTTAAACCATTTCAACCCCAAACTAAAAGGAAAACATACAAAATACATCAAAATTTCGAGACAAATTCTCACGCAATCTACAAGTTCTAAAAGAAAGGGAATGCATCCAAACACCACAAATGAAATGAAAGCTTCCGGCAGATTTGCAGGAAAACTCTGGCCTCGTAACCGCGCTTGAAAATTAGCTGAACAAGGTTGTAATTTGAGAAGTGATCTATTTATGCAGATGAATTGGCTAGTATAATTTGTTGAGGCTGCAGGCACAAAAGATGAAAAGTGGATTTATTTGAGAACACCTTGAGCATATATCAAGATGGAAATCATTACACACACACACACAACGAAGAAGAAGCTTATATCTAAACATGACAAGGAAGTTTCATGGATGTGGAGCAACACGGTCAAAAGGCAACACCATAACCTGAAAGGAACTAGGGGAAAAAAAGGGATGACAAAATGCATTTGTTCGGGAAGTAATGCATGATTCTGAACTGGATGTGGAAACCTGAGAACCAGCATTTAAGAACATGCTTTGACTCTATTATCACACGCCAGAACAGAAAAGGGCATGGAGGTCAGTTTAACGAGTTTGTTGTAGTGAAACTGTGAAATGGGATTCTTATTAACCGAAAATGAGTGATTCTGAACCAAGATCACCATAATGTCTCGAGTCAGTTTTCAATGAAAGGGATTATATCAGCTTCTTACCGCTGCTAACTCCTGTTCATGCTTGGGTATGAAAGCAGTATCAACATTTCCATTCTTGAAGTCCTGTCAGCAAGGCCACAAAGGAAAAGACAACATAGATCCAATCAGCTCAAGTTTCAAACTAGAATACATGGGTTTTTTCAGTAAGTTTCATAAATAAAAAGTGTAAATTATAGTTGTTCTAACCTCAATGTCAAGGATAAGCTTGTGGTAATCTATTGTTGTTGGGACTCCTGGATAAAGAAAGTAACAGGGTTTGAAAAATTAAAGAATATATAGATTCTAAGAACAAAAACAAATTGCAACCATGGCCAAAAATTTAAGAGATGTTCTTGATTGACAGAAAAGCCACAAATGAGTCTACCCTGCTGCAATTAGCAGCGAACTGGAAAAAAGAATTTAAACCGACCCTTTTGTGGATCATGGCTCACAAAACCAATTGAAGGATGAGCCTCACAAAAGGTTTGCATTTGCATGTGTCAAAATCAAAGAAAGAAAAAAATGTGGTTTCAAAACTCATACTCCCTAAACCCACTGTGCTCTTTCCATACAGTCAATGCATTGCCACTATCTCAAGTTGAGCATTAAAAAGAAACATGGCCACCAGTGTGAGGCACCTGTTGAAAACTTGGATACTTACCAGTAATAACAGTGTCATCAAGAGCCCTTTTCATGCGCTCAATTGCCTTTTCTCTCGTTGGAGCCCAGACAATAAGCTGCAATAAGTTCCAAATTTCAAACTAATTAAAACCATGCTGAAGCCAATTGTTTTCAGTAGTCAGATGAGCAGTCATACATGGTGGCTTTAAACTACAAACAATATGCATCCGAGTATCAACTACAAAATTGTGATGAAGCAAATGCTATATGTCTACCAATAATAACTCTTCATTATGTCTCTTCTACATTCTAAATCACTTATTTCCTTTGTCGTCACAATTAACACTCCAATTGAACTCTCATTGCCTAGACTGCTTACAAAAAAAAATTAAATTTAAAACTTATTTATCATCAATCAAACACTTCAACAAACCTCGCCTTCATGATTTTGATCTTTTGTGCAGAATGTTATTTCCCAAACTAGCGAAAGAACTGCTAGAACACCAAACACAAAAATGTGGCCCAGCAGAATCACAAAAAAAACTTGTGAAGACGAACAAACTTCATAGACAGCAAACAAGTCTAATAATGGGATAATAATAACAATGGCTGGTTATGATATCATGTAGAATCCAGCAAAAAAAAATTTTAACCTAATAGATGGAAAATCCCACACAAACTCATTATAGAAGTCTGTGCCAAACTTTGTTCTTGGGCAAAATGGGGTTACTGAATTAAAAATGAATGCCATTCTTTCATGGGCATACAGCTTATATTAACGGATGAGTAATTCAAGAAAAAAAATATTTCACCTTAAATTGATAAACAAAAAACCTAAGCATCTAGATGTAAATTTATCCATGTAGAATTGTTGATATGCACTATTCTAGAAGATATAAGGATGCCAAACCAGACAAACATGAGGCTGTGTTATTATGCCTATGGAGTAAACATCAATGCATTTTCATTAGGACAGATGCAACCAAAGAGTAGAAGATGGCAAACATATATGTGAAGTATGCAAAACTAAGGAGAAAAAAACAATCACACTGAAACACAATGGCTTGAATCTCTTGTCACATGGCCAAAAACGTACACAAGAACAAGAAATGTTTGACAAACCTTTCCAAGTAGGGAATCATAGCTTGGAGGAACCACATAACCAGGATAAACGTGGCTATCCATTCTAACAAACGGACCTCCAGATGGCAAATATGCTGTTATTCTCCCTGTTAGTTCGGAAGGAAAGGGGCAGCTGGATAATTAGTAAATAAGTTTCTAGGTTTTTGAAAACATATCCATGGAAAAGAAAATTAACCACAGCACGATGAATAAAATTTTGATGATTTTACCAGAAGCGACACCAACAAAATCAAGGTGTAAGATGAGATGAACCAAACACTAAATAGACAAAACTAGCAAAGGCAATAAACCTCATGGCTTGTCACCTTAAAAAGGATTGGACCTTCAATGCATTCAAATGGTACAGATAAAACATAATTTGGCTGGAAAAGAGCTCACTCAACATCAACCAGAAAAGAAGTAACAAAGAGGATCAAATAGCAGCAATAATTTTACAAGAACATAACATTCAGCACAATGTACACATACCTGGCCCTGGTCGAAATCCCTTAAAAGCATCTTCTGCATTGATACGGCACTCAATTGAATGTCCCCTAAGAACAATATCTTCCTGCAAGTCGGAATCCAGAAAACAAATTCAAATAGATGTAAAAGCGTAGAGCTTCTTCTTCTTTTTTTTCTGTATCCTTTCCTCCAATACCTGTTTGTATTGAATTTTCTCTCCCATGGCTACACGAATTTGTTCCTCAATCAAATCAACAGAAGAAATCATTTCAGTTACTGGATGTTCCACCTGCATTTTAATTTTTAAAAGAACATTGTGAATCACCATAATAGGGATTTTATAAACACATTAGCAGAAAATTAAATCACTAATCATTTAAATTTAACCTGGATTCGAGTGTTCATTTCCATGAAGTAGAAGGAACCCCTTTCATCCAAAAGGAACTCAACCGTTCCAACACCAATGTACCCTATGGATGCTGCAGCTGCAACTGCTGCATCACCCATGGCCTTTCGTAACTCAGGAGTCAAAGCAGGAGATGGTGCTTCTTCCAACAGCTTTTGGTTACGTCTCTATACAATGGGCATATTCAACAAAACCTATATCTTCAATACACTAGGTTTACTGCTAAAAGTAAATGTGAAATAAGACAATCAACAATGAAAAAAAGAAAGGGATAAACAAGAGGGGTATCACTCTCTCAAAACATTTGGTAAGAACTTTCATGCACTCTATCTTATAATTGAGCATGACTAAGCTGAAACCAAGCCTCTCAGCTTCCTTGAAATTATTGATGCTTATGAAGGAATTACCAAGATTTAACAAATTCCCTTGTTTTTTAAAGTTGAAAATGGAAAGGTATCTTTTTCCCATAAATTAATCCAACACTCTCTCAGGAATAGATTACAAATGGCCACACTTTGAGATAATTGCAAAATAAGAAAGTAAATAATACCTGAATGCTGCAATCTCTCTCACCAAAGTGAACAACATTACCGAATTTGTCTGCAAGAACCTGCAAAATCAAATGATATACTAGAATGATGCAGAAAATAGCACATAAATGTTGACAGTAATTAGATGTAGAAAAAAAAAATTAAAAGGGAAAAAAGAAATTCAGTATTACTGAACTGAACTATAATATTAACAAATCAAAACTCAGCAGTGTTAGAAGTGTTATATGGAAAGCAAGACTATATAAGAATGTACTTCAATTTATAATCTTGAAACATTCCTTTTGGCAAATTCTTTTATCAACCTGGTTGAGTCAAGTCAAAAGCCAATAGTGTTTATACTAATCAACTAAGAAATTGTTCCTACCTCATACAAGATTCAGATTCTCTGCCAAGCAAATTAAAGTGCTTATTTTTCTGCATGTGCAGAAAAAGCATTGCAGCTCAGGAATTTAGATTTGGAATTCTACTTATCTTCATCATACAGCATATTACATTTGTAGATAGGAGACACTATGCTGAAAATGCTTGATAAATGCCTTTTATCCACAGTAAAAAGATAAATATAATGTTCAAGAAACATTTTTAGATTACAAAACTGGCCTCTTCCTTCTCTTTTTGTGATAACTTCTTGTACAAGTTGTCTAAGACAGAAGCAGGTTCTGTCCAATGAGGTTTACATGTTGATTGAATCAAATCTCATTTGGTTGATTCATTCATAGCACTATGTTCTTATAGCTGGTAATTCTACATGACTAAGAATAATAGATTGCCATAATCAAACACTTGATAGTAGTTGCCCCCACATTTACATTAGAAAGGTTTCTGACATTCCACTTTCAGACTCCACTTTAATGATCTTCCAAAATAGTTCTTAGGAACCTTCATTACAAATACTCTCTAAATAAACAAAAATTACCTGGAACTCAATGTGTCTTGGATTTTGAACATACTTCTCCAAATAAACTCCATCATTTCCAAATGCCGCAGCAGCCTCACTTTTAGCTTGCTACAGAGCAAAGAAAGTGAACAAAACTCAATTAAAGACAACACACTTTAACCAAGGTAAACATTGAATATTACAATGAACGGCACCATACTAATAGTGTACCTGTAGCAGCTTTACAAACTCATCAGGTTCTTTGGCAAGCCGCATTCCACGTCCTCCACCACCTGCCGTTGCCTTAAGAACATAGATTTTTTTTAGTAGAAGTTTCTATGCTTCTCAATTTATGTTCATTTGCATGGTATTAGAAGTTAGAACTGGAAGAAGAAATCTCAATCTCATAATAGCCAGTCCAGACCCCCCCTATTGTCATGAAATTTCACAATTTTCGTTCTATATATTCTTCAGAAACCAAATGGAGAAATGGTGAAATATACAATTGAAGATAGCTTATTACTGACACAAACATGTAATTTCAAAATACGATCCAAGTGATCATTTTCAAAGAATCCCGATTATTAATGATTCTAAGAAAATTTTATTTGATTGCAGTTTTAATGCTTGGCACTACTGTGCAAGGTTAATTGGAGTGTGTTTTAGCTTACTTCTGTATGCATGCACATGCACCCACATACACACACATGAGCAGATTTCCAGTACATGTAGAGAGCTCAATAAACTGCTTGCTGTGTAGCTGAGTGAAAAAAGAAATGAGATGGCACAGATGTGATGAAGCTAGAAGCAAGGAAAAAACACTATTCCATCATTTTTATATAAATCATAATTGCCATTTGTCTGGGTCTGGAAGGGTCGAAATGGTGTTTATTGCAATTTCAATGATGTAACAGCCTGCATAAATGATGCCAATTCATATGAAAGAAGATTATTTACCTTGATCATCACAGGATAACCAATCTCACTGGCAAGCTTTACTGCTTCCTCGGTACTCTAACAACAATTGGTGCACAAGAGTTTGTCAGATAACATCAAACTACATCTTGTTATATTAAAAAAAAATGGGGATAACCAAATAAAAAACCACAGAACTTGTAAGCCATGAAATAGTTTTCATGCCAATTTTTGGAATCATATCAAACAGATAATGGCCAAACATGGCACCTGTAACAAGCCATCACTTCCTGGTACAGTTGGAACATTTGCCTTCTTCATTGTTTCTCTAGCAGTTGATTTGTCACCCATGACTCGTATGCTGTCAGGCTGCCACAAAGCAAAACAAGAATTTGCATATCATAGTTTTTGCAATTATGCAAGTGATACAGTAACAATAAACATGCTTCATAGTATACTTTAACCAGGTAAAACTTCAGCCAATTCTAAATCCTATTACTTTAAAACATGCCAGTGGAGTGACTCAGTCAATTTCCCCATTTACAATACAGAAAAATATAGGTTTCAAACACAAAAAGGAAATAACATCAAAATAAAAGAAAAACAAGAGAACGCTTTGCTAGAACCATGTATGCCTGGGTGAAAACATTTGGCAAGTTGGCTTATGAAGTTGAAGGCATGAATCAGCATTCTATGAAAAACTTGTGTACACTGGTTATGAGCTTGGAGAGACAAGTAGCATTTTTTCCACTGTTCTTGTGCTAGAACTGAGAATTATGTCAATTTTAACCAACATTTTTCTACTGCTAAGCCACCTGAGTGTCTGAAACCACTTTACAAACTAGAAAAATGCACTGAATAAACTACAGCACAAGCTGAAATGGAGCAATATGTACCCAATCCTAAAACTTGCCCAAAATGGGATTTGTGCAAATAATCACATTCCATGCAGAAGCAATCAAGATTGAACTTCAGAGCCAACCCTTCAGTGGCAAAAAATGTACTTCACCGATATTTGATGAAAAACTAAAATTATAATCTACTCTATAATTACTTAGCATAAAGATAATATATCTTCACACTGTCCTCAACATACTTTTTCCTGCATGTCAAATAACTAAGATTATCAACAAACTTTGATAATCAGCATCATACCATGCTAATGAATGACATCTATTTACAAAATGATAATATTCACTACAGGATTATTTTTTTTCAAAAAAGATTATGATAAGCAACTGTTACCCATAACCCCTATTCTGGATCATACGAGATTGAATTGGCTGTTCAAATCTGTGTGATAGTCAAAATACAGGATTTTTCACCCTGTATGCACCATGATTTCTGAGAACATAAACAGATGTTGCGATTGAGAAAGAACTAATTTTAGCATCTAATTCAGGGCATACAGAATTAAAAAGAAAATAGTTGACATGTGATTAGCCAAGATCAAGTAGATATCGCAGAAATCTCACTTTTTATTATTATTAAGTTTCTTGGTGACTACTTACATTAGGCCCAATAAAGTTTATTCCATGTTCTCTGCACATTTCCACAAAAACAGCATTTTCAGCAAGGAAACCATATCCAGGATGCAGCATTGTGCATCCACGACTGATAGCAGCAGATAAAACATTTTGAATCACTAAGTACCTGTGGAAAGACAGGGGAAACATACACATAAATCCATTATATTCCACATCTACAACTTAAAAGCATTGTTCATTTGCTGCTGAGGAATTGAATGACTGCCCAGAAAATCAGAAAACAGTAGGGCAATTCTTTAATGAATTGGACATGAAGTGAAATGCATAGAGTAGTAACAACTGTTGAAGTGAGAAGAATTGTTTTAGATCACTGACCCAGACTCGGAAGCTTTTTCTAAACTTTCCCTTACTAGTAGCAAGGAAATGTCCATGTGTGATGCATGTGACTGATAAAGTAAGGATATTATAAACACTTACGATTGGTTGCTGGGTGCTTCACCTATGCAAACCGATTCATCAGCCAATTTCACATGAAGTGCATCCTTATCTATGGTTGAGTAAACAGCAACACATGGAATCCCCAACTCATGCGCAGTTCGAATAACACGGACAGCAATCTCTCCTCTGTTTGCTACCAGAATTTTTTCTGTGCGACATGTAACCCCAAGAGCTCCTCCATTCTTCTTAGCACAGTGATTACCTTGGGTAGCCTGAGTTCTTTGTCTAGGAAAGTTAACCTTAGTTCCCACCATAAAGCTGCATTGAGAATTCCTGATTCCACTATTTCTCTTCATGAATAAACCCTAACGCATTGAATAATCAAACTATTTCAGCATCTATAATCCTAGCAAACAACCACAGACCTGGGCAAGTTAAAGATACAGCTTTTCTTTGAACATAAGCATCAATAAGGCTATTTCAACACAAAACACAACCTCATAAGACTAAAAATGCATGACATAGCAGCACCATTGAATTCGTTGAAACATACAATCACCATGCATGCTATAATGCATCAGACACATACTTGCTATCATTTATCTTCAAATCCCAACAAAATTTTTAATGGAAAAAAGAAGAAGCTTTTAGCCCATCAACCCTCCCGAATGATCCTCATCAATTACACCACACACACTGGCAAAATCACAGAATTGAATTAACACCACATAACTACAATTCATGTAAATCATTGAATACTTGTTCAAAAAAAAAAGAAGTAAATCACCGAATTGGATTCAATTCTCATCCCCACAAATGCAAACCAAACCCAACACTAAAAATCCAATAATCAATACCATCCACTAAACAACAAAACAAACAAAACCAAGATTCATTTCCTTCCAGTGAACATTCCAAAGCAAGTACATTACAAACCAAACAAAAATAACACACATTTCTAACAATTCAAACAAAAAACAAGTCACATTACGCAAAAACAATTAAATCAAAGAATAGAAAACAAAAACAAGATGACGACAACAACAACAACTTACAGGAGTAGAGGTAACAGATTTGCAAACAGGCAATGTTGCCTCCATTTTGGAACCCAAAAGGCCTACAAAATCAAAAAAACAAACAAACCCCACTTCAAATAACACAAGAGTCACATTACTTTCAACATGAACACAAACATAACTAAATGAGATGATGATCACTATAATTACCTTGAACAAGAAATGATGGGTTGTTTCAGAAACAAAGAAAGCACGGGGAGAAAGAGAGAAAGAGAGAGTATTTAAGACAAAAGTGAAGGAAGGAAGAGATTTGTTGGGACTTTAGTTTGGATTGCTGTCTTGTCGATAGAAACGAGGAAAGACGAAGAGTGTAAGAGAGTGTGTGAGATTGAAAGTTCCGCCTAGTTGAGTTTGGGTTGCCAGACCATAGCTAAGAACCGTTCTTTACTTTTTCTTTTTTATTATTATTATTTCCCGAGTCAGCAGCCAGGAGGGTTAATTCAAGCAAACCTGGAAACGGGTTGACGGCCAAATTTTAACTGGATTAGACCGAAGTGAATAGAATCATCAAGTCAAACATATTTTTTTACTTTTTGTATTGTTTTTCAACCTGGAATAGTCTGAACAACGGATTAACAAGCAAGATGGATCGATCTAAACCTTAGATTAGCATGCAAGAGTGTGTTTTTTTTGTTAGAGGTAAACCGACTCGATAAATGCTAATTTGAACCGATTTGAATGGATTAGTTTTTAAAAATAATTGTGCTTGTAGATGATTAGTTGAGAGAATATGTCGTCTAATGGCCAGTTTAAATTGATCATGTATAATATTTTATATGTTCAATTTTTTTTTTTTTTTAGAGGTAGAAACAGATCCTGAGGATGGACATATTATAATGCGAGTTGTCAAATCAGGTGGGATGGACAATTCAACTCCTTATATTGAAAGCATTAATGAAATCCGCAACCTCCTGCACAAAACATGAGATGGGATGAACAATTCAACACCTTCAAAGTAGAAGATGATGATAGGATTCTTTGATTAACTCTAGCACCAGTAGAAAGAACAAGGCAAGCACAAAGAAAAATAAGAGAACAAAAGATTTTGGCCTTTTTTTCTTTTAACGGAGTGCATGTGAAGAAGAATTGGTTTGCTGAGTTGTTTATAGAGAAATATGAAGTTTTTCAGATGATAAGAAACTCATGAAAAGATAGAGAAATCTTAATCTACAGAATAAAACTTAATATTTGTGTTGTTTAGATTTGGATATATTATTAAAATCTAAGCCTTTTTCTTTTCTTCTGAACCTTTTTCTTTTCTTCTTATGAAAGATCTTACTAAGATTCTTTCAAGAAAGGGAAAATGAAAGAAAGATGGGCATACATAATTAACCAACGCCGATATTCAAAGTGTCATCAACATGGAAATTTGATTTTTCGACTTGCTCTTTCTCTTTCACAAAAACAAGGAATTTTGGTTTCTCCAACATTCAAACTTATCTTCTATCTCCTAAAAACAAAGCCTGTGGCTGTCTGGGTCAAGAAGTTGGGTTCTGCTCAATTTCTAAGAACCTTAAATATATTTAGCTAAGAGCCGTGTGTCATCATAAAAGGTTTTGTGTTGAACAAATTAAGAATTGAACCGTTTAAACTCGTTCGACCTGACAGATTAATCCACGAACTAAGTCAAAACATTCGGATCATTAACATGGCTTGGCAAGCACAACCCAAGTGTCATCATAAAAGGATAGTGCCTCACAAACCAAAAATAAATTCTGAGTACAACAAACTCTCAACAACGTAAAATAATACAATAACAAACACTCAGACGAGAGTCCTATCCACGTATTAAAGTATTTCACGACACGTGTCTAATACATATAAATATGAAATGGTGTGGCCATTTAAGGACTGGTAGTAGACTGAGGTGGCTTGATGTCCTTGGGAAGAGCTGGTATGGTAGGTAATGTGGACTTTGGAAGCTCGGGGAAATGGGGGAAAGGTGGTAATTCAGGCAATTTGGGAACTTCAGGTTTTGGCAGCTCAGGAAATTCAGGTTTCGGTAATGGTGGAAGTTCAACCTTAGGCAATTGTGGCAGCTCAGGCAATTCAGGCTTGGGGAGCTCAGGAACCTTAGGCAATGTTGTCTCCAAAATCCTGCGCGCTTCTGTCCTGCCTGTGTTGTCCACCAATGAAAAAATGATCAGAAAGAGTGGTGAAATAAATGTCAGGAAACGAAGAGAAGCCATGGTTTTGGAGATGGCAATTGAGAGGACTTCAAAAGGAATTAAATAGAGTCGTATACTAAATGCAAAGCTTCTCCAATCACTTTGGTGTATTGATTTCACTTAATTTGTATTGGGGGTTTTATAGATGTGGGATGTGGAAAATAGGGCAGTTTCAACGGAGATTTGGTGGGAAAGCTTGAGTCTTGGTAGTTCAACTTCTGGGATGTAGAGAATAGGGCAGTTTCAAAGAGTGATTTGGAGGGAAAGCTTGAGTCTTGGTAGCTCACCTATACATAATACTTCCACGATTATCATGACAACTGTGAGCTTATGGTTGATCATTGTATATTTGATGCATTATCCGTTTAAGTTAATCCTATTTTGCATTTTCAGATTTTCTTGTGGGGTGCAACCAAATTAATGATGAAGCACTAGCTAGGCACGTCTTGCTAGATTTTATGAATGGTGAGGTATATTTTTCCAGTTAAAGACTAATGAAAAACAGTAGTAAAAGGAAAAGGTCTTGCGAAGAAGTACAGGTTTTCGTGCCATAACTCCCTATTATTTTCCCAGGCTATGACATTTACTGCTATAATTAGATTCGTTTTGAGACAGCGGACTTTTTTGTGCATAAACTTGCTTGGATAAGATTATTCAATTATTTATGCCTCTGTTTTTCTAGTTTTGTGTTTTTTTACCATCTTAAGTAACTTTTCGGGGCCTTTTTTCATGTTGTTTCTGCTTGGCGTTTCTGCTTCGATTTTGCAGATTGACTAGTTTTAAGTGATATTTTTAATTTCAAAATTTATCTTTTTTGCGAATTTTTCAACCTTAGTTATTTAAACCCAGCCTGTGGGCTACTTTGAGTATTTAGAGTATTATTTAGAATTTCTATCCTATGGTGTGAGCTTACAATAATACTTGAGGTTTTCTCAAAACCCTTTTCATTTTTTGATTTAGTTCAGGCTGCGTCAAAAATTCTTCCATTGATGGGTGCTTCAGGACATGTTCCTGCGGACACCAGCTTCCCATCAGAGTTGTCTGTTTAGACTCTTCAAGAAACTCAGGTGGAAAAATCGTAGATTCCCCTGACAAGATCAGGTCCGATTCACAAAAAGGTTTTCTTGCTGATAGCAAGTCCCCAAGCAAACTCTACAAGTTGTTGTTGTGTCATGACCGTGATGTTACCAAAATTCACAGCAGTTGAATATAGCAAGAAGCTCACGAAATGGGGAGCTTGAGATAGAGCGACAGAGAAACGAACTGGCATCAGCATCAATCAGAGGGAGAAGACCATCTGGGATAGCTTCAAACTGAAAATCAGGCATGCCATCAAGGGAGCTATGGCCAGGATTTCACAAAGATGGTGTGAATTTGTGATGTATTAATCTTGCTACTGAGCATGGGAGTTCTGTGACCTCGAGCTAGCAGGATATGGAAGCACACTACATGTGGCTCGTTTGGCTTTGAAAAGGAGCCCATCCCTCTCACTCTCTAGCACATTCTGTGAGTTAGAAATCTCCCATCACGATTCTACGAATTACTTTGAACTTCTCTTTCCAGTATTCAAAATTCAAATCACAGGCATTTTTTTCTCTTTTATACCAAATTTTCTTTCTTCAAATTAAAATCTAACTCTTAGTGCTGCTATTCTCAAGATCAACAAAAGAGAAATTCAATAAGCTAATCCTAACAAAAACTGATCTCAACGAAAACAAAGAAAACCTCCTACCTCCAATCTTTCCTGACAATCCTTTCTCAAATTGATTTCGAGTGGAAATGAAACTATACCATCTCCAAGCATGATGGTGTGTGCACCAGAAGGCAAAACGCTGTATGCATTGGAGTCCACGACATTCAAGCTCCTGCAAGCATTAAGCTCGAACTTGACCTTCTCAACTCCACCAGCTGGAACAAAAACCCTCTTGAAACCAATAACTTGCTCAAGATAAGTTGCCTTCTGGTGGCTTTGAATAAACAATGGCTACTTCACTTCCGTCTATGCTGCCCACATTCTGAACTTCAACTTCAAATTGATAATTGCAATCAAGGCCATCCACTCGAATTGCAGGACAAGGAGGCTTATGTGAATCATTTTCCAATTTGATGTGGACTGATCTCTTCGAAGATGTTGGCTTGTAACCAAATTGAGTGTAACTGAGTACATAGCCGAATGGATAAACAGTAGAGACGTTAAAGAAGTTGTAAGTCCGACCAGTGGAGCTGTTAAAGAACTTGTAAGAGGCTGTTTGAAGTGTTTTTACAAAACAATTAAAAATATTATTTTTTATATTGTTTCAAGGTGATAAAATTAAAAATAAATTTTAAAAAAATAAAAAATATTACTTTAATATATTTCTAAAAAAACACTTTAAAAAATTATTATTATAATAATAAACGTGATTTAATTCGGACCAGGGTAGCCTAGACTTCATTGGCAACTTATCGGTCCTACACGTATATAAAATGAAAGTCAATATTAAAAAAAAAACAAAACAAAACTTGAAATAAATAAATGAATAATAATTACTTAACCCTTATCCCTTTTCAACTACCGAAGAAATTATCATAAAATTGAATTTTAAATTTTCATTCTTTAGTTTCCTCCAGCATTTTATTTATATACCTCTAACAAAATATAAAAATATTTAATTCCTTAATTGTATATATAGATTTGATTTTGTTAAGAAAATATAAAGAATTTTTACTTTAATAGCCTTGCAGAATTTATCCATTTTTATATATAATAACCATGCAAATTTTATTTTATTTACCAATATTTAATTTTATTTTCTTGGAAAAATAAGTTTGATAATACACCAAATCTATAAAATCTAAAATTTTTTTTATCAAAATTAGCCATTAACAAACAACATGTCGTGTCTATAAAGAACATGGTTTACGCACCCAGGTTCGTGGCCTAGTGGTCTTGGCAGGAAATTTCCTGCCTCTGCACCCTAGGTTTGAACTTTTATATGTATATCTGTCACCCTCGCGGTGTCTTACTTATTTATTGAACTTGCAGGGTGTTTAGTGGTTCGAGAATTAGTCGTAGGGCCCGTAAATTAACCCAGACACCCCAGGTTATAAAAAAAAAACACAGTTTACTGGGAATATAGACAACATGCAAGATAGGTCAAAAGTTTTCAAGCCTTATCATTTATCTAATTTAATCTCTGTTTCTACTCTCAATCTAATAGTTCTAATTGAAATTTTATATTAATTATAAATTAGTTAATTAAACATTGGCAATTATTCTCCAAGTGGAGATTACAACTCCCACACTAGCATTGTTTTCTAGTTTTTAATAGGAAAAAAAAAAAGATGCTCTTCCTGGTCAATTGTGAAAACAACAGCATTTGGCAAAAAAATTTCCTAAAAATGGTTAAAAATTAATGAGGTAAAAATTTTTAAATCGGTGCTATTTCTTGACTCCAATTATAGGTTAAACAAATTGAACTGGGTTAATCAAAAAACCATGTTCAATAAAAAAAATTAAAAATAAAATAAATTAATCGGGTATTAACAGGATCGATAAGTCATACTGTGTTGATCTTCATTTAATTTTTTCTAAACCCGGCTTGAACCAAATCTAAATCAATGAAATCATGAGTCAAATACTGAGTCAACCTCTCGACACAGATTAACATGAGGAGTTGGTAGGCAAATCTTGAAGATAAATAAAGAGCGCATGTTGAATCTTCTTCACCAACCAACTATAATGCTGACTTTTGGAAAACTGTCAACTCTTTCCTACCTTGAATTTGAGGAAGCCCGTGGATTCTCTCACAAAACCATTGGCAATGGCCACCTACCCTCCTACCCCCATTCCTCCACCTCTATATAAACCCATTTCCCTCCTCTCTTCTCTCAAAATCATACCATTTCCCAGCATCCCTTCTTCTAACCATGGCTTCTTTTGTTACAAAATCAATGGGTTTCACTCTTTTAGCAGTAGCATCTGTTTCATGCATAAAGTTTGCATGCCCTAACCTCTCCACATATTTCTCACCACTACCCATCTCTGTCATCCTCCCTCTACTTCCACTAATCGTGTACTTGTTTAGCTCCGTTTTTACCAAGTCTTCAACTGGCGACCTACCTCCTGGCCCTGTCTCGTACCCAATGTTTGGCAATTGGCTCCAAGTTGGCAATGACCTGAACCACCGTCTTCTAGCTTCTATGTCACAAACATATGGTCCTGTGTTCCTACTTAAACTTGGTTCAAAGAACTTAGCTGTTGTATCCGACCCTGAACTAGCCAACCAGGTCCTGCACACACAGGGTGTTGAATTCGGGTCTCGCCCACGTAACGTTGTCTTCGATATCTTCACCGGCAATGGACAAGACATGGTGTTCACGATCTATGGTGAGCATTGGAGAAAAATGCGTAGAATCATGACACTACCGTTTTTCACCAACAAAGTTGTGAACCAATATAGTACTTCATGGGAGCAGGAAATGGACCTTGTGGTCGATGACCTTAGAGCCAATGAGAAAGTTAGGACCGAAGGGATTGTTATTAGAAAACGTCTGCAGCTGATGTTGTACAATATTATGTACAGGATGATGTTTGATGCAAAATTTCAGTCACAGGAGGACCCTTTGTTTGTTCAAGCAACAAGGTTTAATTCCGAGAGAAGTCGGTTGGCACAAAGTTTCGAGTATAATTATGGAGATTTTATCCCTTGGCTTAGACCATTTTTAAGGGGGTACTTGAACAAGTGCAGGGATTTGCAGCAGAGGAGGCTAGCTTTCTTCAACAACTATTATATTGAGAAAAGAAGGTAATTAATCACTAATCTTCTCTCTCTGATTTCTAGCAACATTCCTTTTTAGCTTAATTTGACCTTAAATTTGTGGTTTTACAGGAAAATAATGGCTGCCAATGGAGAGAAGCACAAGGTAAGCTGTGCCATGGATCACATAATACAGGCTCAAATGAAAGGAGAAATCAGTGAAGAAAATGTACTTTACATTGTGGAGAACATTAATGTTGCTGCTATAGAGACAACATTGTGGTCTATGGAATGGGCCATAGCTGAACTGGTCAATCATCCGACTGTTCAGAGGAAGATCAGAGATGAAATCAGAGCCGTCCTAAAGGGAAGTCCAGTTACAGAATCTAACCTGCATGAGCTACCATACTTGCAAGCCACAATAAAAGAGACATTAAGGCTACACACCCCAATTCCCTTGTTAGTGCCACATATGAACCTTGAAGAAGCAAAGCTAGGAGGGTTTACCATTCCTAAAGAGTCAAAGGTGGTCGTCAATGCATGGTGGCTAGCTAACAACCCTGAATGGTGGGAGAAACCATCAGAATTCCGGCCAGAGCGATTCTTGGAAGAAGAACGTGACACAGAGGCCATCGTTGGTGGAAAGGTTGATTTTCGGTTCCTACCATTTGGCGTGGGTAGACGTTCCTGCCCAGGGATCATACTTGCAATGCCAATCCTAGGATTGATTGTGGCAAGACTGGTGTCGAATTTTGAGATGATAGCTCCTCCTGGGATGGAGAAGATTGATGTGAGTGAAAAAGGAGGGCAGTTCAGCTTGCACATTGCAAGCCATTCCACTGTTGTTTTCAAACCAATCAAAGCATGATCTCATCACAAGTTCAGCTTCCTAGGCATGTATCAAATCACTAGCTTGGTTGTTTGTAAAACCTCGCTTTTACTCTTCATTATTCTCGAAATTGTGAGATTTTTTTTTTTAATAAAGCTTTGAATATGTAACACATTGTCTTCTCTTTTACAAAATTGCAGACAGAAATAAGATTAATTTCTAGCAGTCTGCTACGCATGGTTATTTAAAACTTCATCAATCAATCGAAAACAATTCGAAAAGAGAAGGCATCAAACACTGTTGTTATCTTCCCTAGAAAATTGATACATGAAACATATCTAATCTGCATTACATGGATTGACTAGTAATTGTAAGCACCTACATAAGCTTCTGATGTCTGTCAAGTTATGTCTCCAAAAGATTCATGACATTTCTGAGGCGTCACATGGGCATAACTTTTCATCTCCATGTCACCAACTTTGTGTGTATACAATGAAATCAACTGTCAAATATATAAGATCAACAGCATGAATGAAACTCAAAAGTGAAGGAGAAAAGGAGATGGAATCTATAGTTGCCAGTATATAGCACATCTTAAGTGGCCACCACGGTATAATTGTTGCAAGGTAAGAACTTTTGTGCTCATGGGCACCCCACACAACAAATGCCTGCAAAAAGACAACTTGCAGGTAAAGAGAATTTGCAAACATGATACCTCGATGAAGGCTTTCGCTGGCAGCTGCAAATTTACTCTCCAAACTGACTTCACCCACAGCTCGGGCAGCAGCACGCAACTGAAAAGGAGGCAAGTGTTGAAAATTACCCTCAAGCTTCTTGGATTTTTCTGGAAGCACTTATTACTTGTGTAAATGATACAATATATATATAAACAGCTGCAAAAGAAGGCTTTTATTGTTTCCATGTTCAAGTGATAGCCAGCCTGGGCAGGATGGATAAATCCAGAGAGCATACTGGGATTTTGTAGACACTATTTTAGAGAATATTGTGTGAGGACCACCAGATGAACCACACGACAGCTTTCTCTTTGGTGAGAAGTAGCACAAGGACAGCAAATGATGTTTTAGAAAGAATATTTCACAAATAACCTGGTTCAAAAATTCATCTAGTCTTCTTGAACTTCTGATAACGCTACCCTCAAAGATGTC
>Ga0325414_1000764_pt1 | contig 28218 bp, 37 predicted proteins | sample PopdelMetagenome_8_FD_206183 | JGI IMG/M metagenome (GOLD analysis project Ga0325414, IMG submission 206183) | Populus deltoides microbial communities from Bellville, Georgia, United States - Leaf-PdKOR-R3 | ecosystem: Host-associated > Plants > Phyllosphere > Phylloplane/Leaf | place: USA... | reverse complement strand
TTAATTCTTCCACCCGATTGTGTTCCTCCACTTAATAATTCCAAGGCTTATTTGGGTTTACTAATTTTAAGTGTTTACTCCTAGTTTTGATGAAGGAAAAATCTGAAATTCTCCTCCCCTCCTTATTTTTATTATCAGCCGGCCATGGATGAGAGCAGGGATGGGTATTTATAGTCTCATCTCTTGTTAATTCCATTTTGGCCCCATCTTTCACCTTTTTTTTTTACTTTATTTTATATTATAACAACATTTTGAATTATTATAAACCCCCCCTCTTTGTATATTTTATTCTCGGGTTTCACAAGCCAGAACTGCCACTGATGCTGTGGTTGCTTCTATCATAAAAAATTGCCCAACGAAGCGTATGATAGAAGTTTTTAAGTTCTTCTGGACCTTTTCTATTGTCATTGGCTGGAAGCTGGTTGTTTCAATGATGCCCTTGCATCCTTCCCTCTTTCTTAAAGGTGATTTTCATCTTGATGAAATCGAATAAGATTGGTGAGAATTTCCTTAACCAGTCCACCCCCAACACCATGTCACACCTCCCCAGCTTCAAAATCATTAAATCTGCTACAAATTCATAGCTCTGCATAAACCATGTAAATCCTGCTGTATAGGAATCACATAGTATTATACTGCCATTAGCAACAGTTACTGCTAACACAGGGGAGTTTTCTACAGAAAGTTGTAGTTCTCCTGCTACATTGACATCAATGAAGTTGTGGGTGCTGCCACTGTTAATGAGAATGATTAGATCCCTGCCTTGATAGCTTCCTCTAATTTGTATGGTGTTATGAGCATAATTATCTACCAATGCATTCAAAGACAAGCCATATTCCTCAATCTTGCTATCAGGTGCCATTTCTTTACTGTTGTTTCCTATTGCAGCATCCATAAATTCTTCCTCTTCCTGGCCTTCAATCATGTGCAGCCTCTTGACAATGCACTTATGTCCTGGCATAAATTTGTCCCCACATTTAAAACACTGTCCCAACCTGCACCTCTACTCATACATGGTTTCTGAGACCTTTGGTGTCTGCAGATTATTGCTCATATAGTTGGATTATTGATTACCAAACGATCTTCCCCCTTGACTCTCTATTATTGGCTTGGTAGTGAATCTATTTTTCCTTGCCAAGATATTGTTTGATTCCTCCTACCACTTAGCTTGATCAAAGGCTGTCATTAATGTGCCTGGCTTTAGTATCTTCAACATTGGCTTGATGTCCTCCTTTAATCCACTAATAAAGCTGGAAATGTAGTAGGACTCTGGTAGTAGTGGATTTAATGAATACATCAATGATTTTAGCTCTTTAAACCTCTCCACATACTCTTCCATACCACCCTCCTGTGTTAGTTTATTGAATTCTTCCACGATATCATCTCTACTACCAAACTGGTTGCATATGGCCCTTGAGAACTCTTCCAATTCTAGACTAACATCCAGTCCACACATATATCCTTTAAACCATATTTCTGCCTTCCCTTCCAAATACAGGGCTGCTATTTCCACCCACTATTGCAATGGAGTTGTATTGAGTTTGAAAAACTTGTTGCACCTTTTCAGCCATCCTCTAGGATTGTCTCCTCGAAATGTTGTTAGATCCATCCTAGGGAAACATGTATTAAACATTGCTCTCTGCGGTTCCTGTCCATAATTTGTATCTCCCCTCGCAGGACCTTTTCCCCTTAAAAACATTCCTTTAGAGCTGCCTCTTGCTGGCGTCTGTAGTTTACCTCTGGAAGTACTTCCCATCTCCTTTCTAGTCTTGTAGTGAGCAAGAAATGCCTGGAATTGACTTGATAACATTTCAATTTGAACACTAATCTGATCAGTCTTCCTACTTTGTTTCCTGAGCTGCTCCTACCATTTATTTTATTGATCGTTCAAGGACCCCTGAAATTCTTGTTGAATGATCTGTATTCGTTCCTCTAGTTTCTTGTAGTGTTCCTCTATGTTTTTAACTGTGGTGTTAGATCTTAAGGCTCTGATACTAATTGTTAAGGTTTCTTAACAAGTGAAGAAGAAATGAGATGAAGAACAAAGAAACTATTCTGAGAGGATTCGAGAGAGAAGAGTTGAGACTGAATTTTCTGTATTCTATATTCTGTTTTTCCTGATAACCTTGATCATGGTTTTATAGCAATTGAATTAACTACTATCTGACTACTCCAACTAACCATGACATCTGTAACAATATGCTAACTAACTATGGCTAACAACTAATAGAATTAACCTTCCCCTGGTAACGTGTTGCAAACGCTACTAATTCTGCACCACCTCTAACTTCTTCTTCCCATATACTGTATTCATTCTAAGTACGTAACAAATTTAAAGGTTTTGAAGTCAAGAAATTACGAAAATGGCGGCCTCGCCTGTCAAGTTTCTCTTCGCTTTCTTGTTTCTTTACATCACATTGTGGTTGCTCATCATGTATGTCTCTCGATTATTTAAGATCATTTTTATTGATATTTTATTTGATTGTGTCAAGACTTGATCGCTGACGTAAATGAATTGAAATGGTTGGTCATTCAGGCGCATGAATGAATGTAGTTTATGGCAATGGAAGCAAGGAAGATACCTCTGGCATGAATGACATTGATAAGAAAAAAGAATATGCCTAGAACTCCTAGTAGCTTGTCTGATGCAAATATACCATCATCCATGACATAGGATTGGGCGATTCAAGGGCTTGATGTTCATATCTTGCTGTCATACAAATTGCAGTTGCGCGCCATTGATGATTCCATTGAGGATATGTTGCGGGGTTTAAAGCTTATAACTGCTGCTAAAATGACACTGATATTTCCCATGAAGAAAGAAAGCTCAAAGCCCAAAAAGCCTAGTTTAACAAAATTTGGAAGTGTAAAGTTTTGTATACGAAAGCTTACAACTGATATTGAGGAAGAGCCAAAGCAGGGTTGGCTTGATGAACACTATCATCTGATGAAGAATGAGGCAACTGAGCTCGTTGTCAGGTTGAAATTCTTTGATGAATTTATTTCCAAACCTAACAATGATCCCAAAGCTGCTGAAATAATTGATTCTAGTCAAGAAAGAAAGGTTTGTGTAATGGAGTTGAGATTGATCTACAAAACCCTTCAAATATTCAGGAAATGCGAGAAGGTATAAACAATCATTTACATTGTATTACCATGCATGTCAAAAGCTAGTAACATCAGAAGGTTCAGGCGCCTGTATGGAAGGATTTCAGGCTAGTTTCAAGCCCAGCACTGCTAGGGCTTCTCTTCTTTCTATTTCTGTTAGAGTTAAAAAGAGCTTGACAAGAATTGATGGTGGAGAAGTTGGGATGATAGAGGATCTAAAGAAACTTGATCCTATTTTCTCGACGTTATGGGAGTAATATTTTATTATGTACAGGGACTCTGGCTGTTCATTTAAGAAAATACACGTTTCCTCTTTTTGCTGCTACTTCTGGTAAATGTGAAGGCTGGATTGTGCTGGCACAGCAAGTAACATTCGAAGCTGCTTTCCATACCCTTCTTCTCCGTCCTCCCTACTCCATGATGCTTCAAGTTTTCTTCTCGAGTCCATGCTTATTTACCTTATCTAGCTTTTCTCCATTACCATATTGAAAGAAAAATGGAAATGAAATTGACTAGCAATCACTCATTTGTGTCATGCCACGAGTTTGAATTCTAAAAATGAGATTTATCACAATACTGTGCAGGTGGCTGGCTTTCCCATCTTAACTTGTTTTCTTGGAAGTTTAGTTGATTGCCATAGTTGAGATTAGATAGATTAGCTGTCTTGCTGAAGTGACAGTACCAAACCAAAAAAATTGTGATGTATGTTGACAAATAACTACTCTTAAAAGAGGTCCAGTTATTTAAATGTATGTGGATAGAGAAATGACATGCTTTGGAGAGAGGCTATTTCTTTAACTAAAATACCCTTGGAATTAACTGTAACTGGTTCGATGGCATCATCCAGCAATCTAACCTACAATGATACTAATAAGCCAAGAAGATCTCAACTAGTGCTTATCAAGAATCCCAAGTTCATAGAGTTATGAAGATCTAATGGAGTGGAATTAGTCATTGTGGTATCCTTGTGCACACACAAGAAGAAAAAGTTAAGTATGTTTTGTTGTGTTGAATAAATGCCAACTATTTAGTAAGATTTAGTTGCTAGAGTCCCGATTTTATATAGTTGTGCTAGTATTTTTAGGAAGAGCATGTTATTCATTAATGTATTTAAACTCTGGAATTATATATAGAAGAATAATTTGTTATTAATAACAAATACATATGGTATATTCTCATCCAAAAAAGAATCTTAATTGGTATCATAGCTGGTACACAATGGCAACCAACAAGGAATGAATTGAAAATCTTGAAGTGGGGCTTGGAGGATTTCAGGATGGTATGAGTCGAATGGAGCTTAGCATTATTGGTAGGTTCCACCAAATAGAAAGCACCATTAACAAGCTAACAAAGGCTTTACAATCAAACAAAGAAGGGTCCAATAACAACACCAATGATCGTAGCGGACGAACTCGTCATAATAGAGAAGAATTCATGGAGAAAATAGAAGGGGGAAGACAAATGTTCTCATCCAAATTGGCAAAACTTGAGTTTCCAATATACTCGGGGAATGACCCCATTGAATGGTTCAACATAGTAAATTAATTCTTTGAGTACCAAAGCACTACTGAGGCGTAAAAGGTGTCATTGACATCTTTCCATATCCAAGGTGAAGCAAACCAATGGTGGCAATGATTGCAACGTGCTTACAAAGAAGATGATATGGAAGTGACGTGGACAATTTTTTTAGGAAGAATTATGGGCACGGTTTGGACCGACAGAGTGTGAAGATTTTGATGAAGCTCTATCAAGGGTGAAACAATAGGGCTCATTACTATCAAAAAGGATTTGAGAGACTAGGGAATCGGGTGCAAGGGTGGACCCAAAAGGAATTAGTGGGGATATTTATGAGAGGCTTAAAACCAAAAATTGCAGAAGGAATAAGGATGTTCAAACCCAAATCATTGAATGAGGCAATAAGTCTAGCACAAATGCAGAATGATCAATTAACTTGCCAGCGAGGAATCATAAAGCCATTACCCTTCAATCATAATCAAATTACTCTCACTTCTCCAACAAAAACACCAGCTGCCATGCTCATGAAACGTCTTGCTTAGGATGAAATGCAAAAAAGGCAAGCTCAAGCTCAAGGCCTCTACTTTAATTGTGATGAAAAATTCACTTCAGGCCATAAGTGTTGTAGGCCCCAGCTCTTGTTACTGGAAGGGGATTATGATTTGAGCATGGTAGATGACGAGGAGCCTATAGTTGATGAATATGAAACATCATTACATTCTCCCTTACTCTTTATGCCTTACCACTAATCGGGTTGGACTTGGTTTTAGGAGTTCAATTGTTAGAGCAATTGGGGACAGTGACTTGTTAATGGAAAAAAATGACCATGGAGTTCCGATGGAATAATCAAGTCTAGAAGCTACAAGGGATGGATGCTTAACCCATTCAATTCGCATCTCTAAAGGATGTCTCAAAGGAATTACGCCAGGGCAAATCCATTTTGCTATTTGTTTGCAAATCGAAGCTGAGTTGCCAGTAAATAAGGTTAAGTCAGAAATGTAGCAGCTGTTGAAAGTTTTTGAAGATATTTTTCAAGAGCCAGAACAATTACCTCTAGTAGGAGAGATTAACCACCCCCATCACTCTTCAAAAAGCTGAAATTGAAAACAAGTCCAAGACATTTTAAAATTAGGCCTTATAAGATCAAGCACTAGCCCTTTTTCATTTCTTGTCTTGTTAGTTAAAAAAAAGATGGCACATGACATTTCTACACCGACTATAGAGCCCTTAACATTGTAACCATTAAAGACTAATTTTTTTATCCCTACTATAGATGACATGTTAGATGAATTATATAGGGCAATTTTTTTTATTAAACTAGATTTGATTGCTACTTACCATCAGGTTAGGGTATATCCACTAGATATTCATAAAAATTGCATTTCGTACTCATAATGGTCATAATGAATATTTAGTCATGCCCTTTAGTCTTTGTAATGCTCCTTCCACTTTTCAAACCATTATGAATTCCATATTTTGCCTCTATCTTCGCAAATTTGTATTAGTATTCTTTGATGACATCTTGATTTATAATCCCAATTGAACCATGCATCTTGAACATGTTTGCAAGGCTTTTGAAATTTTAAGGCAGCACCAATTTTTTGTTAAATTGAAGAAATGTGCATTTGATCAACAGGAATTTAGGTACTTGGGTCATATTATTACTCTTAAAGGAGTAATGGTGGACCAAGGAAAAATAAAAGCAATGTTAAATTGGCCTAGGCCAACTAATATCTCTGAGTTGCGTGGATTTCTAGGCCTTACAAGTTACTATAGGAAATTTATCCAGGATTATGGGATTCTAGCTCGACCACTTACAACTCGATGAAGAAAAGGACAATTAAGCTAGAACGATGAAGCAAAAACAACCTTTGAAGGCCTTAAAAAAGCCATGACTTCCACACCAGCACTTGCAACGCCTAACTTTGATGAGCCTTTTGTTATTGAGTCTGATGCTTCCAGGGATGGAATTGGTGCGGTTTTAACTCAACAGGGAAGGCCCATAGCCTTTATGAGCTGAATTTTAGGGTTGTCAAAAAGAACTTAGTCAACATATACAAGAGAGATGTTGGCCATTGTTGTAGCTTTCCAAACTTGGAGGCATACTTGTTGGGCCACAAATTCTTAATCCAAACAGACCAGCAAAATTTAAAATATCTATTGGAGCAGCGCATCACTACTCCAGAACAATAAAAATGGGTGTCAAAGCTATTGAGGTATGAGTACGAGATAGTGTACAAACCCAGCAAGGAAAACTCAGCTCCAAATGCTCTCTCACACATAACAAGAAGTCCATACATTAATACTTTATATGTCCCATAAACTCTGGCATCAAAGAAGAGATTGTTTCTCATCCTTGCATGCAGAAAATTGGCAAGATGGCAACTGAGAACCCGGACAACCCCTATACATGGCGAAATGGGCTAGTTCCTTACAAGAACCGAGTGGAGGTACCCCCAATTCCAACATCATTCAGCAACTATTGCGAGAATTCCATGACTCACAACTTGGGGCCATTCAGGGGTGCTTCACACTTACAAGAATCCCAGGTTTATAAAGCTATAAAGATCTAATGAAGTGGAATTAGTCACTGTGGTATCCTGTGCACATGCAAGAAGAAGGAGTCAAGTCTGTTTTTATTTGGTAGGAATCAGTTGTTATAGTCCTGATTCCATGTAGTTGTGCTAGTATTTTTAGGAAGAGTCTGTTATTCATTAATGTATTTAAATTTGGAATTATACAAAGAATGACAATTCATTATTAATAACAAATACATGTGGTATATTCTCACCCATAAAAGAATTCTATTTGCATAATACTAATATAATAGCTTTGACTTGGACCTAAGAACTTTTATGATTCATGAATTTCAGGATATCCCTTAAACAGCATTTCCGACTGATCATATATCTGCGTGAATAACTTATTTGCTAAGATAGTTCACAGATTATGACCAGAATATTTCGTTTAGGGCCTTGTGCCCTTTTTATTCAGTTATTTGGATCATTATCTGCTGCTTTCTTTTTCTTGAAACAATGACATCCCAACACTTTTCATAGTATTTGCTTGAAACATTCTTACGAAAAAAGTTAAAATTCTATGGTATAGGCTTTGTTTTGCTGCTTACGGTATTTGAAAATGGAAGGGCCTAATAAGTCGGTGACATGGATTTTCCCAAATGTTGGAGGTGTATCTAAATATTGCTGTACGTAGAAGTGCGATGGCGATATTGTTCTCCCACTGCCATTTATATGATGACTGGCTAAACATCCTATTATTAGGATTAATGAATTAAACACAAGAACTGGTATCTGTTTTTATTTATTTGCATTTCTATTCATCTGTGATATTAGGTCTTGATTCCCTACCTCCTCTCGCTCTGATTATAACTTTCTCCATTGAATCAGGTAACAAGTTTTCAACCCCGAATTTACCAAGATGTCTCCATAGGGAGATGGAGAAAGGTGTGCATGATCCGTTCTGCTAGTGGCATAACTCCTCCAGTTAAATCATACTTTGATTTACCTTTACAATTCAAAAAGGAGAAGTGTCTTTTGGAGTGGGTTATAAACCATCTTTTTTCTGATGTACGCTATGCTTTTTGTTATGGATCTTCGTAGCGCTAACGAAACGGGACAACTAATAAAAGAATTAAAGCCAGGAAAAAGAAAGAAGCTTTAAGAGAAGAAGCTGAGAAGAGAAAGCAAAGAAAGAGAAGATAGGGGATTGGAGATATGCAAAGTCTGCAATATTTTTATTATTCATCCAAAACTCCTTAACATTTAGAAAAGTAGGATATAAATACTAAAACCCAAACTAGAACAAACATTTGGGCTTATGGCCCACTAAATAAAATACCCAATAATAATTAAATCAAACCCAACAAATAAAACCAAATTAATAAACCTTAACTAAAAGTTCATATAAATTAAGCCCATAAACATATGCTAAAGCCCAATTTCTCAATGGTTTGGGCTATCCTCCATCGTCTATAATCATACGCGTACGTAAACAATGTTTCTGGTTCAGTGTCCCCATCAATTCTCCCAGGGTTGGAAGAACTCGACCCCGTCGAGTATAGGTCAAGGCAGTTCCGATAATGCTCTCAAAGATAATGATCAAGTTGTTCTGATGTCTTTCTGATAATCCAAGTATAGTCTGAATCTGGTCGTCGAGCCCATATACTGGGATTTGCTAAAGTTCATCATCCCTGGTAAAAACAACTTGTGCATTCAAAGTAGCATTAATATGTTCCTTTTATGCCAAAGATATGGATGATGAGGTAGGGGTATCAAAAGAAGCATCAGGGATAGGTTGTATTTTATAAATACTGAGGTCTTCCATGTTAAAAATAGAGCTAATATTAAAGTTTAATGGCAATTTCATGACATAATTATTTGATTTAATCATTTGCAACACTTTGAATGGTCTAGCACTACTTACTTGTAATTTATGATCGGTTTCCAAAAGACACCGTTCAGGTCTAATCTGTATCATGAAATAATCTCCAACATTAAGTGCATCATGATCCTTAAGTAAATCAGCTCGAAATTTGTATTTTTCATTATTTGCTTGAATTTGTTTCATGATCTCTATATGCAAATTATGAACTCTACATGATAACGACTCAGCTGACTTAGACATCCTATCGTGAGGAGATATGGAAAGGTGTTATATAGGCTTCTCAGATTTGTAACTATGAACACTGAGGGTGTGGAATGAGACAAACATTGTTTGACACCTGTGTAGATATGGTATGAACACAATCAAGTAAATTATGATTATCTTCATCTTCCTTATCACGTGCATGAGGTAAGGGGTCAAGAAGTTCAACATGTTGCTCTAAACTTATGATGTGGTGGACACTAAACATGTGGGGTGAGGAATCAAGTAATTTAGAAGGACTAATATCATGAGACTCTTCTAAGATCATACTTATCTCTATAGGTGATTCCACTGAAGAGTTCCCTAAAACTTCCTCTACCATTAAAACAGACATATCAGACTCTTTCTTAACCTCATTCTCAAGCTCATGTGGACTCATTGTGTTGGGTCCCTCTTTTTACACATCTTTACACATCCTCGTCATCTAGGTCACTAAAATCATCAAGATTAGGCTCATACACTTCAACACCACAATATTCCTCTTTACCTATATTCTTATGTTTTTGGATGACTAAGGGTTTAGAGGTGCAATCTAAAGAGATATGACCAAAACCTAAACAATTAGTGCACTTAACCTTTGAACTCACTTTAGACACTTCATTGACAACTCGTTTGCCCTTATCTTTCTTACAAAGTTGGGCGCTACTAGGATTAGGTCTATGGGGTGGAGCACCTAACAAAGAATCACTACTTTTGAATTGAGACCTAGTAGGGATACTATAAGAGCCCTGATTATTCATCCACTGATTCTTCGTGATCAACTTGTAATCTTGAACTAAGGTATAAGCTTGGTTAAGGGTAGATACACCTTGAAATTCAACTTCTTTTCTAAGATCATCATTTAAGCCTTTACAAAATCTACGCAAAGTCATGGCTTCATTCTCTTTTATGGCACATCTAATCATGTAATCGTTAAACTGTGTTATATACTCATTGATAAACTTATTTCATCGTCTTAGATTATTCCATTGGTCTAAGAGTTTATTCCTATAAGACTGGGGTAGGTACTTCTCCTGAAGTTTTTATTTCATTTTAATCCAATCAGTTATAGGAGGTTTACCTCTCATCTCTAAACAATCCTCAACATCTCTCCAATAAATTTTGACTTCATCAATGAGTTTCATCTTAGCAAATCTAACTTTCCTATTATCAGACAAGTTATGCCACTCAAAATCTATCCATATCACGAATCCACATATCAAATATCCAAGGGTCATGACAACCGTCAAAAGTGGGGGCTTCTATTTTGTTAAGACTCAGGACTCGCTTATCAAAGTTATCGTGTTTAGAGTAACCTAAATGATAGTCATACTGGTGGCGCTCAGAGTGAACTTATCCATAATGATTATTCCTGTGATATTTATTGGTCTTTGAGTCCCTTATTCGGAAACTCTCCTGGGGCTCTATTCTCTTAAACATGTTGATTACCTAAGTTTGCAGCTTTCTTTAAATGGTCATAAGAGTATCACTAAAGCTTGAGTCTACAGTAAGTGTAAACTTAAGCTTGGACACTAGATGATCATAACACAAATCCATGCCACTAACTTATAAATGGAATTGAGATCACAAATGGTTCTTGCATGTAAAATCACAATACAAAAATAAAGCTAATTTTTTTTATCTCTTTTTTTTTAAATGTGGAGATTAATCAAGAACAAATTACACTAATAAAATTGTAAGCATGTACTACTAGATTCTTAAGTGTAAATGATTAATCAAACATGATGTCACAAGTAAGAATTCATAATTATTAAATAGAATAAGATATTAGCTATCACTGATGAAAGAGGTTGATGAACAAAATTAACAATTAAAATGTTAGGTGAGATTTTTTTTGGCACAAAAGTAATATTAATGATAACTTCTAATACCAAGTGCAATACCAAAAAGTTAAAATCAACAAACCAAAAAGTAGAATAATTTACCGACCAAGATTCAAATCGTCGAATTCGATCGCGGATGGACCTCAGATGACATGGCAATCGGGGTGACGTGGTTGCTCATGCTGATGTGGCAGACTGTGATGTGGCTGCTCATGTTGATATGGTGGACAATGACGTGGCTGCTCATGTTGATGTGGCGGATGATGTGGATCTAGAGGACTGACGTGGCTGATCTGATGATGTGGCAAGAATTGATGCTTTGGCAGATAACACGGATGCTGACATAGTGATGACGTGGCTAGGTTAATTATTTTACCAGCTTCTTTTTTCTTGCTTCCCTAGCTTCTGTGAACTGTTGCCGCTGCTGTCGGTGATGGTGCACGAAGCGGGGCTTTGTGATTCTGCTTGGAGCCGGCGATGCGAAGGAAGAGGCAGCGGTGTTTGTGGTGTTGCTGCTGGACGAGGGCTTGATCCGTTGTCACTGCTAAAGGTGAGGGCACTGTGGATGGTGGCGTTGCAGCTAGTGCTACTGCTGGGGGTGCGGCTGATGGCGCTGATGGTTTGTAACACTAATTTGGAACTGAAGACAAAGAGCTGCTGTGGCTGCGGCGTTGCGGGGGTTTACTGGTGGTGCGAGATGGTGGCTGGATGACAAACCTGTCGATGGCGTGGAGAATGGCCTGCTGTAAGGGGAGATGTGATCTGTCGCCGTGGATGTTGTAGAGAGCTGTCGTGGGTTTTTTTGGTTGTTGTTGGGGACGCCTGATCTGCCCTCTGGCGAAGGTGGCGTGATGTGTGGCGGCGGCGGCTTGCTGGTGGAGAAAATAAACAGTGTAGATCCCTTTTTTTTAATCAAAACAGTACGCCTTTTTTTTTTCCAGATCAATCTAGGGCTAAATGTAAACATATGGATCGTTTAATTGTAAGAACAATTAAAAGCCATGCTCTGATATCAAATTTGACGCGGGACAACAAACAAAAGAATTAAAGTCGTGAAAAAGAAAGAAGCTTTAAGAGAAGAAGATGAGAAAAGAAAGCAAAGAAAGAGAAGAAAGGGGATTGGAGATATGCAAAGTCTGCAATATTTTCATTATTCATCCAAAACTCCCTAACATTTAGAAAAGTAGGATATAAATACTAAAACCCTAACTAGAACAAGCATTTAGGCTTATGGTCCACTAAATAAAATACCTAACAATAATTAAATCAAATCCAACAAATAAAACCAAATTAATAAACCTTAACTAAAAGGTCATATAAATTAAGCCCATAAACATAAGCTAAAGCCCAATTTCTCAATGGTTTGGGCTATCCTCCATCGTCTATGATCATACGCGTACGTAAACAATATTTCCGGTTCGGTGTCCCCATCAACTAATCTTAGTGTTAGGAACTTTGGTGCTCCACAAGTTCAACCACCAAAAAAGGATCGTAGCTTACCATGGTGGGATGATGCGAGAAACTACATTCATGGAAATATCACCTTATTCTTTTCTGAAACTAGATGGCACGTTCTTGCAACAAGTACTGACTCTTACGAAAAGCTTGATCAACTTCATTTTGTATCTGGTTCGATGGAGATCCAGCAATTAGATGGTCGTGTTTATGTGTCTGCACAGGATTTTAAGATTTTAATAAGCAGTTTGGAGAAACTTGCAAGCAGCTGTGGCTTAAAACTTCCTTCTGGTGCTTTACTTGGAGCCCCAGTCTTTACTGTTGAAGTCACAATGGAATGGGAATGCGATTCTTGAACTCCACTGAATCATTATTTGTTTGCACTTCCAATTGAAGGGAAGTCTCATGAAAAAGTTTTTGATCTCTTCAGGTCTACATCTTTGTCCCTCCGATGGAATTTCTCTTTTAGGCCCTCCCCTCCCTCATGTGAGAGTCAATCACCTTCTTCCTCTGCAGAAGATAGCAAAGTTGTAGATGGAACTGTCTATGATCCTCCTTACAAGCCAGAACATGTTTCAATCGTTACCCCGACATTGAATGTTGGTGCTCATGATTTAACGTGGTTAATTAAGTTCTGGAACATGAACTATCTTCCTCCACACAAAGTACGCTCCGTCTCTCGGTGGCCTCGCTTTGGAATCACAAGAGCTACCAGATCAGGACAATTGTCATTTGACAAGGTGATGACAGAATTTTTTCTTCGCATTGATGTTACACTTATCTGTATAAAACACGTGCCTTTAGATGTTGATGATCCAGCATAAGGACTAACATTTAATATGACAAAGAAGAAATATGAACTCTGTTATAGTCGGGGCAAGCAAAAGTACATCTTTGAATGCAATCGTGATCCTCTTTATATTGTTTACCAAGGTCACGACCTTTACATGCTGAAGGCTATCTTAGATAGAGGAACTCTAACAGTGTGCCAGAAGCAGTTAAAATGACCAGGAAAAACTCTCAATCTTCAGCTTTTCATAGAATCCAGTGAGAAACACAATAACATGGGTGGTTGCACTGAGAAGCGCCGTGATGATGGATTTCTTTTGTCATGTGATTATTTTACAATCAGAAGGCAGTCACGAAAGGCCGATGCTAACAGGTTATCAGCATGGCAAGAGGCTGGGAGAAGAAACCTCAAGATGACATGCGTGAGGTCTGAGTTTGAAAACGGGAGTGGGAATGATGATTGCACAAGATCTGACCCAAGTTATGATGATGGATACAATGTGGTAATAGCTGACAACTGCCAGCGAGTTTTTGTTAAGGGCCTCAGGCTTTTATGGACTATTGAGAATAGGGATGCTGTTTGGTCCTGGGTTGGTGGAATATCCAAAGCATTTGAACCCCCTGAGCCTTCTTCATCTCAGCAGGATGCACAGAGGAAATTGCATGAAGAGAACCAGATAGATGCTGAAGAGCTGCTTCAAGATGATATCTCAAATCTCCCTTCTACCAATCATAAACTAGATTCCCCTTCTCATCACGCGGAGACATCAGGAACTCTTTCATCTCCATCAGACTCAGCAGAAGTAAAGAATTCATCATTTGCTTCAATTGGTATGTCAGCAATACACCTTGTGATTTCGGTTTTGAAGGATCCAACTTGGGAGTAATTTTTTTTTATCAAACTAGAACATTTCAGAACTCTTACTGTTTTTTTTGGTGTGATGTAATGCGATTCGGCATCATTAAAACTCTTTTAGTTATGTTTGATCATTGTAATCTCAATTTTCTATGAGCTTTTTGTTGATTGAGATGCATCTATTTTGCTTTCTCAACAGTAACAAATGGAAACGCTGGTGATTCTGAGGAAGAAGGGATTCGTAATTTCATGGTGAAAGTTATTGAGCCACAATTCAATCTTCAATCAGAAGAAGCCGATGTAACTTTCGAACCAGTACTTTCTTGGAGATTTGTCCATGTAGTTATTAACTCTTTTCTTTTCTTTTTTTCCTGTGGTTTCTTTTCCTATGATTGTGATTTGTTCATGCACCTTCTTTTCATTAATATCCTTTTGATTATTTTATGCCATTGATATTCTAAGTATACCAGAAGCCCATGGGTGACGGATTTTTATGCTTAGGGAGGGAAAATGAAACCACAACGTAAGTTACTATGTCAAGGGAAAGCAGTGTGGTTTTATTACATCTTATTTCTGTTTTTTGAATCAAGGAGTAATTGTTATAGAATTTCAATCTTCATGTATTGTAGGTTTCTGCAGTAACACTGATTCATTCTTCTTGTAATGTATTTATGCTGGAAATGTGTTGGAAAACAGAATCCCTAGATTCTAGGAATTTTGGTGAATCCTATAAATTGGAAACAATTTTGTAATTACTGATGTTGACCAGAATCCTACAAATAGGAAACAATCTCTATAATTATTATGAATATTATGCTAGCTAAAAGTTAGGGATCTAGACCCTAAATTAGTCCTAATAAGATTGTTGTGTGTTCTGTACAGAATTATCAATGAAATAAAAAAATAAAAAAAAAAACCTTCTTTCATCTATATCTTTATGGTATTAGAGCCTGGTTCCAACTCTGAAACCTAGGCTATCTCCAAGAGTTTTTGGACTTCTTCCTAGACTCTCTGGTTTTTATTTTATTTTATTTTATTTTTTTTATCTCGACCCAACTTCATGTCTGAGATCTTTTCTTCTTCTGTTTCCAATCACAACCTACCACCGATAGCGCCAGCTACAGAACATCCTCCACTTAAAATCACCAACATTAAATTGAATGGTGATAATTTTCTTCGCTGGTCCCTTTCTGTCCAGATGAATATCTGTGGCAGAGGAAAACTAGGATATTTGAATGGAGAAAAAATAAAACCGGCAGAGACAGGTGCACAGTATACAGTCTGGGATACCGAAAACTCCATGTTAATGTCCTGGTTAGTTAACTCTATGGAAGAAGAGATTGCTGCCAACTATTTAAGCTATTCTACCGCTAAGGAGATGTGGGAGAACCTTAGATAGATGTATTCAGATCTGAATAATCAATCACAAAATTTATGAGCTCTTGTTGAAAATCAATGAAGCCAAATAGGGGACAGATTCTGTCGCTAGGTACTTTCCTGGCCTCAAACAGTTGTGGCAGGATCTTGACATGTTCTATGAACACAAGTGGAAAGATCCTACTGATGGAGCATATTTCCAACGGCTAACAAAAAACAGCGGCATATTTAAGTTTTTGGCTGGTTTAAATATTGATTTTGATCAGGTGAAGGGTCAAGTTATTGGTAGGCAGCCACTACCTCCTCTGAATGAAGTCTTCGTGGAAGTGAGAAGGGAAGAAAGCAGAAGATTAGTTCTGTTGGGGAAAAAGGGACGACGAATCTGCACCTGTTGAAAAATCTATTTTGATTGCCTCCCAAAAGGTGTCTGCCTACAAGATTCAAGGGCCAAGATTTGAGGATAAACCCAAGGTATGGTGTGATCACTGTAACAGACCACGACACACTTGGGAAACCTGTTGGAAGCTCCATGGCCTGCTAACTTGAAAACCTGAGGAAAAAATTATCAACAGTCTGTACCCACTGCTCACTAAGCAGAACAGACACCTTCTCAACAAGGAAAATATTGAACAACTGCTGAAATTAATTCCACCTAGATTCGGGGTCCAACACATCAACTTCTAGCAGCCTGATTGCCCACACAGGTAATTTTCCTTTTGGTTTCTTAAGTTCCTCTACTCTTGCACCGTGAATCATTGATTTCGGTGCTTTGGATCACATGACCAGCACAGCTTTGGATCACATGACCAGCACATCCTCTTTATTGCACAGCTATACTCCTTGTGCCGACAATCACAAGGTAAAAATTTTAGATGGAAGCTTATCTTTCAGTGCCGACAAAGGGTCCATTAAAATTTCAGATCATATCAATTTAAAATCAGTTCTACATGTCCCTAACCTCTCCTGCAACTTACTGTCTGTGATTAAACTGTCCAATGATTCTAACTGTTTTTTTGTGTTTTATCCAATAAATGTGAGTTTCAGGACCTTGGCTTGGGAAGAACATTTGGTAGTGCTACGATGCAAGATGGACTCTACTATTTTGTGGACAATCTAAGTAGCAACAACTCTGTTCTAGACTTAGCTTGTAGTGTTAGTTCTCTTCTTGTAAGAACTCAGGTTATGATGTGGCATTTTAGACTAGGACACCCTAGTTTTTCCTATTTAAAGCACCTGTTTCCATTTTTATTTGAAAAAACTTCATCAAAAGATCTTCATTGTGATATATGTTGTTTCTCTAAAAGTACTTCAAATTCCCATGTTTCAAAATTATGTCGTGCATCAAAACCTTTTTATCTAGTACATAGTGATGTTTAGGGGCTATCCAATATACCTACTTTAAGTGGAAAGACGTGGTTTGCAACTTTTATAAACGACCACACTCGTTTATGTTGGCTTTACTTGATGAATACTAAAGCTGAAGTTGAAAAACTTTTTAAAGAATTTTATGACATGGTTGAAAACCAGTTTCAAACGAAAATTAGTATTTTAAGAAGTGACAATGGGACTAAATTTCTTAATCTAACATTTGAGTGGTTTTTTTAACTCAGCATGGTATCCAACACCAATCCATTTATAGGTATACCCCCAACAGAATGACATAGCAAAGAGGAAGAATTGCCATCTCTTGGAGGTTAGTAAGGCACTCATGTTATCCATGAATCTCCCAAAATACCTCAAGGAGAGGCAGTCATGGTATCCAACACCAGTCCATTTATAGGTATACCCACCAACAGAATGGCATAGCAGAGAGGAAGAATCGTCATCTCTTGGAGGTTAGCAGGGCACTCATGTTATCCATGAATCTCCCAAAATACCTCTAGGAGAGGCAGTCTTCACTGCTACCTATTTGATAAATAGAGTTCTCACTCGAGTCTTAAATCATGACACTCCTATGAACTGTTTTTGAAAATTGTTTCCTACTAATCGGTTAAGTGCAAATCTGCCTTTAAAGGTTTTCAGTTGCATTGTGTTTGTTCACCAACCAGTGTTTTCTCGGTCCAAGTTGGATGTAAGGGCTAAAAAATGTCTTTGTAGGGGTATGCTCCTAACTAAAAGGGATATAAATGCTTCAATCCCAATAATAGAAAGTTTCTTGTTGGTATGGATGATGTCTTTTTTTGAAAAATAAATTGTTTTTTGAAAAACATCTTCAGGGGGAGAGTCAAAGAGAAGATGTTGAGATTTTTTGAGATAGTTCTATGGTATTACCCAATACCTACTTTCCTAATGAATTCTTAAGTACACAGAATATGAAAGATTCTATTTTTAGTTAAGGAAATTAATTCTCATAAGGATTCTCAAAGGGTTGACTCCAACTGAAATAAGGAAACTAGTCAGAGTTGAATTTGATTTGGAGTCAAATAGGGAAATAAATAACCACGAGAGATTGCCTCAAATAGAGTTTTTTTGTAAAAAGAAACAACATTAGATTTTGAACAACTTAAATCTAGTTTACTACCACATCATCCTGATATTGATACAGGGGGAGAAACGTTACAAGATAAGGACTCGAATCTGGGTAAATATCCTGCCATAGAATTGCAGGTTTACAGACGGAAGAAACCTCTTCATGGCAGAGTTCATCCATATCGCGCATTACACCAATCTCAACTCCACAGGCTTGATCAAGACTTACACCACAATTGTCCAGGCAAAACTTCTGATATCAATTTCTCTCTTCCCACTACATCTATTCCTAAACTTGCCAGCCGCGAACTAGCTGAAACTGATTTAGACATTCTCATAGCTATTAGAAAAGGTGTTAGGACCTGCACATCTCACCTAATAGCCAAACTCTTGTCATACCATAGATTGTCAAACACATACAAGGCCTTCACATCGAATCTCTCACATGTCAATATCCCTAGGAATATACAAGAGGCCCTAGGAAATCATCACTGGAAACAGGCTGTTATGGAGGAGATGTTGGCTCTAAATAAAAACCAAACTTGGAGAATTGTTGACTTGCCTAAGGGAAAAAGGACTGTTGGGTGCAAATAGGTGTTTACTGTTAAATATAGAGTGGATGGGTCAATAGAGAGGCACAAAGCTAGGATAGTTGCTAAAGAATTTATCCAAACAAATGGCCTTGACTATCAAGAAACCTTTGCACCTGTAGCCAAAATAAACTCAAATAAGATACTGCTCTCCGTGGCTGTAAATTACAGTTGGCCTCTATATCAACTAGACATAAAAAATGTGTTTCTAAATGGCAGCCTTGAGGAAGAAGTATTCATGGACCTGCCACCTAGTTTTCAGAAGGAACTTGGAAATGGAAAGGTGTGTAGACTAGTGAAAGCTCTCTATGGACTAAAATAATCTCAGAAAGCATGGTTTGAGAGGTTTGGTAGAGTTGTGAAAGCATTTGGATATAGCCAGAGTAATGGAGACCTCATGCATTATTATTTAAGCACTCTAACGATGGAAAGAGAACTATCTTAATTATGTATGCTGGTGACATCATCTTGATAGAAGATGATATAACCAAGATTGAAAGAGGCATTCGCAAAAGAATTTGAACTCAAAGACTTGGGTGAGCTAAGGTATTTTTTAGGAATGGAATTTGCAAGGATCAAGAGAGAGATATTTGTCTCTCAAAGGAAGTACATTTTGGATTTGTTAGAAGAAACAAGGCTGATGGACTGTAAACCAGCAAACACACCTATAGAGCCTGATTTAAATTTATAAATACGTAGCAATATTAATGCCTTAAAGGTAAGCTTATTTATCTTGCACATACCAAGCCCAACATCTCTTTTTCAGTCAGCTTGGTGAGTCAATTTATGCACTCACCAAGCAGTGAACATCATGAGGCAGTGGTGAGGATTCTAAGGTACCTAAAAGGAGCACCAGGAATGACGCGGAACAGTGAACAAGACTTAAGGCATAAAAGAAATAAGTTTTTAGAGAAAGAATAAAGCAAAGAAAAAGAAGAATGGGGATTGAAGATATGTAAAATTTATAATATTTTTAATTAATCATCAAATTGTCTCAAAATGATAGAGAAATATATAAATAGTAAAACCCTAAAACATCTTACTATTGGGCTCAGCCTATTAAATCAAACTGTTTAACATAAATAATTCCAAATAAATAAAATAAACAATGAGATAGGCTCAAATGGGCTTAGTCTCTCAACCAAAGAGTGATAGGTTAGGTCATTTTACATCGTCTTCGTCTATATACTTGTGTAATTTGCGGTGTGGGTTTGGTGTCCCCATCAACTCTTCCAGGGTTGGAGAAACTCGACCCCGTCGAGTGTAGCACTGGACAACTTTGATAGTACTCCCAAAAATCTGGATCATCTGCTGTAAAGTATCTCTTGTGATCTAAGTGCAATCTGAATTAGGTTAGCCCACCCATCGAACTAGAAACCATTAAACCTCACCATTCATGTTAAAAACAACTTGTTTATCCAGAATAGCATCAATATTATCCTTTTATATTGATGTCAAGGTGAAAGGGATAAAGGTTTCAATAGGATCATTAGGAGGGGAGTTTAGTGGTATATCAAATGGATTATTTAGAATAGGAAATGGCTTATGGTATGCAACTAGATCTTTAATGTTAAATGAAGAACTAATGCCAAAATCATGTGGTAAATCAAGAACATAAGCATTTGAATCAACCTGTTGTAGCACTTTGAAAGGCCTTGCACTATGTGCATATAATTTTTTATTAGTCCCTGAAGGAAACTGCTCGGGTCTAATCCATATCATAACATAGTGTCCCACATTAAACTCATTATGTCGTTTATGTAAATCAGCTTGAAATTTATATTACGCATTACTTGCTTGAATCTGTTTAGTGATCTCAATATGCAAATCCTGAATTCTACGTGCAAAAAACTCAGCTGACTCAGACACTCTAACATGAAGGGACATGAGAAGAAGCTTTAAGGTTTTCTAGGCTTGTAACCATGTACAACTTCAAAGGAACTCATGCATATTGACTTATTGATAAAGCTATTATATGCAAACTAGGTCGTAGGAAGAATCAAATCCCAATCCTATTATAATCACACACTAGACACCTCAAAAGGTTGCCTGAACTCCTGTTAACCACCTCAGTTTGACCATTAGTTTGGGGGTGGTAGGCAGTAGAAAACTTCAATTTGGGTCCCCCCATATGCCAAAGGGTTTTCCAGAAATAACTTGTAAATCTAATATCCCTATCCAAGACTATGGTCTGGGAAAGACCATACAACTTGACAATCTCGTCAAAATAGAGTTACACACCTCTGGAAGCATTTGTGGTCTTAGTACAAGGAATAAAATGGGCCAACTTAGAAAAGCGATCGACAACCACAAAAATAGAATTATGTTTTTTTACAGTTTGTGGAAGCCTAAGCACAAAATCCATACTTATATCTTGCCAAGGGCAAGTGGGAATGAGCAATGGGGTGTAAAGACCAGTATTCTGTTTTCTATGCTTAGCTAGTTGGCAAGTTCGACATTGACTTACCAATTTAAAGACATCTTTTTTCAAACTAGACCAGAAAAACTGATGTTCCACCTCTTTGATGGTTTTATTCCTTCCACAATGTCCTGAAAGACCTCTAGCATGAGTCTCCCATATCAAAAATTCATGCACGGATGTTTTCGGGATACAAAGCTTATTATTCCAAAATAAATATCATTCTTGGAGTTGATAACCATTTACAACACGATGATTCTCATATTTCAAAGTTAAGTATATTTCCTTAAATTCTAAGCAAGATTCATATTCCTCTTTGAGTCTCTCAAATCCTGTAACTTCAACACTCATTACGGATAATAGTGTTACCCGACGACTCAAGGCATCTGCAACTTTATTCTCCATTCCAGACTTTATGTTTCAAAACAAATGAATATGCTTGCAAGTATTCAACCCAATTACCATACATGTGATTGAGTTTCTTTTGGGAGATGAGATAGGGGAGGGCCTCATAGTCGGAGTAAAGAACAAACTCATATGGTATCAAGTAATGACGCTAATACCGCGGGGCCTAAACCATCACATAAAATTCCTTATCATAGGTTGAGTATTTTTATTTGGTCTTGCTAAGTTTCTCACTAAAGTAGGCTACAGGGTGATGTTCCTGAGTAAGTACTCCACCTATACCGACTCCTGAGGCATCACATTCTACTTCAAACATCTTAGTAAAGTCAGGTAGCCGCATTACTAGGGCCTTCGTCACCCTCTTCTTAACATCCTCAAATGTCTTATTAGCTTCTTTACTCCACTAAAACTCACCTTGTTTTAAACAATCTGTAATAGGCGACATGATGGTGCCAAGTCTCTTAATGAAAGGACGATAGAAAGTCGCAAGCCCATGAAAACTACAAACCTCATGAATAGTTTTAGGCTCATGCTCATCCACTATCATTTGAACTTTTTGGGGGTCAACAGTGTTGCTACCCAATTTTTGACCCATGTTTTGATAAATTTTCAGAAAAATCTAAAAATACTGAAAAACAACGAAAATAAAAAAAATACTTTTTTTATATATATATATTTGCATTATTTTTAGCATTTTTAGCATCGTCTCAAAAGAATTTAATTTTTCAAAGGTTTTTGGAACGCGTTCGACTTTAACGCGTTATTTTTAAAATCACCGATTTTCCTCATTCAAGTCGATGCTGATAAGGAAAATCCAAAAAAATAAGAAAAATCAGATTTACAAAAAAAAAAAGAAATTGAGGGATCAAGTTTGAAAGCCTAGCAATATTTTTACCTATAAATACTAGTCTTTATAACACACACAGAAAGGGGGGAAATTTTGAAACATTAAAAAAATACAAAAAAAAAAAGAAAAATCTAACCCTAAACCATCACTTTCAAAGCCAGCAGCCACCCCCCTTCCACTGGCCATTTTTTTCCTTCACAGCCGTCACTCATTCTCCATCCCAGCCGTTCCCTTCCACCACAGCAGCAGCCGAGCTCCTCCCTCACAAACCGAGACCCAGCTCTTCTTCTCCCCTAAGCCAACAGACTTTCCCTTTTCTTCTTGCTCTCTCGGCCAGCCGCTGCTCACCCTCTCATGGCCGACACACCTTCATCTCCCCACAGATCGGCCTCTACCAAAACCAACCCGCAGCAAGGCCAACCACCGCTACCACCAAAAGGAGTGAAGAACAACCAACAGCACGCCCACAGAGCCATCAGCACCGTCCACACCTGGCCACAGCAGCGCCGTCCACACCTGGCCACAGATTCAACGTCGCTGCAACCTCTACAATCGCCATACCTGCCACCTGAAGTAGAGGAGAAAAAGACAACCCATAACAAACTGACCTACCGTGAAGTAGATCCAAAGAAGGAGAAGGCTGTGAACTGATCTGGACCAAAAAGAAAGAAAAATTAAAATCAACTGCCTGTTGTGTTTCCGGTTGTTTTGCAGGTCACCACCTGCGTAGGGAGACAGAGAAGAGGAAGATGTTCCCGATCCACCAGTTGTGTCACTATCATCGGCGGCGGCGCGTGAACCCACGCGTCGCCAGTGGCAGTGGCGCATGGAACAACGCGCCGCCACTGTTCCTGCTGCCCCTGAGGCTTCACAGAACCCTTCCTTGCAATTCCTGGAGTTTGAGGGGTTGTTTTGTAATTTTTAAAGTGTTTATTGTAATTTTGTTTAGTTTTGGAATTTTGTATAATTTGTAGTGTGTAAGAAAAAAAAAAGAGAAAAGAAAAAATATAGTAAAAGTGAATGTGTGTGTTTGTATTTGTTTTATGGATGTTTTTTTTTATTTATGATAAAATTGCAAAGAATAAAGAAGAATTTAATATTTTGATTTGATCATGGTTAAGAATTATGAACTTACACGTAAGTTGTATTTATAATATCCGATGAAAAGACAAAATTTTTGAAACTTCTTTAACACATCAAAGCCACGAAGCAGCTTACCTCAGGTAGGGTGCGTTATGGGTGCTAACACCTTCTCTAACCACAACCAGTCCCTTACCCGTGAATCTCTAACAAGACTAGTACACTGGGTTTCCTAGTAGCCCTCAATGAAATACTAGGTGGCGACTCCCAAGAACAAATCTAGCAATAACAAAAATCGCCAAGCCGACACCGCGCGAGTGATGTGTGACAGAATGGCGACTCCGCTGGGGACGGTATTGTTTCTAACAATAATGGATTAAGCTTTGTGTATTTGATGTGTTTAAGTTTTTGCATTTTATCTTGTTTTATTTTTGTTTTATCCATGCTTTTTTAGAATTGTTTCATGCATCACTTGTATTTATTTTTGAAAGCACACACAAGCTTCTAAGTTAGGTGGTGAATTAGCGATCTGCCCTATGACTATTGGTCAGGGTTTAGAAGCGTGAAAAACCCAACTCATATCTGAGTGCCTACTTGGTAATGGTGGGTATACGTGCCTTAACCATTTCATGCAACGCCCCTATACTGTCTTTACGATGATTGTCACTGGACATATATGAGACCCTTTTTGAGACCAGATAGAAAACCTACCTATGTTCACATAATGAATAGAACCTGTCTTTAGGTTGTATGTGCTATCGTTATTTGCATCAGGGCAAACCCTTCTTGAAGCATCTTGAACTCAAGACTTGCGGGTGACACAATGGCCGTCACTTAGAAAATTTTCATTGTAGAGTTTGGGCAAGAATCACGATTCTTGTTTCATCATACAAGAGTTACGACCATATGTCACCCCTCAAAGGGCGAGTTCATCATATAGATTACATGCTCATACATTTGTCATGCATGCACCGGGATGAAAAGTAGGTTCCCTCACTCGAGGTTTACTATACTGGACTGAAAAAAGATGGAAAATAAAGAAAAAGGTTTGCAAGAGACCGATTGTCAAAAGGAAATTGAGAGCATCAAATGTGAAGTAGCTATACTCGATCTGCTTAAACAAGTGCTGAACGTCAAGAGTGGAAAGAGAATGTTTGCACAACCTCTTATGGAAGCACTGTCAGTCCATGTCCCACACAAGGAAAAATAATGAACTCGTTTTCAGCATTCCACCAGTAGAGGCTATAAACACTAAAGTGGCACCACCTCTCCTTCATTTCAGTCATGAACGGTAGCAACGCCTTCAGTAATCAATAAAGGACAATCTTCTTTTTAGTTTAGCCGCACTGTTAATTGTTCACCGACTTCCCATCTTTCAATGGCACCCAATAGCTGTCAGCCTTTCACGCCATGAGTAGAGGCCTTCTTTCTAGCCATATCTGCTATGAACTCTATTCCAGTTCAGCAACACAGGATGTTGGTATGAAAACATGACTTTACATTGAACTTCAACGTACCAGAGCTTTCTCGACTGAGATCTGTTTGTGGCTCTGCTAGTGAGGAATCCAAGAAGGAATGAAGTAGTTCCACATCATCTACAATTTTATCCTACCAGTGACATAATTAAAACACAGATGTAGAGAGAAAAGACATGCCTAGACTGAAAACCTTGAAGAAGACTGAAACTTTAACAGAGCAGAACTCCCTCTATTGGTGTTTGTTTGCTGCACCACCAGTGAGGAATCAAAGAGGAGACATAAGAGTTTCATATTCATCAGTTTCTCTTCTAGTAGAGACAATGTGTGATTCCACTTGTAAATCCCGAGATAATCAAGGTTGGATTAAATTAAAAAAATAAACTAAACTTAAAAGAAGTGGGGGCAAAACGAATACATTTAAAGAAAATGGGGTCTAAATACAAATAAGAATAATTATAGAGCATAAATACTACTCTTCTTACCAAAAACAGATCTACAACTATTGTGAAGAAAGAAGAGAGGGAGTTTTGGTATCTATTTTTACAGATCAAGAGAGAAACACCAAATTTAAAGAACCCATCCAAGATTTAGGGTTATAGGTAAAAATAAACACTGGTAGGCAAGGGATTAACAAGAAAAAATTGAACAAAAAGAGAAGAGGGGAGGGTCGAATGTCATTAGAAAGAAAAGGACGGATCGAGACCTTGATTCGTATCGGGTAAGATATTCTAAACATGGTTTTATAAGTTGTTTTAAAGTTGATTATGAATTGATGCCTAGATGTTAAATTATAGATTTGAGTTCTCTAACTCCAAATATAGTTAAAAATCTGAGGAGAGGTCAGACAGTAACAGTTCAAAAATGGACAGTAACAGTCCAAGTGTTTGTTGATGAGCGATTTTGACTATCTTAGAGGCATAACTGGGTCCTCCTCAAATTATAGAACTTGTAGCCTCATGTCTTATTTTTCCAATGACACAAATTTCACTTGAATCGGATTCTATAACTCCAGATATAGTTAAAAATCTGAGGAGAGGTCAGACAGTAACAGTTCAAAAAAATGGACAGTAACAGTCCAAGTGTTTGTTGATGAGCAATTTTGATTATCTTAGAGGCAGAACTGGGTTCTCCTCAAATCATAGAACTTGTAGCCTCATGTCTTATCTTTCCAACAACACAAATTTCGCTTAAATTGATAACTCCAGATATAGTTAACAATCTGAGTAGAGGTCAGAGAGTAACAGTTCAAAAAATGGACAGTAACAGTCCAAATGTTTGTCGATGAGCGATTTTGACTATCTTAAATGCAAAACTGGGTTCTCCTCAAACATAGAACTTATAGCCTTTTGTCTTATCTTTCCAATGACATAAATTTTGCTTGAATCGGAGTTCTATAACTCCAGATATAGTTAAAAATCTGAGGAGAGGTTAGATAGTAACAGTTCAAAAAACAGACAATAACAGTCAAAGTGTTTGTTGATGAGCGATTTTGACTATCTTAGAAGCAGAATTGGGTTCTCCTTAAATCATAGAACTTGTAGGCTCATGTCTTATCTTTCCAATGATGAAAATTTCTCTTGAATCGGATTCTATAACTCCTGATATAGTTAAAAATCTAAGGAGAGGCAGACAGTAACAGTTCAAAAAAACAGACAGTAACAGTCTAATTATTTGTTGATGAGCGATTGTGACTATCTTGGAGGCAGAATTGGGTTCTCCTCAAATCATATAACTTGTAGCCTCATGTCTTATCTTTCCAACGACATAAAATTTTCTTGAATTGGAGTTCTATAACTCTAGATATAGTTAAAAATCTGAGGAGAGGTCAGACAGTAACAGTTCAAAAAACGGACAGTAACCGTCCAAGTGTTTGTTGATGAGCGATTTTGACTATCTTAGAGGCAGAACTGGGTTCTCCTTAAATCATAGAACTTGTAGCCTCATGTCTTATCTTTCCAACGACATAAAATTTTCTTGAATCGGAGTTCTATAACTCTAGATATAGTTAAAAATCTGAGAAGAGGTCAGACAGTAACAATTAAAAAAACGGACAGTAACAATCCAAGTGTTTGTTGATGAGCGATTTTGACTATCTTAGAGGCAGAACTGGGTTCTCCTTAAACATTGAACTTGTAGCATCATGTCTTATCTTTCCAACAACATAAATTTTGCTTGAATCAGAGTTCTATAACTCCAGATATAGTTAAAAATGTGAGGAGAGGTCAAACAGTAACAGTTCAAAAATGAGGTAGTAACAGTTGGACAGTGACAGTTCAAATATAAAGAAAGGAATGATAAATAGGATTGGACAAAGAATGACAATAATAATGAGTGAAATGACAAAAACATAAAGTACTAAGAAATGACAGAAAGAAAGACTTATTGGTTGTTGATATGGTTATTACAAAACATATCCTTGAGTGAGGAAAATTTATGAGATAAACTTGTGATTTGCAGGAGGGACCACAGGCGTGGTGCAACAGCAGCAGTAGGGGAGCATGAGTAGAGCTTCTATTGCAGGTATGTGATCCACACCTATACTTTCTAGTTTAATTCTATGATTTAATAAGTTATTGATGTGAGATGTGAATTACTGAATGTTGGATATTTGGAGAAAAGAGGAAAGTTTGCGTAATGATGCTGATATTTGGATAGTATTCTTAATGTATGTGTATTCAAGGTGAACGGTTGTTTTGTGAATTGCCAAGTGATGAAATTATAGCTGATAAAGAAAATATGAGAAGTGTGATTTGGGGCGTGAGCTAGCATATATTTAGTGTATGTTAGGATCCCGAGTAAGAGGATCACCATGTATTGACTAGCATACATTTAGTATATGTTAGGATCCCGGGTAAGGGGATCAAAATGTATTGACTATCATACATTTAGTGTATGTTAGGATCCCGGGTAAGAGGATCACCATGTATTGGCTAGTACACATTTAGTGTATGTTAGGATCCCGGGTAAGGGGATCGAGATGTATTGACTAGCATACATTTAGTGTATGTTAGGAACCCGGGTTAGGGGATCATGATGCAACCATATTATTTGATAGTTTCACCCCCATTTAACTAGTATTTTGCCTATGTTTTATATATAAAATGTCTTGATATTCTTTGTTTTATGTTTTGAAGGCACTTTTGGATGAAAGATGCAAAAAGGAGTAAATTGGAAGTAATTGGCAGATTTGATGTTCAGTCGATGTTTTGTGCAAAGCGTGAGTTCTAGAGATCAAAATGAAGTGATTCTAGTGGCACTAAAAAGCTAACATCCATACCTTTCTGGAAATGCAATGCAAGAAAAATAAAAAGAGAAAGATCATGAAAATCACATCCTGCAAAG
>Ga0325414_1000763_pt1 | contig 28224 bp, 28 predicted proteins | sample PopdelMetagenome_8_FD_206183 | JGI IMG/M metagenome (GOLD analysis project Ga0325414, IMG submission 206183) | Populus deltoides microbial communities from Bellville, Georgia, United States - Leaf-PdKOR-R3 | ecosystem: Host-associated > Plants > Phyllosphere > Phylloplane/Leaf | place: USA... | reverse complement strand
TCCACCAATAAAAGACTAGATTTTCTTATCCCTCATATTGGCCAAATAAAGATAGATAAATAGGGACACACATCACATTTAGATTGAAGTGGAATCTTCGCCGCGACGCGCGGGTGACGTGCGACACAGATGATAAAGATATAAGGTGATAAAGGATCACCCTGACGCGCCCTATTCTTTCCTTGGAAGAAGCCATATATAATGCCATTAATAAAAATAGAAAAAGAAGTGGTTGCCACACACTACATTATAAGGTGCATAAATTTATATGGAAAGCCAAAAGATAGCAGGAGCTGCTGCAGAAAAGGCCATTGGACAAAGTTGAAGGCTTTTTTAAAATCAATTTTCATCAAACATCTAGACAACACACGTTTACACTCATATAGCCGAAGAAGCTCTTGAATAAGATGAATGTTATCAGCCATCAATCTACCTCCTAAGAAAGCATTTTGCAGAGGGCTAATAATATCCGCAAGGGCAATAGCAAGCCTAACAGAGAGAATCTTAGAAATCACCTTGTATACCACATTACAACAGGAAATAGGTCTGAAATTAGTAGTTGTAGAAACATTGGCAGATTTAAGAATAAGAGCAATGATGGAGTGGTTAATCTTCTTGAGAAGTTTCTTAGATACAAAGAAGTCACGGACAGCAAGACAAAAATCACCACCAACAATATCCCAGGATTTTTTGAAGAAAAAGGAGGTATATCCATCTGGCCCAGGAACTTTGTCATCATCAATGCTGAATAAAGCTTGCTTAATAATATCATTAGTGACTGGAGCCAGGAGAGATGCATGAGAGGCAGGATCAATACAGGGGCCTGACCAAGAGACTTCATCATCTAAGGGAAGGGTGACCTTAGAAAAGCCAACCAAATCCATTAAATAGCATACAAAAGCATGCCCTACTTCATCAATAAAAGTGGTAAAGGAACTGTCACTGAGCTAAACAGTAGAGATAAAGTTCTTTCGATGTTCCTGACTCATGAGAGAATGAAAGTGAAAGGAGCCTTTGTTACAATCTTTGAAAAATTTACATTTAAGCTTTTGAGCAGAAAACAATCTTTCAGCATATTTGAGATTGAAAAGCTTATGTCAAAGCTGCTTCTCCAGAGCTAGATGCTGAAGATTATCCTTATCATGGTGGAAGGTAGATTAATGAGCTTCAAGTTCCATCTCTACTTGAGAAACCCTTTCTGATATATGGCTGATGTGAAGCTTCTTAAGTTCCTTCAAGTGCTTGAGTTTCTTGCAGAGAATAAACATGGGAGATCTTTGGACGTATAGATTCCATTTATCTGCCACCAGCTCCAGAAAGCTATCATGATTAGCCCACATATTAAAGAATTTGAAACATCGCTTACCTCTAACATGCTGGTAGGCTAGCCGAATAATGGCAGGAGAGTGGGATTGAAATGAAGACCAAAGAAGATTGGCTAGGACTCTGTCAATTTTACTCCAACTCTGTCAATTTTACTCCAAACTCTGCCATTAGTCCAAAAGAAATGACAATCAGTGTAATTTAAATCATATAATCCGAGGTCGGAGCAGCAATTCTTGAAATCAGCAACTTCATAGGAAAAGAATGCTACTCCATTATGCTTATCATCTTGAGAAAGCAAGGAATTAAAATCACCCAAAACAAGCCAAGGAGCAGTAGGACATCATTGCCTCAAGTTATCACATAGAGGTCTCCTTGCTACAGATAGCCATAGATAAAAGTGGCATTAAAGGAGAATTGATGAATGAGACTGTAAATCAAAACATGAATGCCTTGAGCTAAGAAATCTAATAAGTCAGCTTTGACAATAGTGGGGTTCCAGAAAACCAGAATTCTAGCATTAATAGCCATAGCAGCATTAGACAGGAACTTCCAGTTTTTAAGCCTGAATTTCTACAACAAAAAGGCTTTGGAAGAGCTAAGCTTGGTTTCCAAAAGACCACAAACATCCATTTTATGCTTTTGCATGAGGTGAGCAACTTCATGCTGCTTTAGAGGACTATTTAGCCCTCTGACTTTCCAGCTATAGATTAACATTAAGAGGTGATAGTGGCAGGAGACCCCTTACCACAACCAGAAATCCTCCTAGCACGATTCTTCACCCCCTTCCTTGGAGGCATATGATAGGCCACGACGTTCAACTCATGGCTTTAAACCAAATCTCAAATATCTTTAAGTGTGTATGTCCCATGCACTACACTCAAACGTGCACTTGTGCGGGCAGGTGGTTGCATGTCCCATGCACTCAAACATGCATTCATGCTAACAGGGAGAAAGTGCATGCAGGCGGGCAGTTAGAAGACGTGCATGGGGCAGTATGGGAGGGTCTCTTTCCATTATTATTTATTTGTATTTCTATTAGTCGTGTGTTCTTTTATTCGGTTGACTTGTAAATATGTGGGTTGTTAATTGGCTTTGCTATTTAAGCAGCCAAGTCTTATTAATGAAGTAAGAAGATTTTATGCAAATTGTGGTTTATTCTCACCCTAAGAGAAAACATCACTCACGGTAATTATTGGGGCCTAACATTAGTATCAGAGCCAGGTTATGGGAACCAATAAAGAACGTATTGAGCAACTAGAAATTGCACTCGGTGAAGTCCAAGATGGACTACACAGAATGGAGATCCATATGGCTGATAGACATCACCAACTAGAGGAAACCCTCAATCGTCTCTTCGATGTATTGCTTGCTAACCAGGAACCTACAACTCATGGTAATCAATATCGTGAGGGCCATGATAGAGGGCGACAACTTGTATCTTCCAAAACAGCAAAGCTTGAGTTTCTTATATTTTCAAGAGATGACGAAACCAAATGGTTCAATTGAGTAAACAAATTTTTTTAGTTTCAGAATACTCCTGAAACACAAAAGGTATCTTTGGCATCCTACCATTGGGAAGGGGAAGCAAATCAATGGTGGTAGCGGATTCGCAGGAATTTCTAAGATGAGGGATGTGCTATTGCTTGGGTGTATTTTGAAGATGAACTTTAGGCTTGCTTTGGACCATCAGAGTGTGAAACTCTTTCAAGAACCAGACAAACTGGATCCTTGCGTGAATACCAACGAGAATTTGAACGGTTAGGCAATCGGGTCAGAGGTTGGACACAAAAGGCTTTAGTGGGAACTTTTATGGGTGGTTAAAAGTCGGATATATGAGATGGTATTTGTATGTTTAAGCCACAAACATTAAAGGATGCTATCAGCTTTGCACGAATGAAGGATGATCAGCTCATGAGATAGAGGAAGTTCATACGTCCAGCACCACCGGTACGAGCTTTTCTAGCCCTTTCACCATCAACGTCAACAACACATGTGGCACCGATAAGACGTTTCAGCTAGGATGAAATGCAGCGGAGACAACTTCAAGGATTATGTTTTAATTGTAATGAATGTTTCACTGCAGGGCATAAATGTCAGGGAGCAAAATTGCTAATACTAAAAGGCCATGATGAAGACGATGAAGTTGTCTGTGACAACATCCATGACAAACATCATGCTAAAGAGCACCTTAAGGAATTTGTGGAACCTGAGATTACGTTGCATGCATTAACAGGATGGACTGCACCCAAAATCATGCGAGTAACTGCCAAAATTGGTTCTCATGCCATATTCACACTAATTGACACTGGGTCCACACATAACTTCATCAGTGAGCGAATGGCAAACTTACTGCATTTACCAGTGGTATCTACTAAGGCGTTCACAGTACGGGTAGCAAATGGGGAAAATCTCAAGTGTCAAGAAAAGTTCAACGAGGTTCAGGTAGACCTACAAGGCTCTATTGTTTCCTTAACACTATATTCTCTACCAATCACAGGGCTGGATTTAGTGCTGGGAATTCAATGGCTGGAGTTACTCGGGTCTGTGGTTTGCAACTGGAAACAGTTAACCATGGAATTCTTTTGAGCAAATAAAGCCAGACGGTTGGAAGGGATAGACAACCATGAGATTCAAGCAGCTAAATTTAAAAAAAATCTCAAAAGATGTTTGTTCCAGCGGTGCCATATATGCCTTTTGTTTACAGATCACTATGCAAGATACACAAGGTGGCATTCAACCTAGTATGCAAGGAGTGTTGCATGAATTTTCTGATGTCTTTATGGAGCCTTCCAGTTTACCACCTTCCAGACAGATTGACCACAATATTCCTTCTCATCACCGGTCATCTTGGTTAAAAAGAAGGATGGTAACTGGTGCTTTTGCACAGACTATCGTGCACTCAACGCTGCCATAATTAAAGACAGGTTTCCAATTCCCACTGTTGAAGACATGTTGGATGAACTCTACGGTGCATCCTACTTTACCAAGCTTGATTTACAGGCTGGTTACCATCAAGTCCGAGTAAGTCCTCCTGATATACCAAAAACTGCATTCAGGACACATAATGGACATTATGAGTACTTGGTTATGCCTTTTGGCTTATGCAATGCGCCATCTACATTCCAAGCTATTATGAATTCAATCTTTCGTCCACATCTTAGCAAATTCATCTTGGTTTTCTTTGATGATATCTTAGTTTATAGTAATACATGGGAACAACATTTACAGCATGTCCAGCAGACCTTGTCCATACTACGATAACACCAATTCTTTATCAAGAGGAGTAAATGTGCCTTTGGGCAATAGGAGCTGGAATATTTGGGACACATAGTCACAAATCATGAAGTGAAAGTAGATGCCAGAAAGGTAGAAGCAATGGTGGCATGGCCACGCCCTACTAATATTTCTGCTTTACGTGGATTTTTGGGTTTAACAGGTTATTATCGCAAGTTTGTCAGCCAATATGGTGTTCTTGCTCGGCCTCTCACCAACCTCCTCAAAAAAGGCCAGTATGTTTGGGATGATAAGGTGGAGTTTGCGTTCATTGCATTCAAGCATGCCATGACCACAACTCCTACACTCGCCATGCCCAATTTCAACGACTCATTTACTATTGAGACTGATGCTTCTGGTGAAGGCATTGGTGCTGTAAACTAGTGGCATTCATAAGTAGGGCATTTGGTGTCACTAAACTATCTTGGTCTACATACACCAAAGAAATGTTAGCTATCATTGAGGCTATCCGTTTATGGCATCCTTACCTTCTGGGCAAGAAATTTTTTATTCAAACTGATCACCGCAGCCTTAAATATCTCTTGGAGCAGCGAATCGTCACACCAGAACAGCAAAAATAGGTCGCCAAACTTCTAGGCTACAACTACGAAATATTATACCGCCTAGGGCGTGAAAATTTTACAGCAGATGCACTGTCTAAGAAACAAGGCAGTCCCGTTCTTAACCATCTATTTATTCTATAGGTCAGTCTATGGGAAGATATCAAACACGCCGCAACAACTGATCACTATATCAAGATGAAAGGTCGTTTGGCCAATGATCAACTTGAAGGATGGTATAAGTGGCGTCATGGACTGTTATTCTACAAAGGGAAAGTTGTTGTTCCTGCTGATAACTCGTTACGCACTCGTTTACTCCACTAATTGCATGACACCAAAATAGGTGGGCATTCTTGCATCTCACGCACATTCAAAAAATTGGGCCAACAGTTCTACTGGCCAGGGATGCATCGATCAGTGGAGGAGTATATTAAAGGATATGAAGTTTGCCAAAAGATCAAGACTAAAACAATGGCTCCGGTAGGCCTTCTACAGCCCTTACTTGTTCCTTGTCAGGTGTGGAATGATATTTCATTGGACTTTATTGAGGGACTACCCACGTCCTAGGGCAAAGATGCAATTATGGTGGTTGTTGGCAGGTTCAGCAAATCAGCTCATTTTCTTCCATTAACTCATCCCTTTACTGCTAAAATTATGGCTGACAAGTTTGTAAAAGGAATTATCAAGCTTCAGGGCATGCCCATTTCTATTATCAGTGACCGCGATCCCATTTTTGTTAGTAAATTCTGGCAAGAATTCGTCAAGTTGTCGTGCACCAAATTGAAGCTTAGTTCTGCTTACCATCCACAAACTGACGGACAGACGAAGGTAGTTAACCGTTGTGTGGAGTAGTATTTGCGTTGTTTTGTTCACTAATGGCCCCGCAAGTGGACCAGTTATCTTCCATGGGCCGAATATTGGTATAATACCACGTACCAAATTTCGACTGGCATGACCCCGTTCCAGACGTTGCATGGTCGTCTACCCCCATCCATTCCATTCTACACTAAAGGCCTCTCGGCTGTACATGAAGTTGATCAGCATTTGTTACATCGTGATGCCTTGCTTAAACAACTCAAGACCAACTTAGAAGTTTCAGTTAATCGTATGAAGCAAATGGTAGATCGCAAACAAAGGGATGTCTCGTTTGAGGTTGGCAGTTTGGTTTTACTCAAGTTACATCCTTATCGCCAGCAAACAGCTTTCAAACGTGTCTATCAAAAGCTAGCCAGTCATTATTATGGACCTTACTTGGTTCTGGAAAAATATGGGTCTGTCGCTTACAAGTTACAACTACCTGCTCACTCGCGGATTCATCCCGTTTTTCATATGTCTTTGTTGAAACCTTTCCATACCATTGCAGGGCAAGCTAATCCCCACCAGACCGAGTTACCACCAGTCGCTGATGACGGCGTGGTCATTTTAGAGCCTCAGATGATTTTGGATACTCGTTGGATCAAACATGGGGGCCACCTTGTTGAGGAGAGCTTAGTTCATTGGAAAAATCTTCCCACTGATGATGCCACCTGGGAACCAACTGAACAATTGCTCGCTAAATTCTCGCTTACTATCCTTGAGGACAAGGATATTCTTCCTAGGGGAAGTAATGATAGGCCACGACGTTCAACTCGTAGCCTCAAACCAAATCTCAAATATCTGTAAGTGTGCATGTCCCATGCACTACACTCAAACCTGTAATCATGCGGGCAGGTGGTTGCATGTCCCATGCACTCAAACATGCATTCATGCTAACAAGGAGAAAGTGCATGCGGGCGGGCAATTACAAGACGTGCATGGGGTAGTATGGGAGGGTCTCTTTCCATTATTATTTATTTGTATTTCTGTTAGTCGTGTGTTCTTTTATTCGGTTGACTTGTAAATACGTGGGTTGTTAATTGGCTTTGCTATTTAAGCAACCAAGTCTTATTAATGAAGTAAGAAGATTTTATGCAAATTGCGGTTTATTCTCGCCCTAAGAGAAAACATCACTCACAGTAATTATTGGGGCTTAACAGCACATAAACTGGACTATCTGCCAAAATCGTAGCCACACTTGGGCTCTTGGAAACAAGCACTTCTTTGCCCTTAGAAGTCACACAACCTTGCATAACAGCATTATCAACTCCTGAACATACCTTAGGAGTTTGAGATTGCAAATTATGTGATAGACCCCCAGCACCATTCCCGAACCACCCACAGGAGTATCTTCAGGAATTAGTGGAACAAAACTAACCACCACAGTCCTAACATTGTCTATACCATTATGTCTCCCATATGAAATAGTCGCAGTAATTGCCAAGCTCTTATTAGGAAGAGTTTGATGCTTATGACTGGATTTTTTTTACTCTTAATTGTTGCCTAACCATCATTTGCAGCTACCACCTCAGACTGTATAGGATCAAATCCACACCCAGCAGACAAAAAAATGCCTTGATCATCCACCACAGGGGAACCACCATTAGGTCCCATACACTGGAATACACTAGCACAACTGTTATTGGCATTGACATTGTTGACGTGAGGAGTTTGCTTACATGACCCAGTAGAAGAATTGTTACAAGTAGTAGTGAGATGTCCAAGAACTCGACAATGTTTGCAGAATCTCGATAAAGTTTCATAAACCACTTGCTGATGAAGAACACCCCTATTTGGCATAGTAACATCAACAAAATAGGGTAGGTCTGAGAGTAAATTCACTTCCACCAGAACTCTAACATAAGATAATCTTAACATAAAAGAAGTAAGCATATCACTGTGTAATGGTTTACCAATTACACTAGCAATTTTGGAAAGACATTTAGGAGACCGTTATATAATCGAAAGGCTAGGGAACTTGACCCAAACTGGAATGATATGCATTTCAGAGGTAGAAAAATCAAAATATTCAGGCATTGCCCTCAGCATAAGGGGCTGACCAAATACTTGGTAAGGACCACCATTCAAAACATTCCTTTTATCATCCTTATTAGTAAACTTAAAGATCAGTCAGCCAGTCTCATGGATGCTCAAGGTAACTTCACAATTCCAGGAGTTAGCAACATTATTCAGAGCTTCAAAACTAGGGGATTTCCTAGCCACATAACCAATAAGGCTAAACTTTCATAAACTATATTTACTGTCCAGATCATCTTCTGAGAGATTGCAACCTCCAGTATCAGTAAAACTAGGGTAATGCATCAGATTAGTGCAACTACTGAGTTACGATTAGTGACAAATAAATTACGCCAAGTACCAACAGCATGTTCAGAGAAGTTAGAGGTACCTGGAATAGCCACAACTAGTTGATGATTTGTGACCAGAGATGGTCTAGTAGATGGTTGAGCACTGGCAAGAGGGGTTTCAGATGGGCCTCCAGCACCTTCAAGGACACGGGTACGAAAGAATTTAGAACCACCCATATGATCATCCTCTGAATCGTCATAGTCAACCTCTTCTTCTTCAAAACCATCATCTTCAGAGCACTCCTCCACTAAGACTTGTTCCAAGCTGAAAGGGGACTTACCAACACCCTACTAAACAGATCCATCCTCAGCGTATAAGATAGAGCGATTAGGGCTTGAGCTACCTGGGATAGGAACATCCGTAGAGATCTGTTTTGAAATCAAAAGAGGAGCAGGAGCTTTGGAGTTCGAGGAAGAGGCAACTGGGGCAAGCATTGTATTATCATTAATTTATGCTATTAAGGGAGAGGTATGAGTCAGAGAACAAGGACAGGGAGGTGGCATTGCTAGAGCGAGAGCAGAATTGTCGGGAAAATCTATCTGGGCCTGCTGTCGCGTCTGTATAGGAAATCAACGTGAAGAAGTAGATTTCCTTTTGTTTTTGGCCATGAAGAAGGAGAAAAACCAGGAAAGGGGGAGCTACAGTGGGACGTGTTCCCCTTCTCTTACTTTACTTGGTTGTTGCACTTGCGAAAGCTACTAGTATTGATAAAAAACAAAAATCAGATGGTTTGAGGAATCTAGTCATTATCGAAAAGTACCTGAAGTGGAGAAATCTATCAGTGGTCACTGTCCCCAGGAATCTTGAATTAGAAATTGGGACTTCACAAGTCGCCAAACTAAATAAGAGAAAGAGGATTAACAACGAGGAAGAACCAAGAGAATAATTGAAAAAGCTCTAGGTAGAATTGGATACTAGTAAAGCCTTTAGGATCTCTCTCGAATAACAAATCCTCACTAAAGAAAAATTAAGGAAGTTTATAAAGCAACAATTAATGGAGAAAGGAAAAAAAAGACGTGTTTTTAGAGAAGCAACTGAAAGAGGAAAAGGTGGCCAGAAACCAAGCTGAGAAGGAGCGAGTAGAATTGGAAGTAAGTTGGGTGCAAACCAACATCAAATTTGAGACATTTAAAGCCAATTTTGATAATTGCCAAGAAAGGGTCGATATGTCTTCAAGGGTCCAAAAAGAGTTAAAAAGTCGAATTAAGAAACATGTGATGCTTGAGAGTGAGCTAGCTAGCTAAAGCAAAAGCCAAAGAAAAAGCTGTCAATTCAAAACTGAGGAGATCGACCTGTTGAAGAGAAAGCTCGACAAAGAAAAAATTAGGATAAAACATTTGGAGGAAAAAAACAAGCTGTTGTAGCACCACAATCAAATGATTAATACTAACAACAATCAATTGAATAGAAGAAACATGTTGCTCTCAGAAAAGATAAACAACATGAACAAGCAGATCAACCAAGCTTCCATCTATGCTTGAAGGATTCATCTCAATGCTCGGCGAGTTAGGAGAGATCTTTATTGATATTAACAAAGTATAGTTGGAACCGATGCTTTTCTTAGAGATACAGAAAATAAAGGCTTTGCTTGAACTTTACCGACAACTTGTACTTCACCAAAGATGAGCTCAATGCTAGAGGTCCTAACAAACCTCTATACATCACAATATGGTGTCAAGATTGCACCATTGGCAAGGTATTGATAGATAATGGTTTAGCCTTTAATGTGCTCCTGAAAGATGTGCTGGATGAAATGTTAGATGATTCAACCCACATGTTGCCTAGTACTATGACGGCTAGGGCATATGACAGTTCTTCAAGATAGATGGTAGGGACTATTGAGATAGAATTGTTCATTGGCCTGCAAGCATTTCTAGTAACTTTGCAAGTAATGGATATTCACCCTTCACACAACATATTATTATGAAGGCCTTGGATACATGTTGCATCAATGTTTGAAGTATATTATGAATAGAATGTTAGTGACAGTTAAGGCTGAAGAGACCCTGACCATGGTATAGAATGTGACAATACCTTACATAGAGGTTGAAGGAAACAAAGATGGTAATCTCCATGCTTTTGAGATTGTTAATACAGATTGGGTGCCAAAAAATTCAGTGCTAAGAAAACTAGTGATTTTTGAAGCCAGAAGAATGACAACCAAGTATTTCTTAAGGTATAGATTTCCTTTCTAGTATAACTCTGTTACTAGAAATCCAGAAAGGATAAGCCCAATAAGTTGGAAAACTGCAAATCAAATATTTAGGCTCGACTTCAAACCTGACAATAAAGATTATAAGAGAACTACCAATATTAAAGACTAGCTAGGTTGGAAAAGAGAGAACCAGAGGAAGAAAAGATTACCATTCCTCCAATCCATATATCACTCCTTAAGCTCGTCTATTTGGTCCACTTTGAAGATGCAATGGATGTCCCTACCCAAGGCTTGGCTACTATGAGCATCAACACGTTGGAGCAAGATGGTGGCAAAGTTAAAAATCATAGTAAAATGATGGAAGAAGAAGAATTTAGTCTTTAAAAAGTAAATGACAACATTTTATGTTTGTTTTCTGCCTTTTTTTTTGTTTGTGTTTTCATACCAAGTTGGCAATCTTGGCTCAAGATGCCAACAATTGGTTTCATTGTGTTTGAGTATTTCCTTTTCTGAATGAGATCATACATTTCCACCATTTTATTTAACTTTCTTTTTATGAAACATGCACTTACACTTTTTGTTTTCAGGAAATCTGAAAGTAGACCATCCACAAAATCACTAGCAAATTACAATAAGAATGAATAGTCAAATTTTGATAAGTACACAATTACAATGGAAGAAAATGAATGGGAAAGGGATGATGTAGAAGAATTCACTACATTAGTAGAATAATCAAAGCAAGTTCGAGAATCGGCAAAAAAAGTTAGAAACAATCAATGTTAGTATAGGGGAGGATAAAAAAAATTAAAAATAGGGACTCTAATCACTACCAATGGAAAAAAAATATTTGATCTCATTACTGCACAAGTATATCGATGTGTTTTCTTGGTCCTACGCAGATATGTCTCGTCTAGATACCGACATCATAGTACATAAAGTGCCTTTGAAAGAAGGAAGTACACTTGTAAAGCAAAAACTACGGAGAACCCGCCCATATATGGTGCTTAAGGTAAAAGATGAGATAATGAGTCAGTGGGATGATAGTTTTTTGGAAGTAGTTAGATACCCATAATGAGTGTCTAACATAGTAACAGTCCCAAAAAAGGCAATAAGATTAGAGTATGTGTGGATTACAGGGATTTAAACAAAGTAAGCCCAAAAGATGACTTCTTATTGCCTCATAATGATATCTTGGTTGATAATGCAGCACAAAGCTCAACGTACTCCTTTATGGATGGTTTCTCTTGGTACAACCAAATCAAGCTGACTGATGAAGATAAAGAGAAAACTACCTTCATTACACCATGAGGAACCTTTTACTATAAAGTGTTGTCATTAAGGTTGAAGAATGTTGAGGCCATTTATCAAAGGGCAATGGTGACCTTATTCCATGATATGATGCATAAAAAGATTGAAGTTTATGTGAATGGTATAATTGTCAAATCCAAAGAGAAAAAAGACCATTGCCAAACTCTAAGAAAGCTGTTTGAAAGGCCAAGAAAATATCAGTTGAAGTTGAACCCTATAAAGTGCTCATTCGAGGTAAAATCCAGAAAGTTGCTAGGATTTGTGGTAAGTAGTCAAGGTATTGAAATAGACCTTGACAAAATGAAGGCGATTCAAAACATGTCGGCTCCTAAGAGCAAAAGAGAAGTAAGAGGATTCTTGGGTCGTCTAAATTACATTACTCGGTTTATCTCCCAAATGATAGCAACTTGTGAACCAATCTTCCGACTCTTTCCAAAGAAAAATCCTAGGGTATGGAATGAAGAATACCAAGAGGCTTTTGATAAGATCAAAGGATATCTACAAAATCCAGCTTTATTGGTTCCCTCACTATCTAACAGACCATTAATCATATATTTGACTACAACTGAAAGAGCGATGGGATACGTACTCGGGCAACATGATGAGTTTGGAATGACAGAAAGAGCAATATATTATTTGAGTAAGAAGTTCACAAATTGCGAGTCCATGTATACAATGGTAAAAAAGCTTTGTTGCGCACTTATATGGCCCACAAAACAACTTCGACAATACATATTGTATTACACCACATGACTGATTTCAAAATTGGATCCTTTTAAATATATCTTTGAAAAACCTTACTTATTGAGCAGAATAAAAAGATGGCAAGTGCTAATAGAAGAAGATGACATAGTATTTATGACAAGGAAAGTCATGAAAGGAAGCGTCATCACTGATCATTTGGCAGACAATGTAATCAAAGATTATAAGCCCTTAAACTTTGATTTTCTAGATGAAGATGTGCTAGTAGTAGGACAGGAAAGAGAGTCAGACTGACGAACAATGTACTTTGACATAACAGTAAATATATATGGCAACGAGGCGAGAATAATGATAATTTCTCCTAATAAAAAGCAATACCTCATCTTAATAAAACTACAATTTAAATACACCAATAATACTGTCGAGTATAAAGCTCGCATCCTTAGGCTAGAAGCTTTGTTAGAATTAAAAATAAAGAAACTTGATGTCCATGGAGACTCAATGTTGAAAATTTGTCAAGTAAATGGGAAATGGCAAACAAAAGATGAGAAATTGAGACCGTATCAAGAATATATGTCCAAACTAACAAAGGAATTAGATGAGATAAAATTCATTCATATGTGGAGAGATAAAAATTGGTGTGCTGATGCCTTGGCCACCTTAATTTTCATGGCCAAAATTGATTGTGGGAACAAAATATAGTTCCTAAGTATTGATGTTAGAAATGTTTTGGCTTACTACTGCTCAATCAAAGAAGAAGTGGATGGAAATTCATGGTATCATGATATCAAATGGTTTATCCAACGCCAAGAGTATCCCAGGGAGGCATCTAGTACATATATGAAAACCCTGCAAAGGTTAGCCTTGAACTACTACCTCGATGGAGAAATCATGTACAAAAGGTCATTAGATGGAACATTGTTGAGATATCTAGATGGAATGGAAGTAAAAAAGGCATTCCAGGAAGTTCATGAAGGAGTTTGTGCAACCCATGCTAGCAGACATATGACGACTATACAAATAAAAAAGATCAGAGTACTTTTGGTTGACTTTGAAAAAGGATTCCATAGAATATGTCGGGAGATGCCATAAATGTCAGATATAAAGTGATAAGATAAACACACCCCCAACTCCCCTTTTCATTTTGATATCACTACAGTCATTTGCAATGTGGGGAATCAATGTAATTGGACTTGTCAATCTAAAAGCCAATAACGGGCACTTATTTATCCTAGTGGCTATTGACTACTTCATAAAATGAGTAGAATCTAGCTCATATGCTTATGTAACCTAAAAGGTGGTAAAGAGGTTCATTGAATGAGATTTGATTTGTCGATATGAAGCGCTTGGAAAAATAATGACTGATAATGCTCAGAACTTCAATGGAAGAATGATAGTGGAGCTTTGTGCAAAATGGAAGATCAAACACTCAAATTCATCCCTATATAGACAAAAAATGAACAGTATTGTAGAAGCTACCAACAAAAACATGAAAAAGATCATTTAGAAAATGGTGGTCACTTACAAGTATTGGCATGATATGTTGTCATTTGCCCTTTATGCATATCACACTACAGTCAGGATGTCAACAAGAGCAACCCCGTATTCTTTAGTATATGGAATGGAAGCGGTAACACCTTTGGAAATGGAAATCTCATTGTTAAGAGTATTTATAGATTTTGAGCTAGAAGATGATGAATGAGAGAAAGTAAGATATGAGCAACTAAACCTGGTAAGTGAGAAGAGGATAGTCGTGATCTGTCACCACTAATTCTACCAGAAGAGAATGGCTAAAGCATACAACAAGAAGGTCAGACCCTAAGTATTCCAAGAAGAATACATGATACTAAGGAAGATTTTAGTTATGCCCAACGAAGACCAGAGTAAATGGGCACCCAATTACTAAGGCCCCTACGTAGTAAAGAAGGTGTTTTCTGGGGGAGCCCTTTTATTAATAAGGATGGATGGAGATGATTTGCTTAGACCTATGAATTCTGACTCTGTAAAAAAATAATATGCATAGTGTACTCATTCTGCTTTGAATTAATAAATTTGGTTGTTCATTCTTAATATATCTTATGCATTTTTGCAAAAATGTTCTCAAATTTTCTCTTAAACAAAGGTTTTTAAGATTTGACTATTGTCTAAACGATTCTGAGGAAATTAATTATATGTCAAAAAAAGCAACCCCCTAAGAGATGGCTAGATACCTAAAAACCCAAACATGTGACCCAACCAACTAGTTCTTATTGTGAGAAGACTACACGGAATGAAAGATAATCAAGTGTTTTTGTAAATCATAAAATTCACAAAACAACTCCAAAAAAAACCATTATGGCAATAAAGTCAAAATTTATCGGTCCTGACCAGTCCTACGTGAAATAAGAAAAGACCATCTTTGATATCCATAAAATAAATATATTCATTGCAATCCATTTTTGAACCTAATAGAATCTTTCTTTCAAAGAGAAACCCTGACATGGATCACACCCCACACTAGGAACAAATGAGAGATTTGTTTTTTGGTTGAAAAGATAAAGACCATAAAAAATCGGTGGTAAAGAGATTGTTAAACCCAAGGATTTAGAAAAGGCTAAAAGTGGTAATCTCTAGACTAGGGGGAATCCAAGGAAACTTAAAGGAAGGTTATAAGGAGGCCAAAAATAGAAATTGCCCACGCTTATAGGCAAATTAGGTTTTGATGCCAAGAGTTGGTGTTGAGGGCAAGTAAAAAAAGAAGAAGATAATACACATGTCTTTTAGGTTCTAAAGATAAAGCCTCCAGCATCTTCAAATAATTAGTTATCCATCAAAGGAAAAGTTGGAGTTACGTATGGCCTCTGTTAAGAAATGTTTGATCTTTTAGGTAAACATGAAATGGGTGGTATGGTTCTACGTCATTCTTTTACAAAGATAATGAAATAGGAAAAAGGAAAAAATAAGGCTAATGATGGGTAGAAAACACTGACTTTCCCTTTAAATTGGGATTTGATATGGGCAATGAGTTGTAGCATCCTTTTTAAGTTTGAGACTAACAAAGAAAGGGTTGGCATGGTTATTATGCCAATCGTTTGATATTGATAACATTGAGAATTCTTGATTGGTAAAAAGAAAGCATTGTTTGATTATGATGGAGTTTCCTATCCAATTTTAAGAGACAAGATATAGTGTGGTATGGTTGTATGTCATTTGTCCTACAAAGATGGCAAGGGATTTAATGAGTAGTTGATGGTGATCCTAGGTTTAAAACCCTTAAACATTGTTTGAAGCTGTAAATTCCTTTCTTTGTTGGCCATGAAACCCAGCCTTTATTATGATGTTGCCTAAGAGGTTAGGCTTTTAGGTGGTTGTTTAAGGGGAGACTATTGTAGTGAGAGGAAGGTTGACATGGAAGGCTATTTTTAGGAAGGCTAGTTTTGTGGTGGAGCTTATGATGATGGGTCAATTTCAGGTGATGGTTCTTGTCACGAGGGGCAACATTAAAAGACTAGCGTGCTTTAAGAAGTGAGCCTTCTGAGAGGTATGTTATTGGGAAGGAAAGAGTTTTGAGTTTAATAATAAAATTATGATAAAGGTTTAAGAGTCGTCACCTAGTATTATGGTTACTATGAAACTTAATGGTATGCGAGAGTTTGAGTAAGAGACTAATTGTGTAAGGGGAAGACACATCACCCCCAATGCACCCTACCTAAGATAAGATGCACTGTTGTTTGATTGTTTTTAAGTCAAATTCCTATTCTCTGGTCTTTTTGTAAGGTCTAAGGCAGATTTCCCTTCGTGAGAGAGTCTCTACCTCATTGGGATCAATTCTAACTATTCTAAAGTCTAAATTTTAGCATCGTATTTATTTTACACTTTGTATCTTTAATACCTGAGGGTGTACTCTATTATGTAGTTTTACATCCCTAAATATTAAAGTCTACATCTAAACCCTTATATAAAATGAACAAAATGATTGGTGAAGGGTTTTTGATATTTTGGCCAAATTCTAACGAATAATCATAAACTGGTTATGATATCTATTTTTTATTTTTTTTAAACATGAGAAAAATGCAATTTTTTATGAAAATATGCTTGGAAAACTTTTTAGGATCTGGCCGTATGAATGAAAACAAAAATTTTTTTTTTGTTTTTTTAGAGGTAAATTAATTTAAAAGTTTTGAGTTTTTTTTTTCAATATAATTTTTTTTAAGAAATGTTTCGGAGAAAATCAGGTATTTTAATACTAGATTTGTATCTTACAGTGTAAAAATACAACCAAATATTATGCAAAATTGGTAGAAAAACATGCGAGAAAATCAGAAATATTTTGAAATGACCCTTGGAATTTTTTATTTTTTAAAAATATATAATATTATAATATTATTATAATTATATTATTATTAAATATATTGGGCTAGGCCGACCCAACCATATGGGCCAGACCCAACCCGGTTGGGTTGTCATCGACCCAATAGATTTGGGCTCCTCTTTTTATTTGGGTCAGGTTGACCCAGCCCAATCATCTAGGTTAGGCCACATCAGGTCTAGCCCACCCCCATCAATTAAGTATTTGTAGAACGTGAATAGTTTACGTTCTGCATGCAACTATGAAGTTGCAAATTACAAGAGAGAGAGAAAGAAGGTCACCTGATGTGGAGGGGATGGGGCTACTGTCACTAGTCTGGCATTAGATGGGTGGAGGTGCTTGTGGCTCAAGATGGAGCTGGAGGAAGAAACAACAATTACCATGGTATAAGAAGGGCCGATGAAGAAGAAGAAAAGGTTGGCGATGTTGGTGATGGTTTTTGTTGTCGGCGAGGAGTTGGGTTGGTGGAGAAGGTTGAGTAGTTCTTAATCACGGTGGTGTTGTGGTGGGAATGGCAGAAGGAGTGATGAAGAGAGAGAATTGAGGTGGGGAAGAAAAGACAAGGGGAAAGAAAAAAACTAGGCAGATATGGTTTGTTTTTTTATCAACTTTTGCTCCTGATTTCTCATTCCTCAGGCCATCAAATCCACATTTATTTATAGGGGGTGAAAGAAGGATGTATGGTCTCCACTGGTGCCAAATCTTGGCCCTTGGTTCAACCTAGAAGGATCTCAACTGTTAGTTCAAAATAGTTATCATAGGCTGTCATATTTGTTGCATGAAAAGGGCTGGTTGGGTTGGCCACTTTGGAGCGGTGTCACAACCACTATGGAGTTAGTCCGCCAAAACATATGAAGCATAAAACATCTCAGGAAGGAGGCCACTCGAGCAACCTTTATGGAGAAGAAGATGAACAATAACCTAGAAACGGCATCGTTTTGGTTTTTTTTCATTTTAGTCCTTTGATTTGTGATGTTTCTTAATTACACTCCTGATTGACTTTAAACTTTTAATTTTGTTCAATTTTTCCTCTGACAAACTTCAATTTTAAACCTCGGATTTTAGTTCAATTTCAAACCTCGGATTTTAGTGTCTTTTTCACTTTAGTCCTTGATCTTGAATTTATGCAATTTAACCCCTAATTGACTATTAAACTTTCAAATTTCTTCAATTTAACCTCTTATTTCAGTCGATTGGGTCTCTAGAGTTTGGTGCCTTTTATAAAATGATCGTTGACTGTGAATTTTTTCAATTTAACTCTTAAATTGAAAACCTAGAAACGACATCGTTTTGGTTTTTTTTTCATTTTATTCTTTGATTTGTGATGTTTCTTAATTACACTCCTGATTGACTTTAAACTTTCAATTTTATTCAACTTTTCCTCTGACAAACTTCAATTTTAAACCTCAGATTTTAGTTCAATTTCAAACCTCGGATTTTAGTGTCTTTTTCACTTTAGTCCTTGATCTTGAATTTATACAATTTAACCCCTAATTGACCATTAAACTTTTAAATTTCTTCAATTTAACTTCTTATTTCAGTCGATTGGGTCCCTAGAGTTCGGTGCCTTTTATAAAATGAACGTTTACTGTGAATTTTTTCAATTTAACTCTTAATTAACCCTAAAACTTTAATTTTCTTGGTATTTTACCCATGATTTCAATTAATTGACTTGGTAAGAATTAAATTTAGTCTCCTAAATTCCAATCTTCTCCAAATTGGGCTCCCAAACTTATTTTTTCATCAATTAAGTCCCTAATAAAATTAATTTGATCCATTTAAAGTATAATTAAGTCCTTGCACCTAATTAAATCCTTCAATTGAACCCAAATTAGTTCTTAAACATAATTAAGCTTTAAATTGACCAATGATTAAATCAAATTGACCTATTAAAAATCTAATTATGTATGTAGGCTTAATTTATATGTAGATTCGTCCAATAATCATATAATTTAACCTTGAATTTGCATTGTCTCTCTTGTTTTGGGCAAAATAGGGTACAATTAGGCTTCTAATTCTATCCAAAATTACAGCTTGATTTTTCCTACATGTGAAATCCTCTCAGCTTGCTCTTTCTAAAATGTTAGTCTTTATTTTATTATTTTATTTTCAAAGAAAGGAGATGAATTTAGGAGAATAACCCAGAAATAGATTATGTAACAACCTGACTTTTTTAAAGCCAAAATCGGTGGAAATGTTTTCTTTTTTTATTTAAGTTCTCAATACTTCTCACAAAGAAAATATGTGAATTAGTAACTAGGTTCCCTTCCTTATCATGACATCATACGGATATAGTTTTCGTAATTCAACATTCCCATAAGACGGATACTCAATACACATGCCCATAATATTATATTTTCATATTCATACATTTACATTACATCATATTGGCATACTCATGAGTTTGCGTTCCTATTCTAGTCTTGTTATCAACACGAATTTATACATGAGTGTCAAACGATAATTTTACATAACTAGTACTTTCTTTCTACGATCCTTATGTGATTTCACAACACAACATCCTCATAAAAGATAATATCATATAAATATATTCATAACACCGCATCTACATGTTTGCACATCAACGCCCATGATCCATTATAGTTTTCATTACAAGTCCTTACAAAAGTGTTGATTGACAAATATTCAACATAACACCTAAGACATACTATTACATAGCACCTTTTAAAATATATGAACCCGTGGAACGAGCTTTCCTACATTGATTGTGTGATATCCTTGTTACAAAAACAACATGGATACAAGAATTGTAAATAATCTAACATAATAATAAACACCTAGAAGTACATTATCGTTGCTTTTCATTATTAACTTAGAATGGGTAGATTCCTTCTTTTACTTCTTCTTTTCATGTACATCTCTTATTGATTGTGTGATATCCAGTTCTAGATGTTTTTCACCATATCATTCTACAAATTTATAATTGCTTTTCATTCATTAACAAGGCACAATCCACGTAGGATAATGTAAATCAACATTCCCATAAAATATATTCTCAATACATATACCTATAATATTTTATTTTTATACTCATAGGTTTACATTATATCATATTGACATATTCATAAATTCACAATCCTGACTAGGATTCCCAAACCACCTTAACCCAAGGAAACCTTGACTAGGATCACACCCTACACTAAGGGCAATGAGAGATATTTTGTTCGAAAAGATACAGACAAGAGTGGAATCAATGGTAAAAAAAGAAGAAGCTAAGAACAAAAGTCCAGTGTTTGAGAGAGGGCTAAAAGAAAGAAACCATAGACTGAGGGGCATGTAAGAAAACATTGAGGAAGGCTATGAAAAAAAAAGAAGTGGAAATTGCCAACACTTAAAGGCAAGTAAAGGATAAAGATAGGAGAACGCCTATCAACTTTAGGAAGGGCAAAAGAAGTTTCAATCAAGAAAAGACATAGCAAACGCCAAAAGTCAATACCAGAAAAAATATTGAGTTGCAAACATTGTCTTTTGATATCAATGATAAAGCCTTTGATGTATTTAAATGATTTAGATTGATTATTCATCAAAGAAAAGTTGGATTTGCATTGGTTCATGTTAAAAGAATTTTGATCTTGAAAGTTAACATGGTTATATGCCATTTCCTCTACAAAGACAATGAGAGGAAAAGAGATTGATGAATAATTGATGTTGATCCTAGCTCCTTGAAACCCTCAAACACCTTTTGAGCCTGTAAAATTCTCTTTCTTTCATAACCATGAACCATAGCTTGCATTACGTGCTTTAAAAAACCCTTTTTAATCAAGTAAGCAATCTGAAGTGATAAATGATGCTCTCAAAACTTAAAGAGTTATTTTCCATAAGAGTCATGGCTTCATGAATTAAGCTACCAGTTATTATGCATGCTAATAAAATTGGTGCTAAAAAAAGAAACAATCTTTCTTGATAAAGCCTCGAGTTCTGACTTGAGTATCTTGTTTTCCTTGAAATTCACAAAAAGGTCACCTCATCACATACCATCAAAAGATATACCCAAAATGAGAGTTTAAAATGGATACAAAGAACCATCGAAAAAGCCAATTTAATCTTACAACGGGTCAATTTTTGTTTTCAAAACACAAGACAATCAAAGGATTGTATGTATTGGATGATGTGTGTTGGGTCTTTGACCAAAAAGCTTGATTTTCAAATTATCTTTTCCAAAACTGACATCTTTCTGATTTCATTTCAATAATTAGAATTAAATAGACATGACCTTTAAAATATGAGATTTGATTCTAGAACAAGAAAGATTATCAAACAAGAAGAACATCAATCGAGTTTGCAAAATCCTCGACAGAAATGACATCAATACTTCCCGATACTCTTTAAAAAGCTTACCACTTAGGGGCAATACATTGAACCATGAAAAGGAAAACAAACAATATTTTGATTAGTTGAGGGCAAAGAAAGATAAACAAATAATGAATAAATGAATTCCCTTAAAGCTATGATGACAAGTGCCTTTTTTATGATAGATAAAAGAACGAGCACATTCATACTAGGGGCAATGTTGTTCAAAGATGGTCCATGATCTAAGTGAACTTCAGCAGCAATTGGTAGGACAAGGCTGCACTAGAAGGACATCTTCATCTTGGGTTACCATCTCCAACATGGCTATGACTTTTGAACAATGTTATCGTATAGTTGTATTTGAATGAATGTTGGAAGGATGCATCCACCAAAACTGACTGTGGGACCATTTGTTTTGAAGCCCAAAAGACTCATTTCACCGCATGAATATGGGTGATAAAAGGAACATCATTGATAATGCTAATGCATTTTTATTCACGATCTAATTTGACAAGTTGGAAAGAATTCATTAAGAAAAAAACTGAACATACAACAAGGAGGCTTTTACTACAAGCTATGAGATGTATGTCTGGATGACTGGATAGTTTCCATGAAAGTTAATAATAACATATACTTGAAGGGTATGTTCCAACTGGAAGCAAGTTTGTGGTTAATTGGAAATCTAGAAGGAGGTCAAAATTAGAAAACCTCTTAATGGGTATTGACAGGATACACACAACTAATCAAAGAACAAGTCTTGATAGAATCCTGGAGATAAACGATTTATTAAGCTCCTTCATGATGAATCAAGCAACACCACACTTAGAAGCATTGTCAAGCTTGATAAATAGCAAGAGTAGTAATCATCATGGATAGCCCAGGATGGGCATGGCACTTACATTTGAGTTTGGCATACAAATAAGCCAATTAATGCATCAAAAGAACAAAGAAGGCTTTGGAATGCAAACAAAGACACCCTATGACGATGAAACATTAAAGAGGGGGGACCTATAGTTCAAACCAGGTAAGGGTGCATACATGTCATCTAACTTCATAGCATTGCATCAAATATTTTTGAACTGTTATAGGAAAGATCCTTAATAAAGTCTAGCAAGTTTATGGATAAAAAAACAATAATTGAGTTTGATGATAACAAAGAAATCATAGTTTGACCTTGAAACGGGAAGAAGATGAGATGAACAATACTATTAGGAAAATCTTAAAGAAATGAGAAGATCAAACTAGTCATCAGGAGAAGTCTTCAGGTCAACCATGCAATTGGGAAGCACCTAGTTTTCAACCCCCGCAATCGGGAATTATCAAGTCAACCCTGTAATTAGGAAGCACCGAGTTTTCCAGTCCTATCATGTTAGGACTTTTCTAGCCAAGTCATTTTGCTAGGTAAGTCACATTTTTCATATTTTCTTTACACTAGGGTAGGTCACTCATAATAATGAGAAATAATGAGACCACTTTCACTTTTCACTCCATCTGGGTAGGTCACCCATTACAATGAGACCACTCTTCATATTCTTTTCATCTAAATAGGTCACCTATTACAATGAGACCATCTTCCACTTGGGTAGGTCACCCATTACAATGAGACCACTTCACTTTTTTCTTCTATTTGGGTAGGTCACCCATTACAATAAAACCATCTGGGTAGGTCACCCATTATAATGAGACCACACACATCGACTTTGGTTCTGGTTAAAGGACATCGGTAGATAGGATCTCAAGTTAACCCAACCACACACAGGTTTTTAGTTCTGGTTAAATGAAATCACTAGATGGGATCTCAGGTTAACCTAACCCAAACATGGAATTTAGCTTTGGTTAAAGGGAATCACCAGATAGGATTTCAAGTTGACCGAGCTACACACAGGTTTTTGGTTTTGGTTAAATGAGATCGCTAGATGGAATCTCAGGTTAACCCAACCAAACATGGAATTTAGCTTTGGTTAAAGGGAATTGCCATATGGGATTTCAGATTGACCAAGTTACAAGTACCAATTCTAGTTAAAGGAGATCACCAGATGGGATCTCAAGTTAACCCAATCAAAAAGGCAGGTCACTCCTGAAAATAGACCAAAATAGGTATGTGTGGGCAGGTCTCCCGTGAAAATAGACCAGGATAAGTGTATGTGGGTGGTTGCCCCTGAAAATAGACCAAAGTGAGTATGTGTGAGCAGGTCGCCCTTGAAAATGGACTAGGGTAAGTGTGTGTGGGCTAGTTGCCCGTGAAAATAGACCAGGATAAATGTGTGTGGGTTGGTCGCCTCAGAAAATAAACTAGTGTGAGTATATATGTGGGCAGGTTGTCTGTGAAAAATAGACCAGTGTGAGTGTGTGGGCTGGTCACCCTTGAAAATAGACTAGTGTGAGTATGTGGGCAGGTCGTCTGTGAAAATAGACCAATTTTCTTGAAAGGGGTCAGGTCACCCAAGATAATGATACCATTTTCTTTTAAAAAGCGAAGTCCTTAGATGAGTGGATCTCTCAGCAAGCCTGTAAGACCTTTTGTTTTCTTTACAAGCTTACTATGCAAAACATTGAGGAAGTTTTGCTTCGTAAGCATTGTAAAGAGAGGCATCTGTTACTGCCCAATTTTTTACTCATGTTTTTGATAAATTTTCAAAAAAAATCAAAAATAGCAAACAACAACGAAAACCCCAAAAAATGCATTTTTGATATATTTGCATCGTTTTTAACATTTTCAACGTTGTCTCAAAAGAATTTACATTTCAAAGGTTTGTTAAATGTGTTTGACTTTTAACATGTCATTTACAAAATTATTGATTTTTCTCGTTAAGTCGACATTAATATTGCTTGTTTTCAAAAAATATTCAAAATACAAAAAAATAAATAAATCAAAGGTTTCAAAAAAGATGAGGACCAATATGTTTGTGGACAAAACCACTTTACCTATAAATAGATGCCTACCACAACACTCAAAAGGGGGGCCATTGCGGAGAAACATTTTGGGAGTTGTGAAATAGTAAAGAAGGAGCAAAAAAAAAAAAACCTAAAGAAAAAAACCTACTAGGGCATTGCCGCCACCCCTCCCTTTGAAAAGAAAACCAGAGAGCCAAAGCTTCCGGCCCCTCTTTTATGTATATTTTGTAAATGTTAAAAAAATAAAAAAGATATATATAAAAAAAAGAGTTCAATGTTTTAATTTGTATATGGTCAATATCTTAAGTACAAATAAAATTATGTTGTATTTTCCGTGAAAATGTAAGAACATGTTTTTGCATATATTTTGGCATTTAATAACTGATTTATTAAAGCCTTAAGAATTTGGCTAATATTTTAAATTTTTAAATCATATCAAACCACGAAGTAGATTATCTCAGGTAGGGTGCATTAGGAGTGGTAATATCTTCTCTAACCATAACCAGTCTCTTACCCTCGAACCTTTGACAACGACTAGTACATCCGGGTTTCCTAGTAACCTTCAATCAAATACCAGGTGACAACTCTCAAATAGAACAAACAACCACGAAAATCATCATCGACGCAGCGCGGGCACATGCGACCCTTCTAAATAAGGTCTCTAAACCAAAGTAAAAGGACTCAATTATCTCCCAACAAAGTAAATATAAGCTCTAGATTTGAGAGGAAACATAAAGTATAAAAGGTTAATTTTTATAAAAATCTTACAGAAATTAAAAGGAAAATCTTCTTTCACCTTCCAATTTTTACAGTGAATTTTAGAAGTTAAAAAGTTAAAGACTTAATTTTGGTAATAATAAGAATTAATTTCCACCATTACACATCTTTGATTAACCATCATAAACAAGAATTAAATCTGAACATACTGGCTATAAATGTGATTTTTTGACAAGTCTAAGTCCATATTTTAGTTGTAAAAAATAAAGTAACATAATTATGCAAGAAGGTAAGGAAAGTAACATAAAGAATAAAAAAAAAAGACAAAATTATTAATTTCAATGAATATGTTTGTATAAAAGGTTGTATTGGTATGAAAATATCTTTTATATGGAATAGAAATATATTATATAATAAAACATATATTATATGAAGGGTCATATGTTAGGAAAGGGTACGTATATGAACGACTAGGAGAGATGTGTATATTACATAAAATTAATTTGACTATAGTTTTAATAGACACTTCTTATAATTTTTCATGTAAGAATAATAATTGTTGTCCTAAGTTGGAGCCAATCCTTTAAGTTTCGGTTGCCAATATAGGAAATTCGGTTTCTAAACCAATTAGCAACCGAATTTGCCAATTGCGAAATTGAAGCTGCAAAATCCTTTAGCAACCGAAATTTCGGTGCCAGCTCCATTCCAGCTGCCCATATGTCAGATTGTTTTAGTTGCAAATCGGCCGCAACATGTTTATTTAAGTTTTTTGTATCGCAAAATTAGATGCAATTTTTTTTAATGTTTTATTTATTTCATTATTATTTAATTTATGATTTATCAAATTTGTTTATTAATTAAAATTAAAAAAAAACATTGCCTCTGTCACAACAAAAGAAAATTGTACCACCACACCGCAAATATTTGGGAATGCCATCTAACGCACGTTTCTAAAAAATTAATTTTTTATTTAAAATTAAATTTTTTAGTGTTTTTGAATCGTTTTGATATATTGATATTAAAAATAATTTTTAAAAATTAAAAATATATTATTTTAATATATTTTTAAATAAAAAACACTTTAAATCAGTTATCATAATTTTAAATAAACCTTAAATAACTCGAAGTTCTAAAACAAAAATCTAATATTCAAAAACCAAAATCAAAACCACAGTAAAGTAACGAAAATCCAAAGAATAAGAAAATACCTTACCATCAACAACAAAGCCAGTAGTATTACTTGCACTAGCATGTACGGTGTCGAGAGCACATTGGTGGTGCGAAGGACGACACGTTTTTTAAGGCTGTCCTCCAGTCTTCTACTGCGGCCACGTTTTCTTTGAACAATGGGCCGATGTCCATGCAGAGTTCTTCTTTCATTGAGGGGCCCGGAGATTTTGGTTTTTTTAAGGTTTTATGAGTGTTTTGTTTTTTTTTTTTTTATTTTTTAGAAGGGGAAGAAAAAAAGATTAATTAGCTAGTAATAATATAAATTATATTTTAAAATTTATAATTAATAATTAAAATTTTTAAATTATGATAATTATTTAATATGATATTGGAGATTGTTTAATAAACAATTATGAGTTTAAATCTTATTATTTTTATTTTATTTGATAAAATTACTTACAAGATAATGATGAGTATTAAAAAAAATTTATTTAAAGATGTGTTTTAAATAATATCATAAATTATATTTTAAAACTTGTACCTAAACACGTTATAAATTTGTTGTTTAATTTAGCAACCAAAAATTCAGTCACAAGACAAATTTGGTTGTTGTGTAATTGAAGACACAAATAAAAGATATTTTATTTATTTAAGTGATTGTATATTGTTAGATAGTAATATAAATTATTTCTTAAAACCTCACCTAATAGTTTAAATTTCTAGGTTGAGATAGGTTTTTGACATAGTATCAGAGCTTTGATGACCAAACGGTGCACAAGGTAATGTGAGTTTGTGCAAGTTTCAAGTTTAAAAAGCTTTTACCTAAAGGGGTATGTTAGAGAATAATATAAATCATATTTTGACAACCTCATCTAATAGTTTAAACTTTTAGGTTTAGGTTGAGATGATCTTTTAACACACACACATATATTTGTATTTAGTTTCATAATTCATAAGTGTCTAAAAATCATCTTTAAGTAAAATTTTTAAGTGTTAAATATGGGTGAAGAATCGTTTTTATATTATTTTTTAATGTACTCTCTCATAAAAAAAAGCTTTTAAAATTTTTAATTTATACAAACACATCATTATTTTGTACTTAATTAAAAAAATATGAATAATAATATTCAAATTCATAACTATTTAATCAATTAAAATTCTGATATCATATTAAATGAAAATTTCAATCTAAAATTTTAAAAACTTAAAGTGATAATTAAATTCCAAGAATGATTATTATATTATTATCTAATAAATAATGGCATAGGATGTACCAAGAAAATTTTCCCTATTCAATTTTGGTCTTTCTATTTGATTTTTGTCAAATTTGAATTGGAAGCCAAAGATTATATGAGTTGTCCGTTCCCATACCTATCTTTAGTGTCGCACGTCACCCGCGCGTCGCGGCGAAGATTCCACTTCAATCTAAATGTGATGTGTGTCCCTATTTATCTATCTTTATTTGGCCAATATGAGGGATAAGAAAATCTAGTCTTTTATTGGTGGAAGATGGAATGGGAGTCGCCACCTAATATTTTGGTCACTAGGAACCCTAACTGGTCTCAGAGATTGGGTACGGGGACTGGTTGCGTAAAGGGAAGGTATTAGCACCCCAAATACGCCCTACCTAAGATAAGCTGCATTGTTTATTTGTCTGATAAAATTCAAGGTCTCGTTGTGTTTCCTAGTTGTTGGTCTGTCTATGGTTCAAGAAAAATCCTCCTCAGTAAAAAGGTCTTTATCTTCTCGGGTAAAGTCCTAACCGTTCTAATGTCTATACCAAAACTTTATTATTAATATTTAGGAATACGTTTTACGTATAAATTCGTAATCCCAAATACTAAAAGAAAACAAAAGATTTTTTAGAATTTTTGAAATATTGGCCTAGTTCTCATGGCTTAAATAAACTGGTTATTAAAGCCAAAATGCATGCTAATACATATATTGTTTTTGAAATTTCCTTTGTTGTGTGAAAATATGATGTTATAATATTTATATATATATGTTGGAGAGACTAGGCCGTATTTTAAAACAAAACATTTTTTAAATATGTATTTTTTGTACGTTTTGACGTAAATCGGGTATTTTAATACTGGGTTTGTATCCTTGTGGTATAAAAATACAACCAAATATTAATCCACTTTGATAAAACAAAATGCAGAAAAATCAACAACATTTTTAGAGAATTTTTGAAAGCAAAAGAAATTTTTTATTTTGAAAATCTTTGATGTTTTGAT
>Ga0325414_1000762_pt1 | contig 28228 bp, 14 predicted proteins | sample PopdelMetagenome_8_FD_206183 | JGI IMG/M metagenome (GOLD analysis project Ga0325414, IMG submission 206183) | Populus deltoides microbial communities from Bellville, Georgia, United States - Leaf-PdKOR-R3 | ecosystem: Host-associated > Plants > Phyllosphere > Phylloplane/Leaf | place: USA... | reverse complement strand
TTATTTGGTTGATTAAATTTCAATCAAATGTACCTATATTGTATCAAAAATGGTTTACTACATGAAGAGGATTAATTTCAAAAACTCTTGTGATTTAAGAACTTAATTGTACATATACCTTAATATTAGAGGACTTCAAAGCTTTCAAATGAGAATAAAAAATATCATCAAAATAATAAGAGGGACTACAATAATTATTGAAAAACTTTCAAGGGCCAAATAATCTTTGTAAACATTTCATAGTCTTTTCTCATCATCAAACATGGTATGAGAATATATATATAGTTATATCTAATTTATCATAATTTATACGAATTCAATATATTTTCATTTATCTAGTCTTTTGTCATATAAAAAATGCACCTTAATCAATCATTTCTATTATTTTAAGTTATTTATCACCTTTATTTTTACAATACCCAATTGCCATTTGAGCAACAATAATTCAAATGAAAAAAATATGTAGATAATTAATAAAAGTTAAAAAGGAAGGGAAAACACTATGAATGAACTCTTCTCATAAAAAAAAAAACTTCAAATTAGTTATTGAGGGCATTGAAGTTTTTTCACAAGGCCCATTAATTATTACAAAATTAACTAGGGATAAAATAGTTTTTTCTCATTTTAAAAGCATAATAAAATGACTAAAATATCATTAAAAGCATAAAAATTTAAAACTAGCATTAAGGGGCATTTTTGTATTTGCAAAATGATTTTTTTTTAATTGTTAACAGGTCAACTAATGGGAAATTTCGTATTTGACCTATAATAAATTAAAAAAAACAAACAAAAAGCATAGTAAAACGATCAAAATTCCTTTAAAAGAAAAAACAAATTAAAAACTAGTGTCAAGATACTTTTTCTTCTTTTAACCATGGTTTCTTTGTTATTATCAAGTCATTTTATAAGTAATTTGGTATTTTAATTAAATAAAAAATAAAATAAAAAACAAAAGTTTGTGGCGTATGTTGCACATGCTCCGGTGTATAAAAGGTGCTTATGACCTATACATTTTTTCCCCTCTCTTTTCTCTCTTCTACCCTCGAAATTTTTATTAGGCATGCAAAATTTTATACATTTCCTTTTATTTTTCCTTTTCAATCTTTATTTTTTTTATTTTTAATTTTTGTTCTTGATCTTTTTGTAAAACTTTGATTTGTTTTCAATTTCATCATTCAATCCCAATTTAGAATGTTGTTTTTTCCAATTTGGTTCTCATTCTTTTGATTTTTTTTTTTTTTGCATTATGTTAAATCAATTTTTCTTTTTAATTTCACCCTTCAATAAAAAAAAATTTGTATTTTTTATTTCAGTTTTAATCCTCATTGTTTTTATTGTTTTTTTGTCCTTTCGTTAAATTGATTTTTTTTTCTTTTTAATTTCACCATTCAATCAAAGATAAAATTTATTTTGTGTTTCAATTTTGATTGTCATTCTTTTAATTTATATATATTTTAATCATTTTGTATAAGTGAATTTTTTTTTATTTCATGCTTCAACATTTGATTTATTAAGAATTGCGTTTAATTCTTTTTCTAGATAGAGTACTTACAGTATAATAATTTGGGTCACGAGTTTGAAAAATTAACGTGGGTTAACCTTTGTTTTTTTTAATAGGCTTTGTGATTTTTTTTATTTTATTTTTTATCGTGTTAATCTCGATCTCATGACTTGGATCATGAGTTTGGTAGGATAACTCAGATTGGTTTGGCCCTGATTATCAGGGTTAAAGGTTTGTAATTGTAACTCGAGTTGACTCGGGTTGATTTGTTAGGTCCATTTTTTACTCAATTTCATCCTTTTATATTTAATGGACTAAGAATTGAGCTACATCGCTGTTCCCTTTTGAAAAATAATTTTTTTCTCAAATTATCAGGATCATTTTTTTTTTAATTTAGTCCATATGTTATCGTTGTCGATTTGTCTTCGTTTTTTAAAACGTGTTTGCAGCACTCGAGCATTATTTTTCATGCAAAGAAAGGCCCATGGCATAACACGGGACACGACTAGTAGCTATAGAACCATACGTTGTTAATATGATAGGGTAAATATATAAAATTAGTCCCTCTAATTTTACAAAATGAATTAAATAGTCATTCTAGTTTAAAAAATTAATTACTTAAATTTTGACTAGTGTTGATAATAATTAATTTAATGTTACTTTGTTCTAAAAATATTTTTTTTCTCATCCATCTTTACATAATATTTAATTTGTTTATTTATTAAAACAAAAAAATGGTACATTAAAAAAGAACTTGAAATGTATGAAAGGAACTAAATAATTATTTTTTAATATTAAAAAGACTATTTAATTCAATTTATAAAACTTGAAGAACTAACTCAAATGATTAGTTAGGTTTCAAGATGTGAATACAAATTTGTGGATAAGCTTTAGACTCGAGCAGCATTACAGTGCTTAGGAATTGGATTGGCCTCGAGCAACACTCTATAGGACCAAATAAGGTGTTTAATTAATATAGACAATGTGAAACTAATTTGGCTTAAATTGAATTTATTTAGACAATCTATTATCTAGATAAAAGATCCACCCCATAAGTATAGTCCCATGACTAGCCTAGGATTCTATATGCTTTGTTGCGGGTGTGTGTTTCAAGACTTAAGAGATTATTGTTTTTCTTTAAATTTTATTTATTAGTGATTAGGTTTTTTTTGTTGTTGTTTAAACTAAAAAGATTAAATATCTTTGTGACATGAACATTTAGTTTAAGCCAAAATTAGACTAAATCCAAATCAAAATGGAATTTAATTCCATTAAAAAAAACAAACGAACAAAGTGACCAACTTCTATGATGAAAGACCTACTAAACTTCATAACATAGTTGTTAGACTTGACATGATGATTGATTAAAAAACGTTATTGAGCCATTGGCGTTGCGCCTGACACATGAAATGAAATATCTGAAATTAAAGAGAATTTATAAAAAATAGAATCGTTACCTAATTCTTTAAAAAGAATATGAATCTTAAAATAAACATTGGTTTTAAAGATGAGTAAGGGGTTAATTATACTTATAAAAAAGATCTATCGAAATGATCAAATGGGAGTTCAAATGAATAAAAATTCAAATTCGAAACAAAAGAAAAATGACAAAACAAAAGGAAAGACAAACAAAAAACATCCATCATGATAGTGCAAAGTCCAAACTCGAAGGTAAAAAAGCAGTGACAAAACATAAAGATACGATTGGAAAAATTAAGATTGTAATGAGATCAATCGCTAAAATGACAAAATCAAGGCATCAAGCCTAAAAAGATATCCATACAAAATAAATGGTCTTATGTTTTTGTACTCTAAAACATTATTTGAGTCTTATATATCCTTTTTTTAGCCATGAGCCATAGTCTATGTTGTGTGCCTCAAAAAGTCTTTTTTGATTAAAAACATCTCGTTTGTGTTGGACAATGCCAACCTCTAAAAAAATGATGATGAAATGAATGACTTATTTATGCATCACACTCCTTACCAGGTACGATAATGGAACACACTCAACATGAAGTAAGCAGTCATCCTTTTGAAAAACCAAACCCTATTTTCGAGATTTTAACTTGTCATTCATTGTTTACACAACTTCTAAGTTTTAACATGTGATTTCCAAGATAACCTCTCATCACATAGGAAATTTGCAGCCTAATCTTTTAGAAATCCAAATCCTACCTCTAGTATTTAACATTTCATTTCTAAAATGACCTCCGTCAGGTAGGAATTGATAAAAACCTTTCGTTTTCATGATCCCAACTAATGCCTATCTCATTACACATCACCTAAGATTTGCATCTTAGTGTTGAATGATGTGTTTTGGATCTTCGGCATAAGAAGTTTAATCAATTTTCAAATTTATATTTATATATTTTGTTTCAATAATTAGACTGGAATGGATATAATCTTTGAAATTCTGCTGTTTGATTTCTAGGCAAGAAAGGTGATTGTCAAAAAATAAGTAGTTATTGGCTAACTTTATAAGGTTCTCAATAAGAATGATGTTCAGGCATGCGCACCAGACAATTAAACATGCATGGCTAAAACAACTAATAGTGCTTTAATTTAAAAGGAACAGGATTATGATAAAGCATGCAAGTCTTCTCCTAGAAGGTAAATGACCAAATTAATAGAGGCATTCCATGATGAGCAGTGATGAATGTGTAGTATAACTAGCTAGATGCAATGTAGTTTAAAGGAATATTTTGGGAAGAAAAATGTTGAGGATGCATACATGCCTTTAAATGCCCAATGGAAACATCCAAATTAGCTTAGGGGCAATTCAACTTGAAGAAGTCAATAACATATAAACATCACCCCAAGCTATAACTGGTAGAAGAAATGTATGATGAGTATATATCTTTTCTTGGTGGCTAGAAAGAGTAGCACATCTAAATCAGTTAGGGAAAATTTTCTTTTCATAGCCATTGGGAAGAAACCCATTAATTAGATGATGACATAAAGAACTCCACCACAAACCATAAGTGATAGAGAAACATCAAGGGATGAGGGTGATACATGTATGCCTTGTTATAGTTTTTAGGGATATCAATGTCTAGATTGAAGAGGTACTTGATGAAGATTTTGTTTTGTAAATGCTTATTAATGATTGTTAGGAAGATAAATATATCTAGATTAGTTAGGGGAATGTTATTTAAAAGAATCCATAACAGTTGATGATTTGGTGAAATCCCTTAAAAGTTTAGAGTAACACTAGATTTAGGAAGCACAGTCCAACTAAAGGGTAACCTTATGGGCGAGGGATGATTTGCCCTTTTATAAAATATGGTTTTAATTCAATAAAAAAAATGATTTAGAGAACCCCACGACAAGCCTATAAAGTTAAGAGAAATATATGATGAGAATGTGGTCACATGAGTGCATGTTGATTATTGTTGAGGATATGTGCAGCTATATCAATTACGAGCAATCTTATTTGAAATTTTTCTTAGTAATAGATGATTTGATGAACTTGTCTAGAAAGGAAAAGCAATGAAACAACATTTCTTCAATATAGATAATGAATATGGAATGGCGTAAGAATACCACACTTATGAAGCATAGTCATGACAAAAAATAGCTAGTCCTTCTAAATGGTCAACAAAAAAAAAACTCCCTATAGAAAACAAAGAGGTAATGGTCATACTAAAAAGCCTAAGCTATGCAATTACATTCGAGCAAGAGACTTAGATTGAGCAAACTCGAGGAGGCCGGTGAATTAAGAAACCAAAAGAAACTAGTGTAGAAATAACAAACCCTACCACAAACAATAAAGATAGATTGCAAATAAAAGGGGGCTATATTTTCTAAACAAGTAAGGATACATGCATGTAATCTAACCTAGAGCATTGCATAAATTTTTTTTATAGAAATTCCATAAGTGAAAATCCCCAATAGAGTTTGATAAGACTTAAATAAATCCAAGCTAACAAAGATCTAACATGAAACGATCCTATATTGATGGACTATTGTCCGTCACCAAAAATGATTCGGTATCAATGGACTGCCAATCATAGCTGAAAATTGTCATTGAGTCATGGTATCAAGAAAATTCAAGCACGCAATGATGAACTACCATCCATCACCAAAAGTGATCATACATCAATGGACTACCACCCGTCATTGAAAGTTGTCCTTAAGTCATGGTATCAAAAAAAGATAAGCCTACATTGATGAATTACAACCCATCATCAAAAGTGATCCTGTGTTGATGGAAAACCATCCATCATCATAAATACTTTGAGGTAAACCTTGAGTTGCTAAATTTCAAACTAGTGCTAAAAGACTAATTCTAAATTGGTGGGTTCTAGGTCATCTCTAGAAGTGTAAATCCCTAGATGGTAATGATGATGATGATGATGATGATGATGATATGTTAAATGAGTAATTGCATATTTGAATTAAAAAGGTAACTTTAGATTTTGGGAATTTGAAATAAAATGTTCCTATGTTAATTTAAAAACAGAAATTTGAAAAATAGTGGGAAAATAAAAAATAGAGAAAAGCAAATAAAAAAAAAGGAAAAGATAAAAGGGGAAATAAATGTTCTGGTATATATTTTAATAAAATTCAATGTAGTTAGTTTAAACTTGATATTAAAAATGTGTCTAAATCTGGAAAATATAACATGGCGAACATAAAGGGTACAATGTAAACTTTGCAGCCTAAAAATGATAAACTAGAGATAATATTTATGAATTTAGGGAGAAAATATTTAGAAAAAATATTTGGAATTTTTAAATAAATTAATATATAGTTTTACGCGTGAATGACCTAGACCATCAATATAAGCTCTATATAAAATCACACAGTTAACTCGAAAAGGGATAAGATTTAAGGAAAATTTGTATTATAAATTGCGATAAAATTTACAAATAAATTTTTTAAAAAATATTGACGATTTAATAAAATAAAAACATTTAAAAAATATTGAGGAATTAGCATAAAATTTACTTGCTCTATATTTTTATATTATCAAGCATAGTTATTAGTCCAACATTGGATCGTAATCAAATTTTATATGAAAAGATCCTGCATAAGTGAAACAATGAGTTTCCCAGAACTAAAATAAGGTAAGAACGACGTTGGTTGGCCATAACTCCACCATCTTCTTCCTCTCCGAAACAAAAAATCCTTAAAAAAAAAAACCCACCATCTATAGTTATGGCATCCCACCCACTACAACCCTACTTGCTCTTTCCTAAACAATTACAAACTTTCGATACATGTTTATAAGGTCCTACCCTTAACCCCGCTCAATTACAGTAGCTCCAAAAGGTGTTGCCTTTAACATGGACAAAAACAATAGGCATTGATCATGCAATAACAATTGGTGGTGGTGCTCGAGCCCTTTAGGTTGTCTTTTGAGTCTGAGGAGCTCTAGTGATGTGGTGTCACTGTAGATGGTGTTGAAGATTAATGGTAGTGCCAACAACATCTCTCAACATTTACAACAACTAGTATTTGGAAGAAATCTGAGAAACCGTAGCAGTGAATACAACGATTTCAGGTGAGTTTTCACTCGCTTCTTAGTGTTAAATCCATTTCATTTTGTTTCTCTCTTTGAGGAGTTAATGGCATAATATTGTAATCTGAGATAACAAATCATAATTGGGATGCAATCTTTGAGTTATTACAAGGTAAAAATTAATCTCTTATGGTGAACCTATTTTGTTGAATAACGCATGGTCATTGCATGATTTTTAACTTATGTTTTGTAAGAGTTAGCAATCAAGATAGATGGGAAGTTTTAAATGTCTCCTTCATGTGCTTGTCTTGTGCACCGTTATGTATATCCATCTATTTTTACCACAAGAAGCAATTTGGTGTGTGTGATGAGTTGGTCTGAAAGCATCAAAGGAAAAAAAGGAACATGGTTTCTCGTTGGTTATTTCTATTTGTTTTTTAGTCTATGATTATTTTTCTTCGTTGGTATATTTGCTTGTGCAGTACTTGTGATGAGAGGTGTAGGTAGCTTGTCTTACTGGGAAAAGCATTGGGTGAACATTCGTGAGTGTGCATTGCTTCAGTCCATAGTTATCAAATCCGACTTGGGAATTTTCATGAGTCAACCTAAAAGAATTAAAAAAAAATTAAAAGTTTTAATATTTTATATGAAAAAATTAAGAAAAAAAATCTATATGAATATAGGCTATACATGTTGTAAATAATGAAGTTTAAAGAATATTTTAAAAAGTTTTTTATTTCACATTGAAAAAATACTATGTCATGCTTTTGAGTTGAAGATTTAAACCAAAAAAGTTTTTTTATCCCATATTGAAAAAACATAACTTTTTTCTTGTGAACATAGAGTATATATACTAAAGGGTTTCAAATCCCATATTGAAAAGATATTATGTTATCCTTTTAAGTTGAAGTATTTAAACCAAAAAGTTTTTTATCCCACATTGAAAAAACATAACTTTTTTCTTATAAACATAGAGTATATATACGAAATAGCCTCAAATCTCACATTAAAAAATAACTTTTTCTTGGGAACATAGGAGTACATATAATAACGTGTTTCAAATCCCACATTGAAAAAACATAATTTTTTTCTTGGGAACATAGGAGTATATATACTAATGAGTTTCAAATCTCATTGAAAAAAAATACTATGTTATCCTTTTAAGTTGAAGTATTTACTATTTAAACCAAAAAGTTTTTTATCCCACATTAAAAAAACATAACTTTTTTCGTGTGAACATAAAGTATATATACGAAAGTGTTTTGAATCTCACATTGAAAAAATAATTTTTTTCTTGGGAACATAGAGTATATATACTAAAGGGTTTTAAATCTCACATTGAAAAAACATAACTTTTTTCTTGGGAACATATAATATATATACTACAGGGTTTTAAATCCCACATTAAAAAAATAAAATACTTTTCTAATATTTATATAGTGAGCAAAAGTGTTAATAACCAACTATAAAATATGAAAAAAGAGGGGTATAGGAGAAAAATCACATTTTAAAAAAAACCGGGTCTCACCCGGGTTTGCCCGGGTCGCCAGGATCATGGGTCAACCCGTCCGGTCGACCAGGTTTGGCCGGATCGTTACACCAGCCAGTTTTTTGGCAAATCCGGACCGGTCCAGCCACCAGATCAACCGAGTCCCGGGTTGACTCGCCAAGTCAGTCTGGGTTTAATAACTATGCTCGAACCTCTAAGCCTTAAGGAGAGAAAGGATTTTAGGTGCATGGCAGGTTTTCTTGGGCTTGAGCTTTCCTCTTGAGTAAAAATGTTGTATGCTTTAGAAATAATGTTCTCTTCAATGTATAGGGAGGTCGATATACGGGTCATAGAATTGTGTTCATTACCTGTAAAATAGGAACAAGAAGCAGCATAACACTTATGTTATTCATGTTTCTATTTACAAGTTGTGAGCATCAATTTTTTTTTTATGGTGAAAGTAACATGGTATCTCTTTGTCCGTTGCACTTTTTCAATATTTACTAGTTTTCCTAATTTATTTTATAATGATAAGGGCATGTGTTTCCCTCCCATCTTTGGCGCTGTGGATGTAATTTTTTTTTATGAAGCTTGGGACATCGCAGTGTATATGACATGATGGGGGTGATGAGTAGTTATATTCCATGGTTGTATCATGTATGGGTGTGTGAGTTGTGTTTTATGTACGACTGTTTAAGGTTTCTAAAATCTATTTTGCTTTTAATTTTTTTAGGTATAGTTTGTTTGCTAGAAAATATTTTTTTAAAAAAATGGTTTCTCTAGAAAATAAATTATTTTTCAATATTTGATAGTGTTATGAAAAATAAGTTAGAAGACACTTTTCAGTATTTGGTTATGTCATGGAAAATGAGTTGCAAAATAACTTATTAATATTTTTTTCAAGTTTATTAAAATAATAAGGAACAAATCTTACAAATTAAAAAGTTGAATGACAATGAAATTGAAAAAAAAACCTAACTTCATAAATTATCTCAAATAAAATAAATAGCAATCAAAATAATAGAGATTAAATCTAATAGATAAAAAAGTTCAAAGATAATAAAATTAAAATAATTCTAATTATAAATTCATAAATTATTTCAAATAAAATAAGTAATAATCAAAAGAATGAAGACTAAATTTGAGAGATAAAAAATTTCAATTAAAAAAATTATAAGAGAAAAGCAAATAACAATCATAAAAATAAGGACCAAAGTTAATATAAAAATCAAATTAAATCAAATTCTAAGGGGTGAAATTGAAAAAAAAATCAAAACAAAATATATAGCAATCAAAAGTTTAAGGACCGAATTTGTTATAATCAGCAAATAATATGATATTTCTAAATTTTTTACAACTTCTGGAAAGTGTTTTCCGCCCAAAATAAAAGGAAAACACTTTCCTGGAAATCAAGCCAAATTTTCTTTTGACTAAAAAGTGTTTTTCATTGATCAATTTCCCTAATAGAAAACAAACACAGGAAAATTTAGAAAGTAATTTCCAGAAAACCACTTTCCACCAAACAAACGAGGCCATAGTTAAATTAAGTTTAATCACAAAAAAAATATTATCATCTTCCTTTATCAAATGCAATGTCAACTAAAAATATCTCATACCAATTTCTATAAAAAAAAAATTTTTGCACATGACTAAGCCTCTCATTTCTAAAAAATTAGGAAAAAAAAAATAAAAACACTAATAAAAAATAATTTGAAAACTTTTTGTTCATAATTTTTTATGGAAACAATGGCGAATTAAAAAATAATATTTCATTGGCATTTAAGATATGTCAAATTACGGATGGAATTTATGTTTGTGATTCTAAAATGAATTAAAACTCAATTAAATGTCCTCTCTTCTCCCCTATTTATTCTTCTTACTTGATTTCAATTCAAACCCTAAACCCGATCTCTCTCCCACCCATTTCAAATTTCTGACATCCACCAATCAAGCCACCCAATCCATCATCGATCGATGTAATTTCCCTTTCTTTGTTCATTTTCTATATTGTAATAATCTTAAGATTTTATTTTTTTTCTTTTTAATGATCTTTTTAGTAATTTGTGTAGACTTTGCCGAATCAGCAAGCTGTTGATTATCCATACTTCAAGCTTGTGATTATTGGTGACAATGGTACACGTGTGTGTGTCTCTTTTTGAGATTTTGTTGATTTGTTTGTTTTTTTTGTGTTATTTTGGATTTGGGTTTGGTTTATGGCTTATGGGGTTTCCTTTTGTTTAAAAGGAATTTTGGGCCCTTCCTAGTTGTAATTGACATCATATAATTTTCTTTGATTGTAGTATGATCTTTTTTCTCATAACTCTTTAAATACTTAAATGTAGATATTTCTTGCTCTAGGATATGTGTGCTGAATGACTTGGTCCTTTATTTATGCTATAAAAGAGGTGAGTGTGCTAATATATTTTTTTTAACTACTTTCCTTTAAGTCTTTGTACTCACTGCTTCATTTTTTATTTTTTCTGTTGGAGATTAGACTCAATTTACTAAACACTATTATTAGTAAATTATTTTATTTTTATACAAAAAAAAAAGAAGAATAATAGATGATGATGACAATAAAAAAAGAGAGTAAATCTCTATATGTTTGGAATTATATAAATTTGAGAAGCACTCTTCTTCTTTTTTTTACCTCTACCACCAAATACTTAGTCGGTGGACACTATTTTATTCATGGCCTTTAAAAGAGAGGGAGGGGTTATGTTGTTTCGCTTGTGTGTCATTTTTGGAACCATATGTTTGTTGGCTACTAAGGACAATTAAATTTCGTGTTAATTGGAGGTTTTGACATCTACATGTATAAGAACAAGTTTGTAAATTAGAATTTTTTCAGGAGTTTCAAGGATCTCATTAGACAGATCTAAAGTTATTTAAAGTTTATAGTTTGTAGTTTATAGTTTATACAAAGATAACTTGAAGAATGTTCTTTTTGGTTTTGAATAATTACTTTAAGGCTTGGTTGTCACAAATCACAAGTTATCCAAGTGTCCGGCTTCTAACAGTAATCTACATGAACCACCACCAAGAAATCTTTTAAACCTTTTTTGGAGATATGGATTGCTATATCTTTGAGTGTGAGCTCTTTTCTTTTATATTCTTCATGTGTTCTGTATTGTGCTATGTACTATATAGAAAATAAAAGGCATAAAATTCAATTTATAGGAAAACTTGAAAATTCTATAAATTACAAAATTCCAATTTGCCCCTATAATAATATCACATATATTTTCTCATGATAACTTTAGAAATTTATTTAATCAAATCCTTACTTGATTTTTCTAGGTCTAAAATTATAATTTCTTAAATTAATTACATTCTAGTTCTTATTTTCTATAACATATTTACAATCAAGTCATACTTGATTAATCATCCTAATTTAATTATTGGCTAAAGGTTTTTATGTGTATGACCTATTAGATTCCCTAATAAGTTGGCTCAAATTTAAATCACAATCCTAAATAAAATAAAATAAAATATTATCAATTCAATAATTTATATATTTATATTTAAAGATCAAGTACAATGTTTAGTAACCTTTCATGATATCCTAAATATTAAGAAAGTTATAAACGATTTGACTTAACCTTTTAGTGATCAATTGCTCAGTGTAATTATTATTCCTTCATCAACAATGTTCCTATTTAGACTTTATAGCATTGAGTGTAGATATGTAGTATTGAATTGATATCTAAGTGAGATATCAGATGGATATTGGCTTTTATATGAAAAGCCATAAGAAAATAAATGTAATATTGAATTGATATCGGAGTGAGATATCAAATGGATATTGGCTTTTATATGAAAAGCTAGAATAAATGTGTGTGACACTCGAATAGAGTGCTGAAATTCTTGGTAATTGACCTTCTAATGACCAGAATTTTTATTTGATTGGTTTCCTGGTTTGGAAACTAATGGTGTTAGCATGTTTGATGACCAAGATTTTAATTGATTAGTTTCCAAGTTTGAAAACTAATGGCGTCAGCGTGTCTGACAATCAGGATTTTAAAATCGATTAGATTCTTGGTTTGAAAACTAATGGTGTCAGCATGTTTGACGATCAGGATATTAACGGATTAGTTTTTAATTTGAAATCTAATGGCATCGGTGTGTTCGACAGCCATGAATGTAAGAACTTAGTCACCGGATTGAGACTTATAATATTAGTTATTAGATGATTAGAGATTGACTAAATTATGGTTCTTAGTGATAATAGTTTCTTATAATTTAATAGATAATGCAATTAAAAATATGAATATGATGACTCATTAAATAAATTATGTGTATCTTGTGTAAAATCAGGTGCATCCCAGCCTCATGTGGAGTGGTAAATGTTTGTCGCTCACATTATGCGAAGCTTTCAAAATGATATATCGTATACATTAGGATTTTATGTAATATTTACAAGATCCCTTTTAATTATGTCATTGTATAAATTTGATATTTTGTCTACACTGTTAAAACTTTATCCTTAAACCTTATCTCTACTTTTAAACTCTAAATGATTGGAAATTTTTTTTATCACATGTCTTCATGAGATTTGATCATCCTAATCATCTTAATTACTCTTTATTCTAGATGTTTAATAGTGGATAAAAGTCAATGAGACTTGTGATAATAGAATAACACTAATGTGTTGGCCAAAAAGGCATGTTATTATGATTGTCAATAACTTGGTACCACTCTGGTTAAGGAGAGACTCTGTCAAAATTTCAACAGAAATGAAAAAAAAAATTACATTGAAAATTCCTAATGTATCGTGAAAAAGGATGTACAAAATTGGGGTTGTTACAATTTGAATAAGACTGGAAACTCTTTTCAAATCTCATTCTATGTTAGCCAAGGATTTCTTAGTCAATACTATTGGAGAACAAATGTAATATTTTCTCTAATTCACATAGGGTGATGAATCTTCTCTTGATCACTTAAGTACATTAATACAATTCATGTTATACCCAATGGCTACTCCTTCATCACTTTGACTAAGATAACATGTTACATGATCAATGCATAACATTCTTTACATAAGATAACTTAGTGATCTTTAAATCTAAGGATCACTTATACAACAGTCACGTGAGTCTTTCTGTAGACATAACTGATTTCTCTATATGGAATTCTTATACAGTTGGTTCAGTGTACATGTCTTATGACAAATACCTATATATTAGTTCTAGGTATCCCTTATACCCAAGCTTATGAGAACAACTGTTTCATTTCATAAAGAAAAAAACATAATATGTATCAGTCTCTATGACTCTAATAAATGTCCACTATTTAAGAGAGCATTGACAAAGAATATTTTTAAAACAATAATTTGATACAATAAAAATCACATAATTATAACAACTTTATAATTTCTTTTGTAAAATATTTTTGTCCCATGAACTTTATCTTGACTCTAGATTTACAAATCAAATATTAGATTCATTAATATAATATTATATGAATAATAAAGATAAATTTAGCCATTATTAATAATAAATACATATTTATATGAATATAATAATGTCATGAGTAATCACTGATTGACTACAAGGTATATTAAACTAGCAGGGACTTTATTGTTGTTGTGAGATACTTTTTTTATTCCTCTACTCTACCTAGATGTGTTAATGCTACTAGGATTGCTTTGGTTCCTAAGATTGAGACACCCACCACTATAAATGACTTTAAACCTCTCTCATGTTGTAACGTGATATGCAAATGCATATCTAAAGTCATTGTGAGTAGATTGAAAGGGATTTTTACAAATGTTATTGGTCCTGCTCGGATTGTCTTTGTTTGAAGTAGGCAAATATCGGATGTCATCTTGTTGACAAGGAGCTTATGCATAACTATCACTTAGCTAGTCTTATGTCCAGATGTGCTTTAAAAATAGATATTAGGAAAGCAATTGATACTGTTAGCTGGGAGTTTATCCTAACAAGACTATAGGTTATTGGAGTGCCTGACATCATGGTTAGATGGATTGAGATATGTTTATCTACAACTAATTTCTCAACAGTCATGAATAGAGAAAGTCACAATTTATTCCTATATTTTATAGGCCTTTGGTAGGGTAACCTTTTATCCTTTTTTTCTTATTTGTATTGGCCATGAAGGGTTTATGAGACATATTTAGAAAGGCTTTGCAGAACCCCAGGTTCCAATATGACTAGCAGTGTTAACAAACTGTCATTACTCACTTATGTTTTGTAAATGACCTTATGATTTTTTGCTAGGTAAATATAGACTCAGTTAGGATTGTGAGGAAGGATTTGGATGATTTTGTTGGGTTATTTAGACTTTTTAAAATCCAAAAAAAAGTCATGTCTTTTTGTCAAGAGTTAATAATGAAATTGAGGCTTATCTATAGACTATTTTGGGTTTCAATTCGGGTTCTCTGCAGATCAGGTATTTAGAAGTCCCATTGATCTCTACTAGACTGATACAAAGTGATTGTATGCCTTTGATATAGTGGATTTTCTCTAGGATTAAGTTATGGACATCAACTTCTCTTACTCATGTTGGACACCTTTAATTGATCAATTTTTTTTTCATTTAGGTATACTGGTGTTCCAGGTTTATTCTTCCCGACTATGTTATTAGGAGGATTGAGAGAATATTAGCTTATTTTCTCTTGAAGGGCTATTCTCTCTCTTATTTAATGGCTAGGTAGCCTAATTTTCATTTTGTTATCCTCTTAAAGAGGGAGGTTTTGGCATTAAGAGTTTTAGGACTTGGAATAGAGTAGTTGTTCTCAATCATGTCTTGAGATTTTTCTAGAGAGATCATTAGTTTGGTTGAGATGTGTTCATAGTGTCTTACTCGTGGGTATATCTTTCTAGCATATCAGGCCTCCATCGGTATCCTCTTTCTCCTGAAGAAAGATCCTCTTCAGTAGAGATTAATGTAAAGGAAGGTTTGTCTCATACATTAGTGATAGGATTTCTACTTCTTTATGGTTAAACTTTGGTTGCCGGATGGGCAATGGTTTTCTGACCTTTTTTCTTTGAGGGTGTTACCCTTGATTGGGCTTCTTTAGTATACCAAGGTTGAGACATCATAAAGAAAGGCACTTCGGCTTTTTCCTCGGCTGGTCAAAGGCTTCAGCCTATTTAGGACTCCATTCATTTCCATCTAAGGATTGTATTTCCAGATCATTATGTCTAAAAGTGTCTTTCATGATAGAGATTTTATATCGACTCGGCATGAGAGGTTCTTAGATACACCAGACCCAGATATTCTATGTATCATCTCCTCTAGTTTTCAGGTCATATCCCAAAACACTCATTTATCCTATGACTTGCTTCTATAAGTCGCCTTCACACCATAGATAGACTCTATGCTTATCAAATCATCAGCTCCTCGTTATGTATCTTTTGTGGGTCACATGTTAAAACACATGACAATCTTATTTTTTTAGTGTCCTTTTTTATGCTTTAATTTTGAGGGCTATCACAAGTAGAACCCTTATGAATTGGCATTCTATGACATGGTAACCTATGCTTCAGTGGGCATACACGCACTATAGGCAGAAGAAGGATTTCATAAATCTGTTAGTCCTCTTAATCATTATTTACTTTATCTAGTATGAAAGGAATACTTAGGCCCTTCATCAGGCTTATTAACCTCACCTTACTATTAGTGAGGAGATCTTTGAGCTTATTCGATCCTGGTTGGTTGGGCTTGTCATAACCCAATTTTAGGTTCCTCAAAATTACCATTTTATTTTATAAAAAATAATAAATACAAAAATAATAATATAAAAGAAAGAAGGTTCAAAAAATTAAAAAAAAAATATATAGGAGGACAAGTGACTTGGTTGGCAAGAATAAGTTTATAAGAGATCTAAATGTATAAATGAGAGATAAAGGGATCAAACTGGATCTTTGACAATATTGGAAAATTAATTGCACTATTAAAGGACTTAAATGTGAAAAACAAAATGCAAATTCAAGGTTAACTTAAATGAATATTAGAAGAATTTTCATAAACATTAAGTTTGGGGACTTAATTAGATTTTTAATAGGCTGATTTGATTTAATCATGGGCTTAATTAAAGATTTATTTAAGTTTTAAAAAAACTTTATGCCAAAATTAAAAGAATTAATTAAGTGTAAGGATTTAAATGGACTTTTAAAAGGTCAAATTAATCTTATTAAATACTTAATTGATAAAAAAAAATAAGTTTGGAAGCCTAATTTGAGCTTAATTAAGAAGATTAGAATTTTAGAGGACCAAGTTTATTTTTTACAAGCTTAATTGGATGAAATTAGGGGTGAAATTGCAAGAAAATCAAAGTTTAATGGTCAATTAGGGATCATATTAAAGAAATTAAAGACTAATGACCATTCTGCAAAAAATTCACAACATTGGGGGTTGTACCAAACTTTTCCTAGGACTAACTTGAAGAAAATAAAAGATTAAGGCTTATTTAGGGGCTAAATTGAACAAATTAAAAACAAAAAAAACTACTTTAAAAATGGTGCCCTACTTGAGGGATCTTAATTGATGTTCGATAGGGATCTAATTGCATAAAATTGATTAATTTTGTCTCATTTAAGGATGTCCTAGCTTAAATTAAAAGACAATGGACTAAATTGATTGCCTTTTTTTAATTACTAAAACCTTAAGTTTAAAGGTTGAAGGAAAACGACGTTGTTTTGGTCAGGGTTCTCCTATTTTAGCTAATCATGAACCAATATTTTAGGCAATAATCGTGGCAATTCTAGCCACTACTAGACAAACGACGACCACTGTTTGATAGGGGAGCTTCCCCTCTACAAGGCTATATTGCCATTTTTCAATGTTTGTGCCTCACCTGCCATATGGAAGCCCTCAACATCTTGTTTGAAGGCAGTCTTAACTGGTTCAGTAAAATTCGACAATGTTACATCCAACTTTGAATCAATGATAGGAAGGTTACAGGCCACCAAATCAAGCATGATTTAGTCCTAGTTGAAGACTGGCATCCCCTCTAGAGTATATCTAGCTTGGTTGGCTTCAATGACCTCTCATTTTCCATGATTAATTCATGAAATGTACACCCCTAATCAACCATTTTCAGCCAAGTTTCTGCTATAAAGTTCTCTACTTTTTCTAGAAGTTCCAAGAGTTTGTTAGACATCCAAAGAGAGGAAAAACAAAAGAAGAATAGAGGAGAGTGGTCCCCTAACATATTAGAGAAAATGGGAAAGAATCCCTTATAATCTAGTTTTGAAAAACCACTTTTAAACCCACAAATGATTTCACAACCACCTGCCTTTTAAAGGCTATAAAATAGGTGTCTTTTGAAACTTAAAAGGGGATTGGAGAGGTGAAAAGGCAAAAAAAAAGAAGAAGAAATATTGAGAGAAAACCAATCAAACAATAAAAAAAAAAGAGGAAAAAAATGAAGATACTGTGAAGGAGATCAAAAGCTTCTTGGAAGAGGCTGCTGAAATCTATTCAAATTAAGCAAAAGAGGTAGAAACTAGTTGCAATCATCTCTTGAAGGTATATTACTCAACTTGATAGAGGGGTTGAACTTAATGAGAATACCCATCCCCTCTACATTTTATGCTTTGATTCTTTCATTCAAGTGTTGTTCATGATGTTTTTGAATTGATTCAACCATGTTTAAAGTTGTTTTTGCATATATGTTCAAGTTGCTTCGAATGCAAGTTGTAACGTGATTGTTTGTTCTTGTTCATAATATGATGTTTAATAGATTAGTAATGATATGATTTTGATGTTCGAATACTTGTTCTTGATGTATGCAAAGTGTATATTATGGCTTAATGATTATATTAAAAAAAAAATTGGACATGTAGCAATGCTTGGCCATTCTAGTATTTTTGTTCAGTTTTGGAAGTTCATAAAAGTCATTTTAATGTTGTTTTAGATGTTGAATAAGCTTTTGGATTGATAAAAACAATACATGTACATGTTTGTATGTTGACAATAGGTTATAGGCTTTGAATCTTATGTATTTTAAGGTTTACATGTTTATTGTTATTTCTGAAAGTTTACGCATATGTACATAAGTGTATGTGACTTGTATGAACAGGCCTTAAGCTTTTATTTTGGGTTTTGGTGCATTTTCTAGATTTTAGCAGATTTTGAGTTTCTGGATTTAACATTCATCTGAAGAAGATTGCTTTGGGTCTATGATTTCCATGTCATTTTGATCAATTGTTGGTTCTTACACATGCATATAAGCTTATTTATCACTAAGCTTAAAAAATATTGAAATCTTGACATTCGATCTTTAGTTCATTTGTACTTTTCACAAAATCAAATAATTATGATGATTGGTTGTTTGTTGTGATGATCCAACCTCAAAATTCTGCTTGAACGATGATTTTACATGTCCTTATATCTTTGATTTTGCAAAATCTAGTTTAAAATTAAATCTTGTTGAATGTTATTCATTTCTTCACAAATTTTGAATTTTGATCCATTTCAACATTTGAAATTTATAAAGAAATGTGTTGTTGCCTTGTTTGATCGGTGTTTATCAGTTTGGGACCTTATTTTCTTGTTTGTGGCCTAGGCTGGCCTAGAAATTTTAAAACCTTGTTTGACCCATCCAAATTTGCAAGAAAGAAAAACATTTTTTCTTCCCTTAGAGCATGTTTTTCTTCAAATATTTTTTTTAAAAAAACATAAAAAATCCAAAATTCCTTATTTAAAAAAAATGCAAAAATACATTTTTATTTGTGTGCATATAGAGCTAGAACCAAAGTATCAGATTTCAGCTACTCTTAGGTCCATATGGCGTCTTCAAGAGTCATGAGGTACCTTTGTTTTGATGCACTTTGAGTTCCTTTTAGAATGTCTGCTAATTTTGTAGAACCAGTTGACCGGTTCTGATTTTTCCACAAACTAGTCTATCATTTCTAGGTTTTTCCTTCTAGGTTTCTGTATGTATAACTGGTCAACTGACTTTGAGAATTCCAGAAACCGATCGACTTACTTCCCAATTGTTGTTCAAGCAATCTTGTTTTTGGATCTATTTGGTTTTTCTTTAGCTTTTGAATTTTTTTTTCTTGCTACCTAAGGTCAGTTGGATCTAGGAAACGGGATAATGTACTTCTTGGGGTATTCCCCTTGTATTTTTGTATAGTTTTTCTCTTTTATACAATTATATTTATAAAAAAAATAAGTTTTTCTATTGACCATAATATTAGATGATGATTCATTTTTAAAAAGTTGACCTCTCTCTCTCCTCTTAGAAAAAGACTTTTTTCTTTAAAAAAAAAGGGTTAGTCTTCATTACTTTGGGTGTAACAATGTAGATATGTTTACGTTGTCATATGTTGATATATTAGTATAAAATGGATATTATTGTACATAGGTTACCTTTGATTGATGGATGTAAGTCAGTTAAGGAAAAGATGAGAAGGATGAGGCCTAATATATTGATATAAGGTTAAGGAAGAAGTGTGAAATTAATGGGATGTTGGATTTCTAAAAGTGGTCAAATACTCTCAATGGGTATCCAACATCATGGTGGTCCTTAAAACAAATAACAAAATTAGGTTATGTGTGTAATTTAGGGATCTGAATAAAGCTAGCCCAAAAAACTATTTCTATTTGCCTTATTTAAATGTCTTCGTGGATAATGTTGCAAAGAGTTCTACTTATTCTGTCATAAATGGTTTCTCTAGGTACAATTAGATCAAAATGGGCAATGAAGACAAAATGAAGATTATATTTGTCACAACTTAGGGAACTTTTTGTTATAGAGTCATGCTATTTGGATTGAAAAACGCTAAGGAAACCTAACAATGAATAATGGTGACATTCTTCTATGATATGATGTATAAAGAGATTAAAGAGTATATGGATGATATGATTGCTAAGTCCAAAAAAAAAGAGGATCATGTCTAAACTCTAAGGAAATTATTCAAAGACTAAGAAAATACTAATTGAATTTGAATCCCACAAAATGCATATTTAGAGTGAAGACTGGGAAGTTACTAAGATTTGTTGTGAGAAATAGAGGAATTGAAATAGATCTTAATAAAATCAAAGTTATATGAACTATTCTTGTTCATTAGATTGAAAAATAAATGAGAAGCTTTCTAGGGTGGTTGAATTACATAGCCGATTTCATTTACAGCTAACAACTATATGCAAGCTGATCTTCCAGATACTTCAAAAGAATAATCCTGGGAAATGGGATAAGAAATTCCAAAAATCATTTGACAAGTCGAATATGAAATACTAAGCGACTTCAACCATACATTTTGTATTGTACAACTTGGTTGATCTCAAGGATGGATACTCTCAAATACATCTTCGAGATGCCATATTTGTCAAGTCGAATCAACACATGGGAAGTATTGTTAGCAAAATACAACATCATCTACATAACGAGAAAAGAAGAGAAATGAAGTGCAATTGTTGATCATCTTGCCGATAATTCCATATAAAACTATGAGATACTGGATTTTGATTTTCTGGATGAGAACATTATGATAGTGGAAGAAAAGGTCGAAAGTGATCGATGGATAATGTACTTCGACAATGACGTGAATGTATCTTGAAATGGAGTCGGTGTTGTGATAATTTTCCTAAGTATAAAAACAATACCCCATCTCAATCAAGTTGAAGTTTGATTACATCAACAAAATAATTGAATATGAGGCTTGCATTCATGTTTAAAAAGCTGCTTTGAAAATAAAGATAAAGAGGTTGGATGTTTATGGAGATTCAATGCTAATCATTTTCTAAGTGAAATGAGAATGATAGACTAAGGATGAAAAATCAAGGCCATATTGGGAATACATCACCAAACTCGCTATAAACTTCAAAGAAATAGATTTTACATATATGGGGAGAGACAAGAACCACTTTGATGACACTTTGGCAACCCTGATATTTATGGCCAAAATGGATTGTAAGATCAAAGTATTACCCATATACATGGAAATTAAGAATTATCTAGCCCAGAACTATTTGATGGAAGAGGAAATGGATGGGAAACCTTGGTACCATAATATTAAACAATTTTTCCAATACTAAAAATACTCTTTAAAGGAATCCATGGTTGACACAAAAACCTTAAAAAGAATGGCAATGGAATATTATCTAAATATGAGAATTTTATATAAAGGTCATTTGATGAAACCTTGCTAAGATGATTGAATGAAAAAGAAAGCTAAAAGAGCTTTACAAGAAGTCCATAAAGGGATTTGTACCACTCATACAAATGGACATATAATGAGTAAAAAAAATATAAAGATTTGGTTATTTCTAGATGACAATAAAAAAAGATTGTATCGACCATGTTAGAAGGTGCTACAAATTCCAAGTGTATAGTGACAAGATTAATGTGCCTTTAACTCTTTTACTTAACGTGTTGTCACCTTGGCCCTTCTTAATATGAAGAGATGTTATCGGACCAATCAATTCAAAAGAAAGCAACAAGCATCGATTCATCTTGGTGGCAATTGTCTTCTTCAAAATATTGGTAGAAGTCCACTTCTATGCCCATGTCACCCATAAAATGGTTAAGCGGTTCATTGAGAAAGTTTTAATCTATTGGCATAGCTCAATTAAAACAATAGTGATAAATAATGTTATAAACTTCAATGAGAAGATTATTATAGAATTATTTAAGAAGATGAAAGTCAAACACTTTAACTCCTCTTTATACAGGCCTAAAATGCATGGTGTTGTAGAGGTCGCAAATAAAAACATCAAAAAGATCATTTAGAAAATAGTAACCACATATAAAGATTGGTTTGAGATGCTTCCCTTCACTCTCCAATGATATTGTATTGCAGTAAAAACCTCAACTAGAGCTATTTTGTACTCTCTTATTTACAAGATAAAGGCATTGATGCCTTTGGAAATAGAAATCCTTTCCCTGAGAGTTCTAATGGAGCTTAAGTTAGAAGCTTCTAAATGGATTAAGTTGCAGTATGAATAACCAAACACGATTAGTAAGAAAAGATTAGTTGTAATTTGCCATCATCAATTGTATCAGAAAAGGATAGCTAAGGCATGAAAAATTGATCTAGCCAAGAGAATTCATAGATAAGGATCTTATGATAAGAAAGATTCTACCACTACCTAGTGAAAACTAGAGTAAATAGACACCAAACTACGAGAATTCATATATGGTAAATAAAGTCTTTTTATGAGGAACACTGATATTGACTATAATGGATGGAGAATATTTGATTATGCCTATAAATTATTATTCTGTAAAGAAATACTATGTATAGATGTAAAAGTTTTAATCAGATCAATTTATCTTTAAAAAAATACCAAAAATACTTTCAAAAACATAAAAAAAAATCCAAAATATATATTTTTAAAGTTGGTTGGACAAAACTTTTCAAGTTTGAATAGGCAAGATAAATTTTCTAAGGATGCTATAGATCAAAATTAGTTATAATTCAAGCAGTTAAATGATCAAGAATTAAAATTGTTGAATTGGTAAGATTTGAGAAGTTTGTTTTAATTAATTAGAGGCTTAATTGAACAAATTTTGTATCTTATAACTTGGATCTCAATTGAATTTTTTTAAAATCCAGGCACCATTTTGAGAAAAGTAAAAGCTTAAGGCTCATTTTAAGTCATGCCAAGGACCTAATTGGGATGGTTTAATTGTTTAATATTGATGAAAGGCCTATTGTAAAAATGAAAACTTGCAGGGGGATTAACTTTGAAAAGAAATAAACTTCAGAGAGCATTGTGGAAATTTGACAGAACCAGGCGACACCATTTCGGGATCAGGTATATATATTTATCACTCTCCCCGTCTGTCTTCTTCTCACATGACAGAAACCAGAGAGACGAAAAGACTCCCCGCAGCTGTCAAAACGTAGACCCTGTTTGTGGCTCAAACTAGACCTTAAACTGTTAAGCCCTTCAGACTCTCAAGACCATTACCCCCATTGTTATTGGTTCATCTAATTTAGGGGTTGTTTTAGGTAATTTTATTGTCGGCCTCTCATAAGCTTTGGCGTCGTTTGGTAATCCATGCTTTGCACTTCGCTTCTTTCTTCTTTTTGTGCTTTTGGTTTTGTTTTTTCTGTGGTTTTGTTTTTGATATCAGCGAGTATCTCACTAACTCTTACAAGGAAAACGCATGAGCTCTCTCTTGTACTAGGACTTCTGGTCCTGACTTTGTCCTGCCCTTTCTATGGTTTGATTTCATTGCCTAGGCATTCAACGACCTAGTTTCATTCAGGTAGGTCAGTTTCTTTGTTCTATAAATAGTCTTGGGCCTTTGAGAAAAAGAGAGAGAGAGAGATGAAGAAAGAAGAGAGAAACAGGGGTGGAAAATAGAGAGAAACGGAGGAACAAAGTGAGATATTCGAGAAATTTAAGAGAGAAATAGTTAGATTAATTATAGGGTGTGAAAGAAAGTCTGAATTTTTTGAAAAGATTAGGATTCTCTAGGTTTCAAGTTCTGTGTAAAGGAAAGAGGAAATCAGTTCCACCATCACTAAGAACTCAAAGCCCTAACTTTGTCTACTCCAGCTACGCCTTACTTGTTTAAGTAAACTCCTCTTTTCTCCTTTCTGCATGTTATGCTTTAAAACATGCATCTTGTGTTTGATGTTTTTTTTTTTTAATAATTTATGCTATTTTCTAGAAATTGTTTACAGTTCTATGTTCATACCTTGAGTTTCCTTCCATGTGGATTTAATTGTCTTGGTACATTGCATGTGATTGTGGCCTTTTTGTTGAATATTTAAGGTCTCTCTATGCATGTGAGGGACACTACTAATGTTTTTATTTCTATGAGTTTAAACTTGCAAAAAAGTTGACATCATGTTGAATGCTGTTGAATCTCCTGTGGGTGACATTGTTGGTGTCTTAAATTCCCGTGCTTGAAACTATAACAATTGCTTCTTTAAATTGTCTATTTTTTGTCAAGTTTGGTTTGAGGCTGACATGATTTAAATGGACACTACTGCATGGTTATCTATTTTTCTAGAGTTGGAACTTTGGAAATCACAAGTAGACAAACATTTGGTTACCAGTCTGGTTATTCCTTTTGAATCTAGTTTGAGGTGTAACTTTTTGACAATCTTTCTCTATGAAGTTTACTGTAATATAATAAATGTTCTTCGTCCGATGATGTTGTCTATATCATGTTAGAATGCATTTATAACTCCCAGTTTAGCTTTTTTGAGTTAGTTCAGTCTAATCTAAACCAAAGTAGGTCTTTTAAAGGCTTATCCATCTTCAAGTATTTATTTTTATTTTTTTTTGAAACGGTTTCTATTTATTTTCTAACATTTTTGGCCGAGAATCTTAGAATTGTTCTCGTAGTTCGTATGTTCTTGGTCATCCACTTACTATTACAACATCAAACTTTTATTCCAAGTTGAGTTTTATCTGAAGCAATAAAAGTTTCTGGGTTGTTTGCTATTGATCCTCAACCCTAAAATCATCAAGACCCTTCACTCATGTATTTTTAAGCCATGAAACAAGTAGACAAGGCCCATCAGGTTTTGACCTATATTAAGAGACCTATTAGGCCGACATTTTATATTTCAAAACAAAAACCTACTTTTATTTTATTCAGAATATCACTTTAAAATGTTCTGGTTATTCACTCTAGTATATAAAATAAATGGACTCCATAGGTATTAAAAAGTAGCTTTTCCCTGGGCTTTCTAAAAATACCTGGTTGTTCACTTATAGGTGAATGTTAAATACCTTAATAATGAATCTCATTAGGGTCACTGTTAAAACTTTGTGCAAAAAAGATCGTAGTGTTACTAGATTCAAGCCTGGTTGATGAACTCATAAGCAGTTGTTGCTTGGATAGGATTGGGACAAGCTTTCATTCAACCATGGTGAGTGAATTTGGGTATTATATAGATGAGCTGGAACAAGACATTGTCCATAGATCCTTCTTAGGATCTGGGTATGAGTTTAAAGAGCCAAACATAAGATTATTGGTAAACTAATGATTGATCATGATCGAGAATAACCAATCATAGAAATGTTAATACGAACCAACTACTAAGGGTTTAACTCATAGTGGACCTAGGAGTCTAGGAATAAGGAGTAGATAATAATATAACTTATTTTAGATAGGATGTTTTAGGGTGATAATGTAAAATAATTATTTTATTTATTAAATTGGTAAATTTTAATCTAGAATAATTATTTATTAATTTTTAATGGTTTATTTTTAAGCATTTTAAGATTTTTAATAATGAAAGTAAAGTATGGATATGGTATGTTATATTGATTCAAAATGATTTAAGAAGCGTAATTAATATTATTTTGAGTTTTGTAGGTAGTATAAATAGGAAATGTAATCGGAAAATGGGTTCTCACATAATTTTTCATTTGTAATTCTACCAAAAGTTAATGGCATGATATTCTATTAGCAAAAATAAATTAACTTCTATCCAATTACACCAGTATGACATTCTTTTTGTTGGTATTGGATTCGAATAAAAGTATTCTCGAAATTAGGATTATTACATTACAATTACAATATATATTAAAATACTTAGGTAAAACACTATTGTAATTTATAGTAATTAAATTTTCATCCTTTTTTTTCTTCAACATTAGCCTTCCATGTTCAAATTAATGATCAATTTATTAAAATTTGTTAAGGAAAGAGAAAAATCAACAAAAGATACCCAAAGTGTAAAACAAAAGGAAATTTTATGGACAAAATCAAATTTGGTGGAAAATATTATGTCCAGTCCACCTCCTCTCTTTTTCTTAACTCCAGTCCCTTTAGTGTTTTTAATTTTAATTTTGACTAAAAAATTATTTTCTTAATATTATAGTTCTTGAGGTTAAGAGATAAAAAATAAAGTCTTCTAAAAACGATAAAAAAATAAAAAAGTTTAGTTTAGTTTGACCACTCTTTGGCAATAAAATTTATTGTTTTTTATGTCAATGAATTTCTTTAGATAAGAGAAGTTCAATGGTGGTGATTTTAAATCTTCATCTTGCCTAAAAAAAGTAAATCAGGGTCTAGAAATAAAAAACATTTCCAGTTTGATTTTTTATTTTTGAACCTTTTTGAGTTGATAAATTGGTTGTTTATATTCTAAAGGTATTTATTAAGTGTTTTTTTTTTGTCATTTAATATACCTTGCAGCTTATCAGTTGGTTATACATGACATTATTATATTCATGTAAACACATATTTATTATTAATAAAAGTTTAATTTATCTTTAATATGTATATAATATTAGAGTAGTAAATCTAATATTTGATTTATGAATCTAGAGTAAAGATAAAGTCTATGAGACAAAAATATTTTGCAAAGAAAATTATAAAAGTTATTATAATTATGAGATTTCTATTGCATTAAAGTATTGTTTTAAAAATATTTTTTTTTCAATGCTTTCTTAAATACTGGTAATTTATTAGAACCGTAGAGACTAATACATATTGTGTTTTTTTTTTTTTATGAAAAGGAGTAGTTGTTCTTATATAATGGATATAAGCAATACCTATAACTAATATGTAAGTGTTTGTTATAAGACATGCATCACCTATGTCTATAAAAAGACTCAAGTGATGGTTGTGTAAATGATCCTCAGACTTGACATCATTAAGTGATCTTATATAGAGAATGTTATGCTTTGATCTTATTACATATTATCTTAAATGAGGTAACGAAGGGGAAGACATTGAGTATAACATGAACTATATAAATGTATTTAAGTGATCAAAAGAGAATTCATCACCTTAGGTAAATAAGAGAGTATAAAATGTTTTATCTTTTCTCAAATAGTATTGACTAAGAAATCCTTGACAAAAATGGAATGAGATTTGAAAAAAACTTTAAATTTTATTTAAATGATCAATGATTATTATGTAGAGAACAAACATGATTTTACATGGCAAATATACTATATGCTTTAATGTTAAATAAGAACATTATTGATGAAAGGATACTAATTACACTAAGAAACAGTCACTCAAATGTTAAGTCAAACTACTAATGACTTTTCTAATATTTGAGTGATCTAAACGATACATTTGATATTTAAATATAAATTAATCAATTGTTTAAATTATTTAATTAGAGTTATAATTTATATTTGAAACAATATATAAGGAACCTAATGGATTACAAACATTAAGAATCATCAGTCAGAAATCAAATCGAGATGATTTAATTAAGTACAACTTGATTAAAATATATTTTAAAAATTAAAGACAAGAATATAATTAATACATTAATTATTTTTCTAGACCTAGAAAAATCAAGGATTTGATTAAGTTAGTTTCTAAAATTATCCTAAATTAATAAATGGATATTATTCAGGAGATAAATTAATATTTTGTCGATTTATAGGGTTATTTTATATTTCTCTAAAAATAGTAAGCTATGTTTTTTATTTTAGAGTTGTTTGTTAGACAGAAAAAAAACTACGTAAGTCATAAAAAAAAAAAAGAGTTAGCACTCTTGGCATAACAATTTCTCTTCTAAATATGAATTTAAAATATTTATCATTAGTGGTTCGTGTTGATTACCGTTGAAGGCTGAACAATTAGATAGCTTATGGTTTGTAATAACTCAGTATTTAAAGAATTATTGAAAGCTGAATAAGATCACATCTTCAGGTAATAAATCTATAAACAACTCTAAATTTGTCTATCGGGATCCTAAGAACTCCTGAATAATTTTGTTATATTATATCCGTTGTGTGTATGTTTTTCAGGAAACCCAACAATGGCATTAGAGCCATAGTTAGAAAATTAAAGTTGTTGATTGCTTATTTTGATTGTTATTGATGTTAATTCTGAATTAATTTTATATGCAAATATAATCTT